>Ga0163150_10000728_pt1 | contig 59631 bp, 57 predicted proteins | sample OliLakLV19P2IB_FD_148628 | JGI IMG/M metagenome (GOLD analysis project Ga0163150, IMG submission 148628) | Freshwater microbial mat bacterial communities from Lake Vanda, McMurdo Dry Valleys, Antarctica - Oligotrophic Lake LV.19.P2.IB | ecosystem: Environmental > Aquatic > Freshwater > Lake >...
CCCCGGCCCGGCCCTCCCATTGACCAGCTCCGCCCCCTCCCGTCGCGCCCCCATCTGGCAGACGCTCGCCGGCATCGGCATCTCCGCCGCTCTGCTGTACTGGTCGTTTCGCGGAACCAACTGGGCCGACATCGTCGGCAACGTCCGGAGTGCGCGCCCCGGCCCCATCCTCGCCGGGGTAATGCTTGCCACCTCGACGTTCGTGATCCGGTTGTTCCGCTGGCAGCTCCTGTTGCGGGCAGAGGATGGCTCGAAGCTCCCCAAGCTTCCGCTGTGGCACGCCCTGGCAATGGGATTCATGGCCAACAACGTCCTCCCCTTCCGCATGGGTGAGGTGGTGCGGACCTTCGCCGCTTCGAAGCTCAGCGGCGTCCGGTTCACGGCCGCGCTGGCCTCGATCGGCGTCGAGCGGCTGTTTGATGCCCTCACCGTGATCGCCCTGCTCGCGATCGGCCTGCTGGGTGCAAAGATTCCTCCCGACACCGCCGTGGCCGGCGTCGCCATCCAGCGAATCGTCATCGTGGCCAGCGTGGTGGCCGTCGGCGGGCTCATTGCCGGGGCACTGGTGGTGGCGTTCCCGCTGATCACCGAGCGCATCATCACCCGGCTGATTCCCTCGCAGCCCCTCGCAGCCAAGCTCGTCGGAATTGTCGAAGGGATCCGGCAGGGCCTGTCGGTGCTCCGCTCACCGGTCCGCTTTGCGGGGGTGATCGCCCTCTCATTCGCGGTCTGGGGGGTCAACGCGCTGTCGTTCACCAGCATGTTCCCCGCCTTCGGGATCGACGTCGACCTCTCGGGTGCGCTCGTCATGCAGGGGCTGATCATGTTCGGCGTCGCCGTCCCCGCCGCGCCGGGCTACGTGGGGCTTTTCGAAGCCCCGATCATCCTGGTGCTCGGACTCTACGGTCTCCCCCGCAGTCTCGCGCTCACCTACGCCCTCACCTACCACATTACGACCTTCATTCCGATCACGCTCCTGGGCGCCTGGTCGCTGGCCCACACCGGCCTCGGGCTCCGCCAGATGGGGCGCGCCCCGGAGTGACCAGCCCGGTGCAGGTTGCCGCGCACGCCAAGCTGAACCTCTTCCTCCGGGTGCTCGCACGCGAGGCCGATGGCTTTCACGGCATCGAGACCCTGTTCTGCCGCATCAGCCTCGCCGACGAGTTGACGGTGGAGCGGCGGGACGGCGCCGAGATCACGCTGAGCGTGGACGGTGCCGACTGTGGGCCGGCCGCGGAAAATCTCGCGGTGCGCGCCGCCCGGCTGGTGCTGGAGGCGACGGGGAAGACCTTTGGCGTGCATCTGACCCTTCGCAAGCGGATTCCCGTCCGCGGCGGACTCGGCGGGGGGTCCAGCGACGCCGCAGCGGCGCTCCTCGCCGTCAATCAACTGGCCAACAATGCCGTCCCCCGTGCCGAGCTGCTCCAGTTCGCCGCCCGCCTCGGCAGCGACGTCCCGTTCTTCGCCAGCGGCGGTGCACTGGCCCTGGCGTGGGGGCATGGCGAGCGTATGCTGCGCCTCCCGCCGCTGCCGGCCGCGCCGGCGCTGCTGCTGATACCACCGGTGTCGGTGAGCACCCCGGACGCCTACCGCCAAGTGGATGCGGCATGGCAGAGCGCCGGCAAGCGCGGGGCGGTGGCGCTCGATCTCGAGGCGCTGCAGGGCTGGGGCAGCATCGGACGACTGGCAGGGAATGATTTCGAGTTTGCGCTCTTCGGACGGTTGCCGGAACTCAGGGCCGGATTCGAGGCGCTCGCCGGAACGCATCCCTTGCTCTGCCGCATGACGGGCTCCGGGGCGACACTCTTTGCCGTCTATCGGACCACGCGGGAACGGGATGACGCACAACTGATGTTGAGCCGGAAGCTGGGCCAGGTGCTCGCGGTGGAGGCGGGGGGGAGCTAACCCGCCAGCCGTCAGCCGCCTAGCGCCTGCTCCCTACTCCCTACTCCCTCCCCCCCACCTTACTTTCATCTCCACTGGCCCCTCGTCCAATGGCAGGACAGCAGACTTTGGATCTGCGAATGGTGGTTCGAATCCACCGGGGCCAATCGCTGCCTCCCGCCTCGCTCCCCCTGACGTGCTCCCAGCATGCCCGAACGGGACCGCCTTTTCCTCCTCCATCGGGGATTCGTTGATCCTGCGGTGGGCGCGGGTACCTGCTACTGTCTGGCCGCAGTGTATGGCATTCCGGCCGTCCATCCCTGAAGGTGGCAGCGGGCAGGTGGCAGTTTGCTGAACGCCGAACGCTGAACGCTCATGGCTGACGACTCACAGTTGACCTAACCCCTCATCCCCGGCTATTTTGGCCGGCTCGACTTATGAGCGAATTGCTACAGCGCAGCCAGATGCTTCTTCTCTCCGGGTCGGCCAATCGGCCGCTCGCCGAGGAGGTTGCCGCCCACCTCGGCCAGCCGCTCTGCCAGGTGACGGTGAAGCGCTTCGCCGATGGCGAGTTGTTCATCAAGATCGACGAGAACGTCCGCGGCCGGGACGTCTTCGTGATTCAGCCGACGAATCCACCGGCGGAGCATCTGATCGAGCTCCTGCTCCTGATCGACGCCGCGCGGCGGGCCAGCGCGGCGCGGATCACGGCGGTGATTCCGTACTTTGGCTACGCCCGGCAGGACCGCAAGGATCAGCCCCGGGTCGCCATCAGCGCCAAGTTGATGGCCAACATGGTGTCCACGGCGGGGACGGACCGGGTGCTCGGAATGGATTTCCATTCCCACCAGATGCAGGGTTTCTTCGACCTGCCGGTGGACCACCTGTACGCCGCGCCGGTGTTCATCAATCACTACCGGCAGAAGTCGTTGCGGGACCTCGCCGTTGTCGCGTCGGATGTGGGTGGCGCCAAGATGGCCCGCGGATTCGCCAAGCGGCTCAACGCCACGCTGGCGATCATCGACAAGCGCCGGCCCTCGGCCAACGTGGCGGAAGTCGTGAATGTGGTGGGTGACGTCAAGGGGAAGGACTGCATTATCCCCGACGACATGATCGATACCGGCGGCACGATGTCGGAAGCGATCCACGCCCTCAAGCGGCTCGGAGCGGAGGACATCTACTGTTGCGCCACCCACGCCCTGCTGTCGGGGCCGGCGGTCGAGCGCTTGATGAACAGCCCGGTGACGGAGGTGGCGGTGACCAACACCATCGGCCTCCCCCCCGAGCGGCAGTTTGACCGACTCAAGGTATTGTCGATCGCACCTCTGCTGGCGAAAGCGATCGGTTACACTCACAGCGATCAGTCCGTCAGTTCGCTGTTCGACTGAGACCCGAAGGACCGGACCATGGCAAACCAGACTTCCCTGCAGACCACCCGCCGCCCCGATCACGGGAAGGGCGCCGCCCGCACGCTTCGCAGTGCCGGCCGGGTCCCCGCCGTGATCTACGGCCATAACCGCCCAGCCGAATCGCTCAGCATCGACAGCGCGGCCCTGGCCAGACTGATCAAGGCGGGCGGAGCCGGCAGCGCAATTCTCGACGTCACGATCGACGGCGGGACGGCGGTCAAGGCGCTCATTCGCGAAATCCAGCGCCATCCGCTGCGCCAGACCGACATCCTGCACGTGGACCTGTACGAGGTCCGCGGCGACGAGGAGATCTCGCTGGAAGTCCCAGTGCACCTCACCGGTACCTCCGATGGCGTCCGCAATTTCGGCGGCGTACTCGACCAGGTGCTCTACAAGCTGGAGATCCGCTGCTTCCCGGCGGATATCCCGGCCCACGTCGACCTCGACGTGACCCCGCTCGGCATCGGCAAGTCGATCTACGTCCGGGATGTGACGCTGCCCAAGGTCAGGATCCTGAACGATCCCAACCTGCCGGTCTGCTCGGTGGTCGCTCCGCGGACCGAAGAGGTGGTGGCCCCGGTTGCGGCCGTCGCCGCGGCCGGCACGGAGCCGGAGCTGATCCGGAAGGCCAAGCCCGACGGGGAAGCCGACGCCAAGGCCTAGGCCCTGCGGACCATCATCGGCCTGGGCAATCCGGGCCCGGAGTACGAGAACACCCGGCACAACGCCGGGTTTCTCTTGGCCGACCATCTCGCCGCCCGCTGGGACCTGCTGCCCTTCCGCCGAGTCCCCTCTGCCCGCGAGATCCGCGGGCGGGCACTGGGCCGGGATGTCACGCTCCTGAAACCGCTGACCTACATGAATCGGAGCGGGGCCGCGCTGGCGCCGCTCCGAGCGCTTCCGGGGTTCGATCCCGCGACGGAACTGCTGGTCCTGGTCGACGACTTCGCCCTGCCGACGGGGAAATTCCGACTGCGCGGCGCCGGCTCCGCTGGCGGGCACAACGGACTCAAGAGCATCGAGGGCGCACTCAGGCGGCAGGACTACGCCCGGCTGCGGATCGGGATCGGCCCGTTGCCGGCCGGCACCCGGGATACGGCCGACTTTGTCCTGGGCGCCATTCCCACCGCCGAGCGAGCGGAGTTGACCACGCTGCTGGATCCGATGAGCGAGGCCGTGGAGTGCTGGCTGCGTGACGGAATCGAACTCGCGATGAACCGATACAACAACGGCTAGAGCCTGCCATGCCCCTGCCCCTCCCCGCCCTGATCGCGATCGCCGCCGGTCTGCTTGGCCTCAGCGTCGCGGCGGTCATCTACCGCTACATCACGACCCAGTCCGCCGGCTCGACCGCCATGCAGGAGCTTGCGGGGTTGATCGAGCAGGGCGCGATGGCCTTTCTCCGCCGGGAATACACCGTCCTCGGGCCCTTCATTCTGGCGGTCGCCCTGCTGCTCGGTTGGGCGGTCGGCGCGCAGACCGCGCTGGCGTACATCTTCGGCGGCCTCTGCTCGATTGCCGCCGGTCTCTTCGGCATGAAGGCGGCCACCAAGGCCAATGTGCGGACGGCGGAAGCGGCGCGCGCCAGCGGACAGGCGAGCGCGTTGCGCATCGCCTTCAACGGCGGCGCGGTGATGGGCCTCGCGGTGGCCGCCCTCGGACTGGTCGGCATCGGGATCGTCACCGCGCTGGTCATGCCGCAGGGCAGCGTGGAATCGCTCACCGAAGGGCTGCAGCCGGCGTTCGTCCGGTTCAGCCAGGTCATCAGCGGCTTCGCCATGGGCGCCTCGAGCATCGCGCTCTTTGCCCGGGTCGGTGGCGGCATCTTCACCAAGGCGGCCGATGTCGGCGCGGACCTCGTCGGCAAGGTCGAAGCCGGCATCCCCGAGGATGATCCGCGCAACCCCGCGACCATCGCCGACAACGTGGGCGACAACGTGGGCGACGTGGCGGGCATGGGCGCCGATATCTTCGAGAGCTACGTCGGCGCGATCATCGCGACGGTGGCGCTCGCCGCCACCAGCTCCGCCATCCCGCTCGACTCCCGCGGAAATGCCGTCGCGCTGCCCATCCTGCTCACCGTGGCGGGACTGATCGCCTCGCTGCTCGGCATCGCCGGCATGCGGCTCCTCGAACGGGGCAACCCGGCGAACGCGCTGCGCGCCACCACGCTGCTCGCCGCCGGCGCGTTTGTGGTCGCCGCGTATTTCATCTGCCTGCAACTCCCCATCGGCATGACCGGGCTGCCGGTGCTGGGCGCATTCTGGTCGGTGGTTGCCGGGACGGTGGCCGGCATCGCCATCGGCATGGTGACCGAGTATTACACCAGCGCCAAGCCGGTCCGCGACATCGCCACGGCCTCGCTCACCGGCCCGGCGACCAACATCATCGCTGGGCTCTCGGTCGGGATGATGTCCACCCTGCTGCCGCTGCTGCTCATCTGCGCCGGCATCTTCGTGAGCTATCAGTCGGCCGGGCTCTATGGCATCGCGATCGCCGCCGTCGGCATGCTCGCGACGGTCGGGGTGACCATGTCGGTGGACGCCTACGGACCGATCGCCGACAACGCCGGCGGGATCGCGCAGATGAGCAACCTCGGACCGGCGGTCCGCAAGATCACCGACGGGCTCGACGCGCTCGGCAACACCACCGCGGCCATCGGCAAGGGCTTCGCGATCGGCTCCGCGGCCCTGACCGCGCTGGCCCTGTTCAGCGCCTACGCCGCCGCCGTGGCCCAGGGCGGGCCGCCGCTGGTCCTCGACCTCATCAACCCGATGGTCGTCATCGGCCTGTTCATCGGCGGCACCCTGCCCTTCGTGATCGGCGCGCTGACCATGACCGCAGTGGGCCGCGCCGCGGCCGGAATGGTCGAAGAGGTCCGGCGCCAGTTCCGCGAGATCCCCGGCCTGATGGCCGGCACCGCCAAGCCGGACAGTGCCCGCTGCGTGGACATCTCCACCAGGGCGGCGCTGCGGGAGATGATCCTGCCCGGTGTGATCGCCATCGCCGCCCCCGTCGTGATCGGGGCCGGACTTGGCGTCGAGGCGCTCGGCGGCATGCTCGCCGGCGCGACACTCTCCGGCGTCCTGCTGGCGCTGTTCATGGCCAACGCCGGCGGGGCCTGGGACAATGCCAAGAAGCTCATTGAGGGCGGTGAGCACGGCGGCAAGGGCTCGGATGCCCACCGCGCCGCCGTCGTCGGCGATACCGTCGGCGATCCCTTCAAGGACACCTCCGGGCCGGCGATGAACATCCTCATCAAGCTGATGAGCGTCGTGTCGCTGGTGCTGGCCCCCTGGTTCGTCTCACTCAGCCGGTAGCACGCATGCTCAGGCTCGGAATCGTCGGACTCCCCAACGTCGGCAAGTCGACGCTGTTCAACGCGCTCACGTCGGCGGGCGCCCTGGTGGCGAACTATCCCTTCGCCACGATCGAACCGAACACCGGCGTCGTCACCGTCCCCGATCCGCGGCTCGAGGCGATCGCAAAGATCATCTCGCCCCAGCGCATCGTGCCGGCGACCGTGGAATTCCTGGATATCGCCGGACTGGTGAAGGGCGCCAGCCAGGGCGAGGGCCTCGGCAATCAGTTCCTCGCCAACATCCGCGAAGTTGATGCGATCGTGCAGGTCATCCGCTGCTTCGAGGATCCGGACACCCAGCACGTGATGGGCTCGGTGGACCCCGCGCGGGACCGGGAAGTCATCAACATCGAACTCCAGCTCGCCGACCTCGCGTCGGTGGAAAAGCGCCTGGAGAAGACGGTGCGCACCGCCAAGTCCGGCGATGCACTGGCGAAGATCGAGGCCCGTCTGCTCACCGCCGCGCGCGATGCCCTCGCCGCGGGCAAGCCGGCCCGCTCCGTCACACCCACCGACGAGGAGCTGCCCGTCTGGCGCAGCTTCAACCTGCTCACCGCCAAGCCTGTGTTGTACGCCGCCAACGTGCTGGAGAGCGAAATCGTGACCGGAAACGCCCACGTCGAGTCGCTGCGGCGGTCCATCGCAGCCGATGGCGAGACGGCGGAGCTGGTCATCTTCTCCGGCAAGGTGGAGGCGGAGCTCGCCGAGCTGGCGCCGGAGGACCGGCAGGAGTTTCTCGCCTCGCTCGGCGCCACGGAATCAGGGCTCGATCGGCTGGCCAAGGCGGCGTATCACCTGCTCGGGCTGCAGAGCTACTTCACCGCCGGTGAGAAGGAGGTCCGGGCCTGGACCATCCATCGGGGTGATCGGGCACCGCAGGCCGCCGCCGTCATCCACACCGATTTCGAGAAGGGCTTCATCAAGGCGGAGACCGTCGCCTTCGACGACTTCATCCGCGTCGGCGGGTGGAAGCCGGCCCGGGAACAGGGCATCGCCCGCGCGGAGGGGAAGGAATACGTCGTGCAGGATGGCGATGTAATGCTGTTCCGCTTCAACGTCTAGCGCGGCAGCGGGTGGAAGGCGACACGGGGCCCGGAAGCGATGCTTCCGGGCCCCACCTGTCTCCCGGACACTCAGCTCCTCGGAGCTGGAACGGGAGCCAGCCGGCTGGTGACGTGGAGTGTGCTCGCGTGGAGGTTGACCCCGCGCCCGACCCGGAATCCGAATTGCCCATCCAGACTCACGCCCGCGAGCGGCAGGACGAGAACATCGAGCCCGTTCGCTTTCAGGACGGCCTCCTTCGGCGTCACGGAGAGCCGGAATCGCGGTGGATCACTCCGCGCACGTGGGCAAACTCGATCGTCTCGCAGATGCGGAGAAAGCTGCGCAGCCGATCCGGCAGCGACCGTCGCTGGGAAGAGTCATCAAGCCGGGCTCCCCGCACCAGCTTCATCACGTAAAACCTGCGGCCGTCACGCAACGTCCCCACAGCGTGCGCCGCCACGATCCCCGGATGCTCCAGCCGGGCGAGGATCTGTGCTTCACGGCGGAAGCGGACATCGGCGGCGCCCTCCGTGAACTCCGGGCGCAGCACCTTGAGCGCCACCTCCCGCCCCAGGGCGACGTCGGTGGCCTGATAGACGATCCCCATCCCGCCTCGACCCAGCAGCGGGCCGAGCCGGTAGCGTTCCCCTTCGAGGTCGGGCTCCTCGAGCACCCGCTGGAGGTGACGCAGGGTCTCGCCGGTGATGGGACTCATGCTGCATCCGTTCCGAAGAGCGCGACGGCCTCGTCCTGGAACTCCGCCTCGCTGCCGCACAGGTCGCGCAGCCGCTCGAGCAACAGGACCCGAAGCCGGCGCCTCGACCAGGCGAGGTGATTGGTCACCTGGGTCACGGGGATGCCCAGTCGCTCGGCGATGGCGCGATAGGTCGGCCGAACTGCATCCCCATCCGGAGCCAGATCGTACTGCGTAAAGACCTCGTAGCGGATCTCGTGCCCGTTGGCACGACACTCCAGCGCCAGCGCGTCGATGGCGCCATCGAAGAGCGAGCGCACCCACTCGCGGTCGAAGGCGTGCTCCTCGGACTGCCCCGGCGCCGGTTCCTCCAGCGCCTGCTCCGCGCCGGCAAAATCCAGCGACAGGTGCACCGCGCCGCCGCCCCGTTTGAACCGGAGATCCACGCGGTGGGCCTTGGCCGCGAACCGATCGAGGCAGAAACGGAGGAAGGTCCGGAATCGAGCCTGCGCGGGGTCGTATTCGCTGAAGAACTCCTGAACCCAATCTTCCACGTCCGCCGGCTCCAGGCGCCAGCGAAGCCGGAGATGGGCATACGCCGGCCGCCAGTAGGCCGCCACCAGCGCATCGAAGCCGGCCCGGCGCCCACCCGAATCCCCGCTGGTGAACGCGCGGACCAGCGATTCGCGAGTCGGAGGAAAGGCCCGCGGTGCGCGGGTGTCCTGGTCGGTCTACAGCAGTTGACGAGGTACCGCGTGGTGAGTGAGCGGGAAAGGTGCATTACGCGAAGGGTTCCGTCCAACCTTTGTGTCCAGCAATCCATCTGCCACTCCCGCCTACCCGCACCGCCGTATAATTTTGCGGTCCCGCGCTGACCCACTCCCAGCGTCACTGAACCGCCACCCGCTCCCCTCCGCCGAGGATGCTGCCCGCATGACCATCACGCAGAGCGCACCGCTCGCTCGTTTCGCGCCCGAGTCCGCCCTCGCCCGCACTCCGGAGATCGCGGCGGAGAGTGCGATCTTCCGCGAGGTCCTCACCGAGATCGGCCGGGTGATTGTCGGGCAGCAGAAGCTGCTGGAGAGTCTGCTGATCGGGCTGCTGGCGGACGGGCACCTGCTCCTGGAAGGGCTCCCTGGCCTGGCCAAGACGCTCGCGGTGCGCACCCTTGCCTCGACCATCGACTGCGACTGCCGCCGGGTCCAGTTTACGCCGGACCTGCTGCCCGCCGACCTGCTCGGCACGATGATCTACAACCAGAAGAGCGGCGACTTCTCGGTGCAGCAGGGCCCGATCTTCACCAACATCCTCCTGGCCGACGAGGTCAACCGCGCCCCCTCGAAGGTGCAGAGCGCGCTGCTCGAGTGCATGCAGGAGCGCCAGGTGACGATCGGCGGGACCAGCCACCGGCTGCCCCCGCTCTTCCTGGTGCTCGCCACCCAGAATCCGCTCGAACACGAAGGCACCTATCCGCTGCCGGAGGCGCAGGTCGACCGCTTCCTCTTCAAGCTGGTGGTCGGTTACCCGAGCCGGACCGAGGAACGCGAAATCATCGACCGGATGACTGACGGCCCCGAGCCCACGACGCATGCGGTGCTCCATCCCGACCGGGTGCTGCAAGCGAGGGAAATCGTGCGGACCGTCTATGTCGATGAGCGGATCAAGGAGTACGTGCTCGACATCGTCACTGCGACCCGCGAGCCGGAGCGCTGGAAGCTCCCCGATCTGAAGTCGATGATCCAGTTCGGTGCCTCGCCCCGGGCCGGCATCTACCTGGTGAAGGCGGCCAAGGCCCATGCCTTCCTGCAGGGCCGGGCGTATGTGCTGCCGGAGGATATCAAGGGGATGGCCCACGACACCATTCGCCACCGCCTCATCCCGACGTATCAGGCCGAGGCAGAGGGGCTGACCTCCGACCAGATGCTGGATCGCATTCTCGCCGCCGTGCAGGTGCCGTGACGCCGGCGGAGCTCGCCCGCGAAGTCCGCCGGATCGAGATCACGACGCGGGAGCTGGTGCGGGATCTCGTCGCCGGCGACTACGCCAGCACCTTTCGCGGGCGCGGGATCGAGTTCGCGGAGGTGCGGGAATACCTCCCCGGCGACGACATTCGCACCATCGACTGGAACGTGACCGCCCGCCTCGGCACCCCGTTCATCAAGCGGTTCCACGAGGACCGGCAGCTCACGCTCCTGCTGCTGCTCGATGTCAGCGCCTCGAGCGGCTTCGGCAGCGTCTCCCGGACCAAGCGGGAACTCGCGGCGGAGCTTGGTGCTGTCTTGGCCCTCTCCGCCACCCGCCACCGGGACCGGGTCGGCGCCGCGTTCTTTTCCGACCGGGTCGAATGGTTCAGTCCGCCCCGCAGCGGACGGCGACAGGCCCTGGGCGTGGTGAGTCAGATCCTGTCGTATGCACCGCAGGAACGGGCGACGGATCTGGGGCAGAGTCTCGACCTCATCGAACCACTGCTGCGCCACCGGAGCATGGTGGTGGTCCTCTCCGATTTTCTGGACGACAGCAGCTGGCCCGCGCTCGACCGCCTCGCCTGGCGCAACGATGTCGTCGCCCTGCAGCTGGTGGACCCGCGCGAGCGGGAGCTCCCGCCGGTCGGGCTGGTGACGCTCTGGGATCCGGAGCAGGATGACTGGCGGGTGGTCGACACCGGCCGGGCGGACGTGCGTGAGCACTTCCGGGCGGCACGGCAGGCGTTCGATGATGGCTTCAGCAATCACTGCCTCCGTCGCGGTGTCGACCTGCTCCGACTCCACACCGACCAGCAGTACGGCGAGCCCCTCGCTGCTTTCTTCAGCCGCCGGGAGCGCCGCAGGTACTAGTGATGCGCCGCATCCTGCCGTTCCTCCTGGTTGTCGCGGTGTGCCGACCGCTCGTGGCGCAGCGGATGGAGCTGCGCCAGGAGGTGCCCCGCGCCACGCTGGGCGATCCGGTCACCTTTCTGGTGACGGTGGAGCTCTCGCCCGGCCAGGAGCTGCTGGAAACCGCACCGCGGGTGATGCTGAATCTGCCGGACGGATTGCGCCTCCTGAGTACCGACACGCTCCGCGGTGCCGGTGACCGGGCCTGGCGCGGCAAGATCCGCATGGCATTCTACCGCGTCGGCGAGCAGCCAGTGCCCATCTTCGGGCTGCTCTATCGCACCAAGCCCGGCGCACCTCCGGATACGCTGCTCGGGCCGTCGATCCGCATGGTGATCGCGTCCCTTGCGCCGGAGGGGAATCCGCAGCTCAAGGACATCAAGCCGCTCATTGCCCTGGCTGGCCCGCTTTGGGGGCCGCTCGCCGGATTGCTGGTCCTCATGGTGGTCGCGGCGTACTGGCTCTGGCGCCGCGGGGGCGGACGCCGGGTCCGCCTTGCCAAACCGGTGCTCCTTCCCCGTGGGCCGTTCGCCGCCGCGCTGGCGCGACTGGACGCGCTCGATGCCGCGCTCCGCTCCAGTACCAATGGCGCCGCTCCGTTCTATGCCGATGTCGCCGAGGTGCTGCGCGACTGCCTGCTCGCCGCCGGGGCGATGCCCCATCTGGGCCTCACCACCCCCGAAGTCGGTCGGGCCCTGCCCGCAGTGCTGTCGACGGGCACGGCACGCGCCAGCTGCGAGCGCCTGCTCGGCGAGGCCGATCTGGTGAAGTTTGCCCGGATCCGGCCGGACCGCCCGGCGGCCGAGGAGCATCTCGGACGCGCCCGTGCACTGCTGCAGGGGTGGGATGCCGTCGCGGCCGGGCCGGAGGTGACCGATGCGCTTCGGTAGCCCCTGGTTCCTGCTGCTGAGTCTGGTGCCGCTGCTGCTCCTCCTGCGGTGGTTCAGGCATCGCCGCGCCGCACCATTCTATCGCATCGCCTTCCCCGCGCTGCGCTTCGCCAAGGGGATGCCGCCCTCCGCCAGGGAAGGGTGGCATCGCCTGCCGCAACTCCTCGCCGTGGGCGGTCTCGCGCTCCTCGTGCTCGGCCTCGCGCGGCCCCAGGTCCCGGGCAAGGCGGAACCGACCCGGGTGCGCTCCCGCAATCTGATGCTGGTGCTGGATATCTCGAGCAGCATGAAAGCGTCCGACTTCCAGCCCGGCAACCGGCTCGCCGTCGCCAAGACCGTGGTGCAGGAGTTCATTCACCGCCGAGACGGCGATCTCATGGGCCTGGTCGTCTTCGCAGGGAAGGCCATGCTGCAGGCGCCGCTCACCAGTGACGCCGATGTGCTGGACCGTCTCGTCGGTCAAGTGGAGATCGGCCAGCTGCCCGATGGGACCGCGATCGGTAGCGCACTCGCGCTTGCCCTCAACCAGCTGAAGAACCTGCAGCGGAACGCCTGCGCCGTCGTCCTGATCACGGACGGGGCCAACAACACCGGCGAGCCCTCGCCGGTCCAGGCGGCGGAAGCGGCGCGTGCGCTGGGCATTCGCATCCATTCCATCGGCCTGAGTTCCGCGGACACCGGCGCCGTCGCCCTGAACGGGGTCTGGAGCCTGCGGACCCTCTCCGGGCGGCTCTCCCACCGGGATGAGGTGGCGCTCAAGGACATCGCCGCCCGAACCGGGGGGCAGTACTACAAGGCGACCGACCCGCAGGCCCTCCAGGATGTGATCTCGGTGATCGACCCGCTGGAGCGGATCGAAGTGGAGATCAGCGAAACGCGGGAGTATCACGAGCTGTTCCCCTGGCTCGTCGGCATCGGGCTCGCGATGGTGCTGACCGAGGCGCTGCTCCGCGCCACCTGGCTGCGGACCCTGCCATGAGCATCTTCGCCCAGCCTGCGGCCCTCGTGCTTGTCGCCGTCCTGCCCGCCCTCTGGCTGCTCGGGCGGATCGCCAGCCGGGAGCGCGACGGTGCATTGGGCAGCTTCGGCGACCCGGCGCTGCTCGGACGCACCTCGACCCTTCCCGGCCCGGTGCCCCGGTGGCGGCAGGCACTGCGCTGGATCGCCTTCGCCGCCGCGATCCTCGCACTCGCCCGGCCGCAGATCGGGCGACATGCCGCTTCGCTCTCGCGCACCGGCCGCGACATCATCGTCGCCCTCGATCTCTCGCGCTCCATGAAGGTCGCGGATGTGCGTGGCGAAACCCGGCTGCAGCTCGCCAAGGAACTGGCCTGGCAACTGGCCGCCTCGCGCCCCGGCGACCGCATCGGCCTCGTGATCTTTGGCGGCTCCGCCTTTCTGCAGCTGCCGCCGACAGCCGAACTTGGTACCCTGCGCCAGTTCCTCGATGCCGCGACACCGGACGATGTCGCCGATCCCGCGACCGATATCTCCGCGGCGCTCCGGGTCTCCGAGCGCGCCCTGCGACGCGAGGGCACGCTGCTCGGCTCCCGCGCCGTCCTGCTGCTGTCTGACGGAGAGCGTTCCGAAGGTGAGCTGCCCCCGGTGCTGCAGCTGTTGCGCACCGCACGACTGCCGGTGTTTGCCGTCGGCATCGGCACGGAAGCTGGCGCGCGCGTCCCCGCCGACTCCGGCGCGGAGGAGGGCGCCTGGCATCTCGACGGGATCGGCCGGCCGGTGGTCTCCCGGCTGAACGAGGTCGACCTCAAGCGGATCGCCGATGCCTCCAATGCCGCCTACGCCCGCTGGGATGACGCCACGGCCATGCAGCGCCTCGCCGAGGCCCTGGGCAACCTCGAGGCGCGCACCCTGGCCACTCAGGCCTCCACCGAGCCGATCGAGCGCTACCAGTGGCCGCTGGCGCTCGCGGTCCTCGCGCTGACCCTCGAGCTGCTGCTGTCGCAACCGGTGCGCCGACCGTTCCCCGCCCCGGCGGGGGCCGCCAGCAATGTGGTCGCCCGTACCACCCGCTCCGCCGCCGCGGTGCTCGGCCTGATCCTGCTCGGCAGCTGTGGAGGCGGGGGCCGGGCGCAGCTGGTGCGCGGGCAGCAGCTGTATGAATCGGGCAAGTACAAGGAGGCGTTCGAATCGTACCAGGCCGTGCTGCAGCAGCAGGGCGGCCCGGAGATCAGGTACAACTCGGGGAATGCCCTCTACCGGATGAGCCAGTATCGCGATGCCGCCCAGACCTGGCGCGACGCGCTCAATGGATCAGATCAGCTCAGGGAACGAGCCTATTTCAACATGGGCAATGCCTACGTGCGCGCCGCGGAGGATGCCAACGAGATGAGCGACTACCTCGGCCGTGCGGTCCAGGCCTACGAGGAGGCGCTCAAGCTCGACCCCAACGACGTCGACGCGAAGTACAATCTCGAACTGGCGCTCCGGAAGCGGGGCGACACCCGCTCCGGCGGCTCACCGGGCCGGGGCGGGCGGGCGGACTTCGGCCGCGGCAACATGCGGGAGGAGGGGCTCGACGCGAACACCGCCACGGCAGTGGGTGCCATGGCGGGCGGCGGTCAGGGGGGCGACGAAGGCGAGTCGGTGGAGGAGCTGAGTGAAGCCGAAGCCCGCTCTCTGCTGGAGGCGGTGGAGCGGCAGCAGCTCTCCAGCCACCAGGGTCAGCGCCCCAAGAAAGGGCCGGGCGCCAATCGGGACTGGTGACGGCCCGGTCCTGCACCGGCACAGGCGTCCGTCTAGATTCCGCTCACCCTTGTCTTGCGAGATCTTCATGTCGAACCCGTTCGGCTCTCCCTCCCAGACCATGCGCGGAGCCGCGGCAGAATCGGCCCGCGTCGCCAGCTTCCTGCAGAAGGTGTATGGCTGGATGTTCGTCGGGCTGGGGATCACGGCGCTCACCGCGCTGTTCGTCGCCTCGAGTCCCGCGCTCCTCGGCATGCTGCAGCAGAACCGGCTGTTATTCTGGATGGTCCTGCTGGCCCCGATCGGATTCGTCATCTTCCTGTCGGCCAAGGTGGATACGATGACGCCGAGCACTGCGGCCATCGTGTTCTCGGTCTACGCCGCGGTGAACGGGATCTCGCTGGCGTTCATCTTCCTGGCCTACACCGGCGCGTCCATCGCCAGCACCTTCCTCACGACCTCGGCCACCTTCGGCGCACTCGCGCTCTACGGCACCATCACCAAGCGGGACCTCACCGGCGTCGGCCAGTTCGCCATGATGGGCCTGTTCGGCGTGATCATCGCCTCGATCGTCGGGATCTTCTGGCAGAACGACATGTTCCAGTTCGTCCTGTCCGTCTGTGGCGTCCTGGTGTTCACCGCCCTGACGGCGTACCGGGCCCAACAGCTCCGGGCCATGGCGCTGGCACTTCCTGAGGGGAAGGTCGGCGCGTATGCGGTGGTCGGCGCGCTCGGACTGTACCTGGCGTTCATCAACCTCTTCCTGATGCTGCTCCGGCTGTTCGGCCGGCGGCGGTAGCAGGGGTCGCATCTATGCGACCCCTACGACACGCCGCCGGGGACCTGGGCTACCGTTAACCCCGTCGCCCTGCTACGTTTTCCGGCTCACAAATCGCCTCCCCGCGCCTGCACCATGGCCGGGGCGTCCAGACCAAAGGAAGGTGCCATGGCCCGTCCGTACGAGGCGGTCTATATCTTCGACAGTGCGCTCGAAGAGACCGCCATCACCGAAAAACTCAATCGCTTTCATGCCCTCATCCAGCAGGACGGGGATGAGCAGCCGACGCTGACCCATTGGGGCAAGCGCACGCTCGCCTACCCGATCAAGCGCCGGGAGACGGGGTACTACGTCGTCGCCGCCTTCAAGGCGCTGCCGACGCAGCTGCCCGAGTTTGAGCGCGCCATCAAGCTCGACGAGGGCGTGCTCCGCTTCCTCGTCGTGGCAGATGAAAACGACTACACCCCGTCCCGCGATACGACTGACCGCAAGCTGGAGGAAGACGACGAATGATCATGAAGCGCATGAAGAAAGGCGACCCGCTCGCCGAAGCCGGCCTCCGCTACGTCGATTTCAAGGACGAGAAGCTGCTGTCCCGCTTTATTACCGATCGGGGCAAGATCCTGCCGGCCCGCCTTTCCGGCGTGACCGCCAGACACCAGCGCCAGCTGGCCACCGCAATCAAGCGGGCCCGTTACCTGGCGCTGCTGCCCTACGTGAGGGGTGGTGGGTGAACTCGGCAGTCAGGCACTCCCTCGACCGGGAGTGACCTTGCGGGCGGTACTCCTCCTGTTGGGGTACCTGCTCCTCTTCCCGCCGTTGTTCGTGCTGGGGCCGTTGGCGGGGCTTCTAGTGGCGTCACGACCGGCCACGCTGCGGGAGTGGCTGTGGATCGGAGCGGCGGGGCTGTGGCTGGCGGTGTCCCTCTGGCAGCCCGGCGACCTCGTTTCGCAGCTCACCCAGGCGTGGCCTTGCTTCGTCACGGCGGGGTTTGTCGCCCTGATGCTTGTCGGTCGACGGCGCCTGGTCCCGGGGGCGCTGCTGGCGACGATCTTCGGCCTCGGCGGGGCAACTGGGTGGATCTGGTCGCTCGGGACGCGGTGGCAGGACCTGCAGCTGGCTGTCACGCGCCTGGGCTGGGAGCAGTGCCGCCAGTTGCTCGCGGAGCTGCGGGCACTCAGCCCCGAGCGGGCCGAGGCAGCGCAGATTTTCGTCGACGCGATGGCGGGAAGCGTCGGCTGGATGGCGGAGCTCTTCCCCGCCCTTCTGATGCTGGCGATGCTGCCCGGGCTGGCCATCGCCTGGTCCTGGTATCACCGGTTGGCTGCCACACCGGTCGGCGAGCCGGCAGAGCGGTTCGCCGAGTTCCGTTTTACCGATCAGCTGGTGTGGGGCGTGGTCCTGGCCCTGGTCGCCATCGTGCTGCCGCTCCCGGTCGAGCTGCGGCAACCGCTGGGCAATTTCGCCCTGGTCGTGGGTGGGCTGTACGCCGCGCGCGGGGCCGCAATCATGTGGGGCGGCGTCGGGGGATTTCCACTCCCGGTGCTGGTTGTCATCGGAATTGGCGTGATCATCATCCTGCCGGTCGTGCTGGGCGGCTGCTTCTCGCTCGGACTGGCGGACACCTGGGTGGATTTCCGGCGGCGTTTCGCTGCCGGCAGCGAACGGAGTGATCGATGGAAGTGATTCTGCGCGAAGACATCAAGACGCTCGGCAAGGCCGGCGATCTCGTGAAGGTGAAGCCGGGCTACGCCCGCAACTTCCTGCTGCCGAAGGGGCTCGCCTACGAAGCCACGGACGGCAACCGGAAGCGGATCGCCTCGGAGTCAAAGGCCCGGCTGGCCCGCGTCGCCGAGGAGCGTTCCGCCGCGGAGGCCACGGCCGCAAAGCTCGCCGCCGCTCCGCTCGCCCTGTCGCGCAAGGCGGGCGAAGGCGACCGGCTCTTTGGCTCGATCACAGCGCAGGACCTGGCCGACGCGCTCACCGCACAGGGCATCGAGCTGGACCGGCGGCGGATCGAGCTGGAGCACCCGATCAAGACCGTGGGTCTGCACACCGTCCCGGTCCGGCTGCATCCGGACGTTCACGCTGAACTGCGCGTCACCGTCACGGCGGAGTAGCCTCCGTCCCAATGACGGTTGGCATCCGGTACGTCGACGGCCCGCGTCTCGCGCGGTCGCTCTTCGCCGCGGCGGCCGGCCGCGAGGAGATCAATCGGATCACCGTCTTTCCCGTTCCTGACGGGGACACCGAGACCAACTTCAGTCTCACGCTGCGTGCCGTCGCCGACGCCCTCCGGGCGCTCGGCGACGCGTCGCTTTCCGGGACCGCACGCACGGCCGCGCGCGGCAATTCCGGCATGATGCTGGCCCATTTCCTTCTCGGCTTCGCGGACGCCATCGACGGCCGGGACCAGATCACCGCCCAGGAGGTCGCCCTCGCCATCCACCAGGGCGCCGAGCGGCTGTCCACCTCCCTCGACGATCCGCGCGAGGGCACCATTCTGACCGTGGCCCGGGAGGCTGCCATCGCCGCGGAACGCGCCGCCAACGACTCTCCCGACATCTCCGTCTTCATGGCCCGACTGCTGGCCGAGGGTGAGCTCTCCCTGGCCCGGACGCCGGAGCTGATGGCGGTCCTCAAGGAGGCGGGAGTCTTCGACGCCGGGGGCGTGGGATTCGTGCGCATGATCGAGGGCGTGGTCCGCCTCATCGATGGCGACCCGATCCTCCCCGCCGCTCCGTTTGCCGAGGCGGCGGAAGCGATGATGCCCGCAGCGCTTGCGGGCGGGGCGGCGGGGCGGGACTTCCAGTTCTGCACCGAAGTGCGCGTCCGTAGCAGCCAGCTCCCCGCCGCCAACGAAGTCCGGACCCAGCTCCGGAATTTCGGCGGATCGGTTCAGGTGGTGGTTGCCGGTGATATTCTGAAGGTCCATGTGCACACGAATACGCCGGAAGCCGTCTTTACTTACGCAGGGCGCTGGGGCACCATCGACGCCACGAAGGCTGAGGACATGCGGGCGCAGCACCGGCGCCTGGCTCATGACGAGCGTCGTCCGGTCGCAGTCGTGGCCGCCCGCTCCTGCGACCTTCCCGACGTGGTACTGGACCGGCATCACATCGCCCTGGTGCCGCTCCAGGTGATGTTCGGTGACGAAACAATTCGGGACAGGGTCGAGCTCAAGCTGCGTTCCGGCCGGGTGACGCGAGGCAAGGCCTGGCTCGCCGGCCTGCTGAACGTCAAGCCGATTCTCGGCCTGGATGGGGACGGCGCCGTCGTCCCGCTGAACCGTGTGCGGGGAGGCGCGAATGTCGTACCGCGAGTGCTGAGCCTGCTGGAGAAGCAGCTCTCGCCAAAGCCTGCCGCCGTCCGTTTCGGAATTGCCCACGCCGAGGCGCCGGAGGCGGCGGAGCGGGTCCGGGCGGCGCTGATGGCGGCCTACCGGCCGAAGGACTGCTTCGTCTCGCTGGCGACCGCCGTCCCGGGTACGCATGTCGGCGTCGGGGCGTGGGCGCTCTTCTGGCAGGTTGAGGATGGCACGCCGACGCATCCCGCGGGTACCGCGTGATGGTGCTCAACTCGCTGGAAGTCGCCGCCGCCGTCCAGGCGATCGAGGATCTGAGTGGCCGCGACATCCGCATCCTCGACCTGCGCGGGCTGACCGATGCGACGGACTACTTCATTGTGGCATCTGGAACGTCGGACGCCCATGTGCGCGGGATCGCCGAGTCGGTGCTGGAGAAATTGCGGGGCCGGGGCGTGCGGGCCCACCATGTGGAGGGCCTGCCCAGCGGCCGGTGGGTGTTGCTCGATTTCGTGGACTTCGTGGTCCACCTCTTTCATCCGGAGACGCGCGGGTTCTATCAGCTCGAGCGACTTTGGAGCGATGCGCCGGACTATCGTCCCGGTGCCTGACTGGCAGGTGTCCTGATGATTCGCCGCTCTCTGCTCGCACTGTGCCTCGTCGCCGGCGCGCCCGCTGCCCTGTCGGCGCAGTACTACTTCGGCCAGAACAAGGTCCAGTACCGCGCCTTCGACTTCCAGGTCCTGCGGACCGAACACTTCGACATTCATTTCTATCCGGAGGCCCGCGCCGCCGCGCTCGACGCCGGGCGGATGGCCGAGCGGTCGTACCAGCGCCTGTCGCGTCTGCTTCGCCACGAGTACAAGGAGCGGAAGCCGATCATTCTGTACGCCTCCCACTCCGACTTCCAGCAGACCAACGCCCTCGGCGGGGAATCGCCGGGCGAGGGCACTGGCGGTGTCACCGACTTCTTCAAGCAGCGGATCATCCTGCCGTTCACCGGCTCCTATCAGGAACTGGAGCATGTCTTGCAGCACGAGATGGTGCACCAGTTCCAGTATGACATCTGGAGCCGCGGACGCGCCGGGGCGGGGCTGCAGACGATCATCAACGTGAATCCGCCACTCTGGTTCGTGGAGGGCATGGCGGAATATTTCTCGATCGGCGGCGTGGATCCGAATACGGCGATGTGGCTGCGCGACGCGTCCTTCGAGGGCAAGATCCCCTCGATCAACCAGCTGGAGACCGATCCGCAGATCTTTCCCTACCGGTTCGGCCAGGCGCTGCTCGCCTTCATCGGCGAGCGCTGGGGCGACGAAGCGATCGGGGCCATCATGCAGGGTACCCTCGCCGGGGGAGGCGGCCTGGAGGGCTCCATCCGTCGGGTACTGGGCGTGAACTACCGCGAGCTTTCCGATCTGTGGAAGGAGGCGGTGCAGAAACGCTACCTGCCCGAGGTCGGGACCCGACAGAAGGCGCGGGACATTGCCGGTGCGATGCTCAACGAGTCCCGCTCCGAGGGGACCTTGCACCTGGCACCTGCGCTGTCGCCCGACGGCTCCCAGGTCGCCTATTTCAGCGAGAAGGATTTCTACTTCGTCGATCTCTACCTGGCCGATGCGAATACCGGCAAGGTGAAGAAGCGGCTGCTCAAGTCCTCGTACAGCAGCAACTACGAGACCTATCGCTTCATCAATTCCGCCGCGAGCTGGTCGCCGGACGGGAAGTACATCGCCATCGCCGCCAAGCGTGGGGCGCGGGATGAGATTGTCATCATCGACGTGGCGAAGAACAGTGAGTACCGCCGGATCAAGGTGACACTGAATGGTGTCACCACGCCCGCCTGGAGCCCCGACGGGCGGCAACTCGTCTTCACCGGGTACGATGGCGGACTGTCGGATCTGTTCATCGTCAATGTGGCCGGAGGCGGGCTCGTCAGGCTCACCAATGACAAGTACGCGGACTTGAATCCCGTCTGGTCACCCGACGGCAAGACCATCGCCTTCGCGACCGACCGCGGGCCGGAAACCGACTTTGCCACCCTCCGCATCGGCAATACCCGCATCGCGCTGTACGACGTCGCGACTGGCCGGATTGACGGCCTCCCGGATATGGAACTGGGCACCAACCGCAGCCCGCAGTGGTCGCCCGACGGTCAGGACATCGCCTTCGTCTCCGACCGCAATGGTGTCAGCGACATCTATCTGTACAATCTGAACAGCCGGCAGACCTACGCGATCACCGACCTCTACACCGGGGCCCAGGGCATCACGCCGCTCTCCCCGGTGCTGTCGTGGGCGAGAAATGCCGATCGCCTCGCCTTCGGCTATTACTCGCGTGGCCGCTACGACGTCTATGGCATCGACAATCCGCGGGGCCTGAAGCGGGAACCGTGGGTGGCTCCGCTTCTGGCCCGGCGCGACTCCGCCATGGGCCCGATCGGCGTGCTCAACCCGCCGGACTCCAACGGCATCGTCACTGGTTACACCCCGGTCCTTCCCCGGCGAGACTCCGCCATGGCCCCGATCGGCGTGCTCAATCCGCCGGACTCCAATGGCGTCGTCACCGGCTATACCCCGATCACCCGAGCGGACACCGCGCGCCGGACCACGCCGAAGGACACCGTCGCCGCGGCGGGTGAGCCGCTCGAGTCCACCGGCTCACTGTATGTCAGCGGCAACACCTTCCGGCAAAGCGATTCCGCCCCCGCCCTGCCCGACTCCGCCCCGCGGCCGGCAACGATCACGGAGCTGATGCATGCGGCGGACATCCCGCTGCCGGATACCGCCGAGTTCACGGTCAAGAAGTATCGGGTTCGCTACCGGCCCGACTTTGTCGCTCGCCCCACCGTGGGCTATACCCGCGACAGCTTCGGCCGAGGCTTCTACGGCGGCAGTGCGATCGCCCTCTCCGACATGCTCGGCGATCACAACCTGCTGTTCTCCGCGTATGTGAACGGGCGGATCACCGAGGCCGCGGTCAACGCCACGTATGTGAACATGGCGCATCGGATCAACTGGGCGGTGGGCGTGGGACAGGAGCCCTACTACTTCCTGGAAGCGAGTCAGATCATCAGCGACTCGTTCCTGCCGACCTCCGATGACCGCGTCTTCGTCACCAACCTGCGACGCATCGTGGTGCGCTCGGTCGCCACGCAGGCCTACTACCCGCTGAGTCGCTTCGCCCGGATCGAGTTCGGTGCCACCGCCGCCGCGGTGAGCGACAAGCGGCAGCAGATCCTGGAGCGCTACGACCCCGGCAGCGGCCAGGCCACCGCCGAGGCCGTCTCCCGGGAGGTCAGTCTCAATGGCGCGAGCTATGTCCAGCCCTCGCTCGCCTATGCATTCGACAACTCGCTGCCCGGCTACGTCGGCCCCTTCTACGGCCGCCGGTATCGTTTCTCGGTCGCCCAGTCGATCGGCGGCTGGCGCTTCTTCGAGGGACTGGCCGACTACCGCCGGTACGACCGCATCGTGGGTCCATTCACCCTCGCGACGCGAGCCCTCTATTTCGGAAGGATCGGCCGGGACGCCGATCGGTTCCGGATCTACCTCGGCAGCACCGACCTGCTCCGTGGCAATACGTCGGGGAGTTACTACCGGAACGAGTGCCGCACCAGGGACCCGGGCACCTACACCGGGTGCATCGAGCTCGACCGGCTCGTCGGCACCCAGCTCGCCGTGGCGAGCGCCGAAATTCGCTTTCCCCTGCTGAACAGTTCGTTCGGGTTCGTCCCCAATGGATTCCCGCCGATCGAGGGTGCGCTGTTCTACGACATCGGGATGGCCTGGAACGAGGGTGACAAACTCAAGTTCAATCGCGCCGCCAGCGACGATCCGATCCGGGTTCGCACACCGGCGCAGACGATCGGCGCCTCGGCGCGGATGAACCTCTTCAACTTCGTGGTCCTGCGACTCGACTATTCGATTCCGCAGGAGCGTCGATCCATCAAGGGGTACTGGACGCTGAGCCTCGGGCCGGTCTTCTAGCCGGCCCGGGGGGCGCCTCGCCCGCCCGCCCCGGGGCGACTATTTTCCCCCCGTGACAACCCGTCCCCTCCGGGCCGCCCTGGTGCTCCTCCTCGCCGGCGCGTGCCTGTCCGATTCCAGCTCCCACGCCCGCGGTCTGTCGGTGGCCTCGACCACGCCGCCCTCGAGTCTGCTCCGGCTCCCAGCTGCCGGGGGGATCGCGAAGCTGTACCACCTCCCGCAGCTCGAGCCGTGGGGCTGGCAATCAGTGGGCGACCTCCCGGCGCTCCGTCGTCCCGTCGGCGCCGACCTCGACCAGAGCCTGGTCTACGCCCTCGGCGCGAAGAACGACGTCGTTGCACTGGACCTGAAGACCGCCCGGCCGCGTTCCCAGCTGATCAGCAACGCCCGCGAAATCGCGATGGGGCCGGACGGCACCCTCTATACCGTGGACGACAGCCTCCGCGTCGTGCAGTTCGTGCGGCGCAACCCGGTGCGCTTCAACAATCGCCTGACCGCCCGACCGCGCGATCTCTTCGGCACCCGCACCACGAGCCTGCTCGCTATCGCCAGCGGCGCCACCAACGCGCTGACTCTGCTCCGCCCCGATGAGCCGCCGACCCGGGCGCAGCTCCCGGCCGGCGATGTTGCGGCCACCTTCTGGGGTGACCTGCTCGCGATCGCGGCCGATAGTGCCGTCCTGCTGGTGAACCCGGCGCTGCCGGAGGATCCGGTGGTCGTCAAGGTGGATGGCCACGCACGAGCAGTGCTCTTTTCGCCCTCGGGACATCGCTTCTACGTGGCGCGGCGCGAAGGCGGCGTGCTGGTGTTCAACCGGTTCACCCGCAGCCGGGTCGCCGAGATTGCGCTGCCGGGCACCGCCGGCGCGCTGCGAGTCGATCCGTATGGTCGCTGGCTGCTGGTGCACCCGCCCGCCGCCGACTCGGCCTGGCTGGTGGACCTGTCGACAAACAAGTATGTCGGCGGTGTCGCCACCGAGTGGGCCGCCGATCTCCCTGCCGTCACCAACCAGCAGGTCCTGCTGGTCAAGAGTCGTGGCGACGTGGTCGCCTTTGACCTGACCGGGCCGGATCGCCCTGAGAGCGGGCGGGTCAAGGGCGGCGCCGCCGACTATTGGTTGCCGCTCGCCTGGACCCCCGAAACCGGTACGGCGGGAACGGCGCCGAGCGACACCGCCAGCACCGAGATCCCTGAGGACGGCGGTGTTCCGGCAGTGGCACAGACCAAGGTGTTCCTCCAAGTGTCGAGTTCGCAGAACCGTGACTGGTCCGCCGAGTTGGCGCGTCAGCTCGGCGAACAGGGACTCCCTGCGTCGGTGCTTGACCCCGGCCCCGGAGAAGAAGGCTTCCGTGTCGTGCTCGGCCCCTATCCCACACGCGAAGTCGCGGAATCGACCGGACGCCGGCTCGGTCGCCCGTTCTTCATCTATCAACCTGACCGCTAAACCAGGACGCGCTGCATGAAGCTCTCGAAGCTCGAGCTCTCCGGATTCAAGTCGTTTGCCGACACCGTGACCCTCACCTTCCATGACGGAGTGACCGCCGTGGTGGGCCCCAACGGCTGCGGCAAATCGAATGTCTCGGATGCGGTCCGCTGGGTGCTCGGCGAGCAGTCCGCCCGGATGCTCCGCGGCGGCAAGATGGAGGACGTCATCTTTCAGGGCTCGTCGGGTCGCCGCCCGGTGAACGTCACCGAGGTGTCGCTGTTTCTCGACAACACCGATGGCGACCTCCCGATCGCCTATCAGGAAGTGCAGATCACCCGCCGACTGTCCCGCAGCGGGCAGTCGGACTATCTGCTGAACGGCAGCGTGGTCCGTCTGCGCGACATCCAGGACCTGCTGCGCGGCACCGGACTCGGGGGTGATGCCGGCGTCGTCATCGAATCGAAGATGATCGAATGGCTGCTCTCCGACCGGGCGGAGGAACGCCGCTCGCTGTTTGAGGAAGCCGCGGGCATTGGGCTCTATCGCGACCGGCGCCAGACAACGGAGCGGCGGCTGGAGGAGACCGCGGGCGACCTCCAGCGGGTCGAGGATCTCATCGCCGAGGTGCAGAGCCAGATCCGCAGTCTGGCGCGGCAGAAGGGCAAGGCCGAGCGGCACGCCCGGTTGACGGAAGAGAAGTTCTCGGTGCACCTCACGCTCGCACGCCGGCTGCTCTCCGACCTGACGCAGCAGCTGGCCACCTCCGAGCAGCGGCATGGGCAGCTGGATCAGGAACTCCCCGACGCGCGCAGTGGTCTCGGCCAGTTCGAAGAACGGCGCGACGAGTGTGCCCGGGCACGGGCCAGTGCGGAGGCGCAGCGGACCGAGATCGCGCGCGGTCTGGGCAATATGCGACTCGAACTCGGCAAGCTGGATGGCGACCTCGCCCTCGCCGCCGAGCGACTGGCCAATGCCGCCGCGCGGAAGCTGCGCGCCTCCGATGAGCGGGGGGTGATGGACTCCCGGCGCCAGCAGGCGAAACGAGATCGCGATGCGGCCGAGCTCGAACTGGCCACGGCGCAGGCGGAACGCGAGCGGGTGCAGGGTGAGCTCTCCGCCCGCAGCGCCGCCGAGCAGGAGGTCCGCCTCCGGCTCGGGGAACAGCGTCAGACGGTTCGCCAGCTGGAGGAGGAGATTCAGCGCCGCATCCAGACGCTCCGTTCGCTCGCGGGAGAGCGTCACTCCCTGGAGAACGACCTCGCCTCGCTCCGGGAACAGGCCGCCGTCGCCAGCGCCCGCCGTGAGGCGGCCCAGGCCGAACAGGAAGTTGCCGACCGGCGTCGGGCCGAGACCATCGACGTGGCGGAACGCCATGTGCTCGAAGCGAAGCGCCTCGCCGGCGAGACCGAGCGTACCCGGCATTTCGTCGGCGAGCTGCGCCGACGCGAAGCGCTGGAGCGCGCCGATCGTCGGACCGCCGAGGAAGCGCTATCGCAGCTCTCCGCTCGACGCCAGGCCTTGGAGGAACTCGAGCGCGATCGGGTCGGGCTCGCGCCCGGCGCCGCCGCCCTGCTCTCCGCTCGTGAACGATTCGGCGACGCGATCCTCGGGCCCCTGAGCGACTTCCTCCGCACCGGACGCGAGGATGCCGAACTGGCGGAACGACTGCTGGGCGAGTGGGTGCATGCCGTCCTCGTGCGTGACGAGCACGTCATCCCGGCGATCCAGGCGTGGCATGCAGCCGAGCATCCCGGCGCAATTGCCCTCCTTCCCGCCTCGGCGGCGGCCTCGCCCGTCGGCAGCACCAGCCCGCTGGGAGAGCGGCTCTACGCGCAGGGTCCTGCCGCCGGGTGGATCCAGTCGCTGCTCGGCGGCTCGGAAGTGCTCGAACCGAGTGGCCGCGCGCTGCGCCGTCCGAATGGCGCCATCCTCCTCGCCGGAGCGCCGAGTCCCTCCGGCCCGTTGCGGCGCCGGGCCGAGCTGGAGAGTCTATCCACCGACGTGGCGGAAGCACAGGCCGCGCTGCATCGCACCGATCTGGCGCTCGGCGCCACCGTCGCGAAGCTCGCCGAAACCGAGCGTGCACTGGAGGCCGCGACCCACGCCTCCGATCAGGCGCGGGAGACGGAGCGTATCGCGGTGTCGTCCCGCGAGGACGCGATCCGGGTGGCGAACGCAGTGACCCGTGAACTCGGCGAAGCCCAGTCGCAGGTGACGTCGCTTACGGAGCGGGTGGAGCGATCGGAACGACGGCTGCAGGAAATCGACGCCAGCCTCACCGAAGGTGATCTTGCCCGTGCGCGGCTCGATGAGTCGCTGGGTCAGGGTCGGGTGCTGCTGGCAGACTTCGAGACGCAGCAGGAGGCCGCCCGCGATGCCCGGGTCCATTGGCAGGTGCAGGAGGCCCAGCTCCAGGCCCGGCTGGAAGCGGCACAGTCGGCCCACACTCGCGCCTCCCGCGTGGGCACCGAGGCCGACCTCGCCTCCAGCACCCTCATGGGCGAGCTGACCCAGATCGAGACCGACACGTCCACCCTTGCCGCGCAGCAGGCCCAGTGGATCGAGGCGCGCTCCGAGCGCCATGTGGCGGTGCAGGAGCTGGAGACCGCGGCCACCGAAGCCGATCAGACCGCCCTGGACACCGGGGCGGCACTGGTGAGCGCCGAACTGGTGCTGCATGAGGCGCGGGAGCGGGTCGAGCGACTGACCGCCGAGTATCATCGGCTGGAGCTCGAGATGACCGAGGCCGCGGGCCGTCGCCGCGCCATCGTGGAACGGGTGGAGAACGAGTGGCGCAAGCCGGTCGACACCCTGCTGGCGGAAGCACCGATCCTCGACCTCGATCTCCCCACACTCGAGGCGGAGGCCCAGCGGATCACCGAGGGGCTCGAGAGCATCGGCCCGGTCAATGCGCTGGCCGTCGAGGAGTACGCGGAGGAGAGCAAGCGGCTCGAGTTTCTGACCGCCCAGCGGGACGACCTCGTCGCCGCGCGGGGCTCGCTGCAGCAGGCGATCCGCGAGATCGACGGGACGGCCCGCACGATGTTCATGGAGGTGTTCACCGCGATTCAGGCCAACTTCCAGAATGTATTCCAGACGCTGTTCGGCGGTGGCGAGTGCGACCTTCGCCTGGCCAACCCGGACGATCCGCTCGACTGCGAAATCGACATCCATGCCGCCCCGCGCGGCAAGAAGGTGCAGCGCATCCACCTGCTCTCCACCGGGGAACGCTATCTCGTCGCGGTGTCGCTGCTGTTCAGCATCTACCTCACCAAGCCGAGTCCGTTCTGCCTGATGGACGAGGTGGATGCACCGCTGGACGACGCGAACGTCGGCCGGTTCATCCGGCTGCTGGAGGAGTTCAAGCACTCGACTCAGTTCGTCGTCATCACCCACAATCCGCGCACCATGCAGTCCGCGGAGGCGGTCTACGGCGTCACGATGCAGGAGCCCGGCGTCTCATCCATCGTGGGTGTGCGGCTGGGCGAGATGGAGCGCGTGTGATCCGCCGCCGCCCTGGAGTCGCCTCATGCTGATCGTCATGCGCCAGGACGCCGCCGAGAGCGAGGTCCAGCGCGTCTGTGATGTCATCGTCGAAATGGGCTACCAGGCGCTCCCCATGCCCGGCAAGCAGCGCACGACCGTTGGCCTCGTCGGAAACGACGGACGGGTGGATGGGTCGCGGCTCGAAGCACTGAACGGCGTGCAGGAAGTCATCCACGTCTCCAAGCCGTACAAGCAGGTGTCGCGGGAGTGGCGCCCGGAGCCGACCATCATCCGGCTGGCCAGAGGGGTCACTATCGGGGGCGATGAGGTCGTCGTCATGGCGGGGCCCTGCTCGGTGGAGAGCGAAGCCCAGATTCTCGCCGCGGCGCATGCGGTGCGGGATGCCGGCGCTACCGTATTGCGCGCCGGCGCCTTCAAGCCGCGCTCCTCCCCCTACTCCTTTCAGGGGCTCGGCGCCGAAGGGCTTCGGCTGCTGGGGATGGCCCGCGCCGAGACCGGCCTGCTGATCGTCACGGAAGCGATGGACCCGGAGGGAGCGGACCAGGTGGCCGAAATGGCCGACATCATCCAGATCGGCGCGCGCAACATGCAGAACTACTCGCTGCTGAAGAAGGTCGGTCGGCTCCGCCGGCCCGTCCTGCTGAAGCGCGGGCTCTCGGCAACGATCCAGGAACTGCTGCTCTCCGCCGAGTACATCCTGGCGGAGGGGAACCCGGAGGTGATCCTCTGCGAACGGGGCGTGCGCAGCTTCGACTCCGCGACGCGCAACCTCTTCGATCTCTCGGCGATTCCCGTCGTGAAGACGCTGTCGCATCTCCCGATCATCGCCGACCCCAGCCACGGAACCGGGCATCGGCACATGGTCATCCCGATGGCGCGCGCCGCCGTCGCTGCCGGCGCCGACGGACTGCTCGTCGAGGTCCACCCGACCCCGGATCGGGCGCTCTCGGATGGCGCCCAGAGTCTCTTCCCCGAGCAGTTCACCCGGCTGATGCATGAGACGCGGAGTATCGCGGAAGTCATCGGCCGACGACTTGGGACGATGGCCGAGGCGGGGAAGTGAAGCCAAATGGGACGGTGCCAAGCGGGCGGGGCGGCCTCGCAATACTACTCTGTACCACCATGCTGATGCTTCCCCAGCTGTCGGGCACTCCGCCCGTGCGGCCAGGCCGTCAGGATCCCGACCCACGGGTGATCGTTGACAAGGCCGCGAAGGCCTACGCCGCGCTCAGATCGTTTCGGTCCGGGTTCCGCCAGGTGATCGCGGACTCGATGATCGGGACCTACGAGAGCCAGGGGACGCTGACCCAGGCGGGGCCGGCCCAGCTGGTCATGCGGTTCTCCGATCCGAAGGACGACGCGATCGTCATGGACGGCGAGCACCTCTGGGTCTATACGCCAAGCACGACACCCGGCCAGGTCATCCGGATGAAAGTGCCCACCGACCCGACCTACGGGCCCAACGTCCTCGCCTGGATCCTGACCCGGCCGGCCGATCGCTACCAGTCCCGCTATCTCCGGTCCGACGCCGTGGCCGGACGCGGTGTCGATGTCATCGTCATGGTCCCGCTCGACAAGTCGCTGCCGTTTACCGAGGCCACCGTCTGGCTGGATCAGTTTGACGCCCTGCCCCGTCGGCTGGAAATCCGCGAGCGTGGCGGCACCCGCCGCACGCTGGTGTTCTCCGCCGTCGAGGTGAATCGCCGCATCTCGGCGGATCAGTTCAAGTTCACCGTGCCGAGTGGAGTGCGGGTCATCGATCAGTAGGCCGCGCCACCTCACGCACCCGTCCGCAGCACCTCGCGCAGGACGCGACCGACGGCAGCCACCTTCTCCTCCGCCAACCCCGCGCGTTGTGCCAGTCGCAGCGCCTCCAGGCCCAGTATCGCATACAGTGGCCGGTCGGCCGCCGGCAGCGCCCCCAGGTGGGCCTCAATCGTCGCAACATCTCCCCGGGCCACCGGACCGGTGAGCGCCTCGGCCGGTGCCCGGCCCCGCAGATTCTCCGCGGTCCCGCTCATAATCGGACGATACAGCGCGAGCACCGTCGCTGGTGACAGCCCGGCCGATTCCCCGAGGCGCTGGGCCCAACCCGCCAGCGCGACGAGGTAGTTGGAGGCGATCACACCAGCGGCGTGATACAGCGGCTTGGAGCCTGGAGGGAGATGCACGGGGACGAGCCCAAGCAGCCCTGCCAGCCATTCGCCCTGCGTAACTGCGCGGGAGTCACCCTCCAGACCCACCGCCGCGCCGCGCCACGACTCGCTGGCTCGTGCCGGGTCGGCAATCGACTGCATCGGATGGAACGACCCCAGCCCGGCGCCGGTCGGTGCGAGCGCGGCAAGCGCCCCACGGTCGAGCAGGCCGGAAAGGTGGAGTACGACCTGATCGGCACCGATCCCGCCCGTCGCGGCGAGCTGCCCGGCCACGGGCGCGATCGCGTCGTCGGGCACCGCCAGGATCACCACTGCAGCACCACTCACCGCATCCGTTACTCCACCGGTGCTCTCCCGCCTCGACCACAGTTCCACCCGCTCATTGGCATCAGCGAGCGCGACCGCCAGGCCCCGACCCATCCGCCCACCACCGATGATGGCGATCACGCGGAGCACCGGGGAGGAGACACGAGAACGCCCGGACGACTCGCGAAACCGTGTATCGTCCGGGCGAACATGGGATTGACCGGCGTGGACCTGGCGCCGGGCTAGTTCCGCTGCACGGTGGGTACCGCGGCGGTGTGCGCCATCGCCAGGCCGATCAGGTCCTTGGGCGACTGGGCCCGGCGCAGGAGGTCCAGGGCCACCTGCATCTGGCGATCGTCGCGTGCGCGGCGGCGGAACTCAGCCGGCCGTCCGAATACATAGCGCGCCACTTCGTAGCCCAGCTGTTCGTCGACGAGCGACTGCGCCCTGGCGAAGGTCGAATCGGCCAGCTCGACACCTTTGGCGCGCATCCGGCGGAGGACTGCGGCGCGCATTACCACAGTGACGGCGAACTCTTCGGTCGTCACGCTGTGGTTGTTCTTCAGGTCCAGCGCAGTCGCGGTCAGCGCATCACGATACTCCGATGACTTGGCGGCCAGCGCCGTCGCGAAGGCCCGTTCGTTCCCGGACAGACTGTCCTGGCGCACGATGAGGTCCGGAACGATCCCACCACCGCCCCGCACCAGTCGGCCCGCATCGGTGCGAAAGACCGGCCGGGCGACGGTGTCGGTGGTGCTCGAGTCCTTCACCCCGTCGGCCTCCAGGGCGGCCTGGTGGTACTGGTCCACCTCGTTGCGGGCGACACGCTGAATGGTCCGGCCGCTCGGGGTGTACCACCGACCGGTCGTCAGCTTAAGCGCGGTCTTGTCCGAGAAGGGGAAAAGGGTCTGCACCAGCCCCTTTCCGAACGTCGGCGTCCCGACCACAACCGCACGATCGTGATCCTGCAATGCACCGGCAATGATCTCTGCGGCGCTCGCGGTACCGTCGTTTGCCAGCACCACGATTGGCAATGCCGGCCACTCCTGCCGCGCATCGTCGACGAAGATCTTGGTGGCCCCACGCGCCCGGCCGCGTGTCTGAACGATCTGCTGCTGGCCGTCGAGGAACAGGTCGGAGACCTTCACTCCCTGGTCGAGCAGGCCGCCCGGGTTGCCGCGCAGGTCGAACACAAGGCTCTTCATGCCCTTGGCCAGCAGCGCCGTGATCTCCTTGCGCAGCTCCTGGGTCGAGGTCTCGGAGACCGGGCTCAACGAGATGTAGCCGATCCCGCCGGGGAAGAGATTGCCGGGCGGAACGGAACGGACGTGAATAACGGCCCGGGTCAGCTTGTAGGTCAGCGCGGTGCTGAAACCTGCCCGGCGCACCTTGAGCTCGACCTCGCTGCCCGCAATTCCACGCAGGGCCTTGATGGCCTGATCGCTGGTCCACCCTTCGGTGGACTTGGCATCAACCGAGATGATCTGGTCGCCGGTCTCCACCCCGGCGCGCTCCGCCGGCGTCTCCGGCAGCGGGGCCACCACCGTGATCCACCCGTCGCGCACATCGATCTGTATGCCGAGCCCGCCGTAATTGCCGGTCGTCGTCTCGGTCAGGGCCTTGTAGTCATCGCCCTGGAGGAGGACGGAGTAGGGGTCCTTGAGCTGGTCCAGCAGCCCGGTCGTCGCTCGCTGGTAGAGTTCGGTCTCGGGAATCGAATCCACGTAATAGGCGCTGACGTGCGACAGCACGTCATCAAACAGGCGCGCCTGCTGGTAGACATTTCCATCCCGGGTGGTACCGCGCTGTAGCAGCCAGCCACCGGTCAAAAAGGATATTACCGCCACAAGGGCGATCAGGCCCCAACGCTGTCGCATGCCGTCCTCCAGATGCCGGCCCCGTGAAGTGCTTTCTCTGGGTGGGGCCTACCCCGGTAAACTAATGTTGGTCGGTCCTCGGTGCGCCGGTGAGCAAGGCGCGCGCTGCGGTCCAAGCGGCTTGCAAGACCTGTTCCGACGACTGGGTGGCGTCCAGATGCAGCAGGGAGGCGCCCGTCGCGTTCCGGAACACCTCCCCAACGCGGGCGTGAAACGCCGCCCCAGCCTGTTCGATGCGGTCCAGCGTGCCACCGGTGGAACGGATGCGGGCGAACCCGAGTTCCGGCGGCAGATCGAGCACCAGGGTCAGGTCCGGAGAGAGGCCACCGGTGGCGGCCAGGTTCGCGGTCTGGAACAGCTGGCGGGAAAGGCCCCGGCCACCACACTGATATGCCTCGGTGGAAAGCTGAAATCGGTCGGCCAAGACCGGTCGACCCGCCTCCAGCGCCGGGCGGATGACCCGGGCCACCAGATCCGCCCGGGCGGCAAGGAACAGGAAGAGTTCACTGACCGGTTCGATACCGTGGGCCGGATCGAGCAGCACCGACCGGATCCGCTCTGCGACCGGAGTCCCGCCGGGCTCCCGCACCAGCACGGGGTCGAGTCCTGCAGCCACGAAGTGATCCGCGAGCGCCCGGACCAAGGTGCTCTTCCCCGCCCCTTCGGGGCCTTCCACGGCGAGGAAGCAGCCGCGACTCATCCCAGCGTGATGATGCTGCTGGTGGCGCCCTTCTCCATCCCCTGAGCGATCAGCTGGTTCACCTTGACCATGACCTTTTCGAAGTTGGCCCTGCCGACGGCATAGGCCTGCCCGATCGGGCTCACCTCCAGGTCCCGGACGGCATTCTCGTAGGTCTCGGCGGTCGCCTGGTCCGGCATCTGTCCTTGAGTTACCAGCTCATCCATCTGGCGTGCGAGCTTCTGGATGAGGTTCACCTTGGCCTGAGCGTCGGCATCCTCCCGGAGCGTCGTCTCCGCCCGGCGAAGCGCCTTGTATTCCGCCGTCTGCCCGATCAACCGCCCCAGCTCTTCTGCCTTGTCCCAGATCACGAGAATTCGCTCCTCCATGCGAGTACGTAGCGCGCACGGTCGAAAAGGTCATGGTGCACCGTGACGCCGGTCCAGCCCGGCGCCCGGCCCAGCTCTGCGACATCCTGTGCCCGGTTCGCATCCACCTCGAGCGCGAGCAGGCCGCCCGGCCGGAGCCGACCAAGTGCCTCCCCCATCAGCCGGCGCGTGGCCTCCAGTCCGTCCGCCCCACTCGGCAGTGCTGCCACCGGCTCCCAGTCCCGGACCGAGCCATCGAGGGAGGTGTATTCCGCCAGAGTCAGGTAGGGCGGATTGGACACGACCACGTCGAATGCGTCCGGCCCGAAACCGCAGAGCAGATCGGAGCGCACCAGCCCGATGCGAAGGCCGGTCGCCAGACAGTTCTCCCGCGCGAGGGCGAGGGCGTCGGCGGAATGATCGACGGCGACGACCGAATCGTATCGCCCTTCCTGGGCGAGCGCGAGCGCGATACAGCCGGTTCCGGTACCGACATCCACCACTCGCCCGGTCGGCGCGTGGGCCAACACCAGTGCGACAAGCCCTTCGGTCTCTGGCCGCGGAATGAGGGCTCGGCGGTCGGCATGCAGGGTGAGGCGCCGGAAACCCGCGAGCCCGGTGACGTAGGGCAGCGGTTCACCGGCGGCCCGCCGCCCGATCGCGGTATCGAACCGTGTGACCAACTCCCGGTCCGCGTGCCGGTCCGCCAGGCGGAGCGCGTCACCCGGCGCCATTCCCGCCAGATCCGCCCAGATCCGGCTCACTTCCCGGCGCGGATCATCGACCCCGCCCCGCGCCAGCCGGGCAACACCGGCACGCAGCAGATCGGCCAGCCGGGGGCCTGCCTCGGCGTCAGTCACCATCCTGCTCATGGCGACTGGCCATGCGCAATGCGTCGATGAACCCGTCGAGCGCTCCATCCAGCACGTCGGGGAGGTTGTGCACCGAGACGTTGATCCGGTGATCGGTGACTCGGCTCTGCGGGTAATTGTACGTCCGGATCTTGGCCGAACGATCCCCGGTGCCGACCATCGCCCGGCGCTCCCTGGACCGGGCCGACTCCTGCTCGGCAATCCGTCGGTCCAGCAGGCGGGCGCGCAGCACTTCCATGCCCTTGAGCTTGTTCTGGAGCTGGGACTTCTGGTCCTGCTGCGAGACGACCAGACCGGTGGGCAGATGGGTGATCCGCACCGCGCTGTCGGTGGTGTTCACGCTCTGGCCACCCGGCCCCGAGGCGCGGAAAACATCGATCTTCAGGTCGTTCGGGTGAATCGAGACATCCACTTCCTCGGCTTCGGGCAGGACGGCCACGGTGGCGGCGGAGGTGTGGATGCGCCCCTGCGACTCGGTGGCGGGCACCCGCTGCACCCGGTGCACGCCGGCTTCCCGGCGCAACAGCCCGAAGGCATCCACCCCCCGCACGGCAAAAATCGCTTCCTTGAGTCCGCCGGAGGTGCCGTCGCTGACCGAGATCATCTCGAGCGTGAGACCCTTCCGCTGGATGAACCGCTGATACATTCGGAAGAGGTCCGCGGCAAAGAGCGCGGCTTCGTCGCCGCCCGTCCCGGCCCGGACCTCGACGATCGCATCGCGATCATCGAGCGGATCCTGCGGCAGCAGCAGGTCGTGCAGTTCGGCTTCGACGGCGGTGATCAGCGGGAGGAGGCGGTCGAGATCGGCCTGGGCCATCTCCACCATCTCGGGATCGGATTCGGCTGCCAGCTCGCGGGCTTGCCCAAGCTCCAGCTGGAGCCGATCCAGCCGCTCGGAGACGCGGACGATGGGAAGGAGGCGGGTGTACTCCCGGCCAAGCGATTTCAGCCGGGCCGGGTCACTGGTGGTCGAGGGGTCGGCCAACGCCTTGGCGACATCCTCCGCCCGGGCGAGCGCCTGGCGGAGTCTGGCCTCCATGGCTCAGCTCTGGGCCGCGGCCTTGTCGCCTGCGTACTTCTTGCGGAAGCGATCGACCCGTCCTTGGGTGTCGATGAGGCGCGTCTTGCCGGTGAAGTACGGATGACACTTGGCGCAGATGTCGACCTTGACGGCGCTGCTGGTCGACCGCGTCTCGAACGTGTTGCCACAGGCGCACTGCACCGTGACCTTCTGGTACATCGGATGAAGATTGGCCTTCACGACATCGCTCCTTGACACCCCGCGGACGGGGCCGTGAAACAGTCTGGATTTCGCAGCCGGGCAATATAGCAGGCCTTCCCCCGGGCAAACAACCTCACCCCCCGACGGCAGTGGGGGGGAGTTTGACAGGCCGAAACGACATAAGTATCGTAGGGACCTACACTTCCACAACATTGAGGGCACTTTGCCGCTCAGTCCGCTTGAGGTACTGAAGAAGGTCCCGCTCTTCGCGACCATGCGAGAGGGTGACATCACCGCCTTCTCCGAGCTGGCCCGGGAGCGGACCTACCCGAAGGGCAGCGTCATTGTCTTCGAAGACGATCCCGGCGACGCGCTCTATCTGGTGGCCTCCGGCCAGGTCAAGGTGGTCCTGATCGGGGAGGACGGTCGCGAGGTCATCCTGTCCGTGCTGGGCGAGGGCAGCTTCTTCGGTGAGATGTCGCTGATCGACGATCAGCCCCGCTCCGCCACGGTAATCGCCATGATCGATGCCGCCGTGCTGGTGCTGCGGCGCGAAGACTTCCAGGCCCGCCTCCGCAGCTCGCCGGAGGTGGCGATCGCCTTGATGCGGGAGCTGTCCCGCCGGCTCCGCCGGGCCGATGAGAAGATCGGCAGCCTGGTGCTGCTGGACGTGAACGGCCGGGTGGCCGATCTGGTCCTGCGCCTCGCCGAGGAAGAGGGCGGCGACATGGTCACGAAGAAGATCACTCATCATGTGATCGCGCAGATGATCGGATCCAGCCGGGAGACCGTTTCCCGGACGATGCGGGATTTCGTGGAGCGGGGCCTGATTCAGGTCAGCCGCAAGGAAATCACCATCGTCAATCGCCCGGTGCTCGAGCGCGCCGCCGGGCGGTCGTGATCCGGCGCACACCGCCCGGGGGCGCCGTCCCCACCGTTTCACTGGCAGGCTCCTTGCAAGCTCAGCACCCGTGATTCGCGAGGCACAGTGACCTACACTGTCACGTTCTGGGGCACCCGTGGGTCGATTCCTACCCCCGGCGTCCATACCGCGCGGTACGGGGGAAACACCTCCTGCGTCGCGGTCTCCGGGAATCGTGACCAGCTGGTCATCCTCGACGCGGGGAGCGGGATCCGGCTGCTGGGCCGCGAACTGATGCGGGCCTCGAGCGGCGCGATGAACCTGGACATCCTGCTGTCGCATACGCACTGGGACCACATTCAGGGGCTGCCGTTCTTCCAGCCGCTGAACACCAAGGGGAACACGGTGCGGATCTTCGGGGCCGCGCAGGCAGGCGTCCCGCTGGAGGAGATCCTCGACCGGCAGATGGACCCGGTCGTCTTCCCGGTACCGTTGAAGGCGCTCACGGCCGATCTGACGATTACCGAAGTGGTCAGTGGAACCTTCGAGATCGACGGTTTTCTGGTCGAAGCCTATCGGCTGCGGCACCCGGGCAACACCCTGGGCTACAAGCTGGTGCCGGTGCGCGGTGGGCGGACTATGGCCTACATCACCGACAACGAGCTGGGTGCCGGGGGCAGTTACGACGTCGGACCGGACTGGCGGGCCGGGCTGGTGAGATTCCTGCAGGGGGTCGATACGTTGATTCATGACGGGATGTACTCCGAAGCCATGATCGAGTCGCGCGCCGGCTGGGGGCATTCGACCCCCGAACAGGCGGTTGACCTGGCGCGCGAGGCGGGGTGTCGTCGGCTGGTGCTGTTTCACCACGAGCCGGAACACGATGACAGTGCAGTGGACGCCATGCTGATCGGCGCCCGGAGTTATGCCGCGGCCCACGCGCCCGGCCTGGTGGTCGATGCGGCCAAGGAAGGTATGGCCCTGTCTCTCTGATGAGGTACCACACTATGCAGTCTCGACAGCTGTTCGCCCTCGCCCTCGCGGCCCTGCTGACATCGCCCCTGCTCCCGGCTCTGCCCGCGCTGCAGGCGCAGGATTCCCGTCCCGGCATCGCCGTCATGCCGTTCGAGAACGGCGGCTCCTACGGACAGGACAAGGAGAACTTCGAAGCGCTGGAGAAGGGCATCGCCGGCATGCTCATCAGTGAGCTGGCGCAGAATCCCGCGGCGCGCATCGTCGACCGCAGCAGCGTCCAGCGACTGCTGGACGAGCAGAACCTCGGCAAGGACGGCCGGGCCGATGCCGCCACGGCCGCGAAGATCGGCAAGCTGGTCGGGGCCCGGTACATGGTGATGGGCAGCTTCGTCGACCTGTACGGCCGCTTCCGGGTCGATGCGCGCATCGTCGACGTCGAAACCAGCGAAATCCTGAAAGTGGTACGCAGCGACCCGAAGTTCGAGAAGCGGGAAGAGCTGTTCAAGCTGCTGCAGACGGTGGCGGAGCGACTGATGGCCGAGACGAAGCTGCCGGCGCTCACCGCCGAGATGAGCCGAGCGGTGCGGGCCCGCAACGTACCCACCGAGGCGCTCACCTACTACAGCCGCGCATTGCTCTACCAGGATCGGGGTGACAAGGCGAAGGCCGCGGAGTTCTACCGCAAGGCCATCGATGTCTTCCCCGACTACGCCGAGGCCAATGAGGGGTTGAAGAAGATCAGCGGCGGCTGAGCCGGTGATCGATTTCCTCGCCGCCATTGGGCGTGGGACGGCGCGCTGGCTCGCCCGGGTGGGCGCGCTGGCGCGCTTCGGCTTTGAGGCCTTCAGCTCGCTGCCCAGTCTGCCGGGAGCCGGTCGACGGGTGGCGGCGCGAGTCCTGCTCAATCAGCTGCGCTTCACGGCGCTCGAAGCCGTCGGCCTGATCGTCCTGCTGTCGACCGTCCTGAGCTACCTGACCATCTCCAGCGCCATTGCCCAGCTCGACAAAGTCGGGGCCTCCGAGCTGATCGGCCAGCTCATGGTCGTGGTGATCGTGCGGGAGCTCGGGCCGCTGCTCACCGCCCTGGCCATCGTCGGCCGAAGCGGCACCGCGATCACGGCGGAACTCGCCACCAACACCGTACTCGGAGAAGTACGCGCCCTTGAAGGAATGGGGATCGACCCGTTCCACTACCTGGTCCTGCCCCGCCTGTTCGGCTGCGTGGTCTCGGTGTGCACGCTGATGATCCTGTTCGATGTGATCGCCATCGGCGGCGGCTACCTCGCCGCCGGCGTGATTGGCGGGATGAGCGGGGCACGGTACTTCAGCATCGTGCTGGCCCAGCTGACGACGCTCGATGTCGTCCTGACCGCGATCAAGGGACTCATCTTCGGGCTGGTGATCGGGCTGATCCCGAGCTATGAAGGGCTCTCCGTCCGGCGTGGCCCGACCGAGATTCCACAGGCCGTGATCCGCGGCACGGTGGGGTCGATCGCCGTCATCTTCGTGCTGGCAGCGATCATTGTCGCGGTGCTGCGGGCATGACCGCTCCCCTGGTGTTCGACGGCATCCCGCTCGGCCAGATCCGGCGCTCCACATTGGCCGGGCCCCCGACTGGAATCGACATCGCCACGACGCTGACCCTGACGGTCGCCGCCCGGGAGACCGTGGCGGTCGTGGGCGATGAGCAGAGTGGCGTGGACCTGCTGGGGGGGCTCGCACTGGGCCTCGAGACCGCGCCGTCGGGGCATGTCTTCACCCTCGGGACGGAAGTAGCCCACCTCGAGCGACGGGCCCGGCTCGCCTTCCGCCGGAAGCTCGGATACCTTCCCGCCGGCGAGGGGCTGATGCAGAATCTCACGCTGCGAGAGAACATCCGCCTGCCGCTTCGCTTCGGCAGTGATTTCAGACCCAAGGAGATCGAAGGACGTGTTGACGTGATCCTGGCCCAACTGCGGCTGTCTCGCGTCGGCGATCTCCGGCCGGCTCAGGCGACGGCCGAGGACCGCCGTCGCACCGCCCTCGGGCGCGCGCTGGCGTTTGATCCTGAGCTCGTCATCCTCGAAGACCCGTTTGATGGCATCACCGAGCGCGCCGCCGGCGAACTGCTGGAGGCGGCCCGCGGCGGCGAGACGGCCGAAGGCGCCCGGCGCACCGTCTTCCTCACTGGCACCGACTTGCCCGCCGTGCTCCGGCGCCGGGTGGACCGGCAGATCCGGCTGGCTCGCGGGCAGATGGAAACGATCCGATGACACTCCGCACCCGTTCCGCCGATGCCCTGATTGGTCTCCTCGTCCTCGGCGCCGTGGCCATGGCCCTCACGGCCATCGTGCTGACGCGGGGCTGGACCGAACGGCGGGTCACCATCTACATGCGCAGCCCCTCGGTCCAGGACCTGAAGCAGGACACGCCGGTCTTCCTGCAGGGGCTCAATATCGGCGAGGTCTCGGCGATCTCGCCGATGGGAGACAGCCTCGCCATGGGCCCGCCCGAATTCCTGGTCGCGTTGCGGCTCCGCGAGCGCTTTGCCAACGGCGTCCCTATCCGGCTCCGGCTGGGCACGGCGGGGGAGATCGTGTCCACCGGCCTGATCGGCAGCGCGTCGATCGCGCTCGTGGTCCCCAAGAACGACATCCAGGCGGTGCTGGTGGAGGGCGACACGATCCGCGGCGCGTTGACTCAGGGCTGGACCGACGTCCTCAAGGAAGTGGCCGACACGCTGCGGACCCAGGTCTCCGGCATCCTGCGCGACACCCGCCAGCTGCTCGCCACGCTCGACCGGACGGCGGCGACAGCACAGTCGGAGATGACGGCCACCGCGCCCGAACTCCGGACCACCCTGGCGAGCGCCCGGCAGGTGCTCGACCGGCTGGAACCGATGATTGACCAGGCCCGGACGACCCTCGCCACCACCGACACGAACGTCGCCACGATGCGGGATTCCCTTGCCGTGCTCCTGAGCGACACTCGCCGCCTGATCAACCACGCGGATACGCTGGCGGTCGATGTCGCCCGAACCACAAGCGAGCTGACTCCCGATGTGCGCCAGACACTGCGCAACGTCCACAGCCTGAGCGTCAAGCTCGAGTATTTCATGGACCAGATCAGCCGCCGCCCGCACCGGTTGCTGACCGGAGTGCGCCCGTTGCCGTCCGATACCATGCCTCGCGACAGCACCCGATGAAGTATCTGCTGTTTCATCCACCCAGCTGGGCACCCGGGGAATTGGCCGGCCCCCTCGCCGCCGAGCAGGTGGAGCTGCGCGCCGTGGCCTCACCATCCGAGATCCGTGCCGATGATCGACCGGTGGCCTACCTCCTCGATCTGCCGACCCGACAACAGGTCACCGCCCAGCTGCTCGCGGGGCTGCGCGATGGCGGCGTCGCCCTGCTGGCCCTGGGCGGTGCCGGTGAAGCGGATATCCCCGCCGACCTGCCCGCCGAGCTCCTGAGTGGCTTTGTGACGGCCCCGGTAGGCCCTCGCCAGCTGCTGGTCGCGCTCCGTGCGGCATTCCGGGTCTCCGCCTCGCATCGGGAACAAACCAAGGTACGCGCCGAGAGCGCCGCCCGGCTGAACGACCTCACCGAGCTGGCCGATATCGGCGTGCGGCTGACGACCGAGAAGAATCTCGACAGCCTCCTCGAACTGATCCTGAGCCAGGCGCGCCGAGTCACCCAATCTGACGCGGGCAGCCTGTACATCGCCGAGACCGATGAGTTCGGCACCCGGCGGCTGCGATTCAAGCTGAGTCAGAACGACAGCCGGCCGGATATCCCTCTGGTGGAGTTCACCATCCCGATCGACCACGCTTCGCTCGCCGGCTACGCCGCCACTGAGGGCGAGGCGTTGGTGATCGAGGATGTGTACATGCTGCCGCCGGACGTCGAGTACTCGTTCAACCGCTCATTTGACGAGCGGTATGGCTACCGCACCAAGTCGATGCTGGTCATCCCGATGCAGAACCACCACGGCGACGTGATCGGGATCCTGCAACTGCTCAACCGGAAGCGGGAACCGGCAGCGCGGCTGACAACACCGGAGGAGGCGACTCGCCAGATCGTCGCCTACAGCCCGCACACGGTGAAAATCGTGAAGGCCCTGGCCGGTCAGGCCGCTGTCTCGGTGGAGAACAGCCAGCTGTATGAGTCAATCGAGCGGCTGTTCGAGGGCTTCGTGCGGGCCTCAGTTCATGCGATCGAGCAGCGCGATCCCACCACCTCGGGCCACTCCGAACGGGTCGCCACCCGCACCGTGGGACTCGCGGAAGCGGTCGACGGCTTGCGGGATGGCCCGTTCCGGGACATCAGCTTTACCCGGGAGCACCTGCGCGAACTGCGCTACGCGGGGCTGCTGCATGACTTCGGCAAAGTTGGCGTTCGGGAACAGGTGCTGGTGAAGGCCAAGAAGCTCTACGAGGGCGACCTCGTGATCGTCCGCCAGCGGCATGCCTTCATCCGGCGCAGTACGGAGTGGGAATTCGAGAAGGCCCGGGCCGACTTTCTCGCCACGCATGGGCGGGCGGGCTACGCGGAGTTCCTCGCGAAGCTGGACGCGGCGCACCGCGAGTCGCTGGAGACCGCCGATCGTTTCCTCAAGGTCGTGCTGGCCGCCAATGAACCAACGGTTCTGGCGGAAGGGGACTTCGCGCTGCTCGGTGAATTTGCCACGCGCCACTACACCAATCCCGATGGCGTCGAGCAGCCGTTCCTCACTGCTCCGGAGGTACAACTGCTGAGCATCCGGAAGGGAAGCCTGGATGAGCGGGAACGGCTGGAAATCGAGAGCCATGTCTCCCACACCTACGAGTTCCTGCGGAAGATTCCGTGGACGGCGGGGCTGGCTCAGGTGCCGCATATCGCTCGCGGCCATCACGAGAAGCTGAATGGTGTGGGGTATCCCCGAAAGGTCGGGGGCGACGCCATCCCGCTGCAGACCCGGATGATGACCATCGCCGACATCTTCGACGCACTCACCGCCCAGGACCGGCCGTACAAGCGGGCACTCCCTGCCACCCGCGCGCTGGACATTCTCGGCGACGAGGTGAAACAGGGGCAGCTCGATGCGGAGCTGTTCAAGGTGTTCGTGGAAGCGAAAATCTGGGAGGAGCGGCCGGAGCGGCGGAGGGACAGTCTGGCGGTGAACCGGCCGTAGGGGCCGTAAGCGGGCAGCCGTTAGCCGTTAGCCATCAGCCGTCAGCCGTCAGCCGTCAGCCGTCAGCCGTCAGCCGTCAGCCGTCAGCCGAATGTCGATTGACCGTTGCCGCGCGTCCAGGAGCGTACACCGAGCGCGAGGCCGAGGTTGGCGGGAACGATGAGCGCGAGCACCTGACCGTTCACCTGATGGAACATCGGCAGGACCTTCAGCACCACTCCGAGCAGCGACAACCCAGCCACCAGCACCGCCAGCATCCGCGCCGCCTGCCGCGGACCGCTTCGGTCGCGGAGCGCGGAGGGCAACACCGCCGCGAGCGCCAGAGCCAACAGCGAGCACTGCAGCACATTTTCATTGCTTGCCGCCGCGACGTGGTCCGTCAACGCCCACAGCCCGGCAAGAATGGCCCCGGCTGCACCGGTCACCAGCGCCCACACCATGCCGAGCAGCAGCAGCGTGCGCCTGGCAGCCAAACGTGCTCTCCCCGCCGCCCCACCCCACCAGAGCAATCCTCCCAGCAGGAGTCCGGTCGCGAGATAACCCGGCCACCAGTCGGGCGGAACCTCAGGCACTGGGTAGCGATCACTCTCAAACAGCGTCTGCTCGTGGAGAACCAGCGGGATAGTGGTGCCGGTACTGTCTGTGATGGTCGCGCTGCCCAGATACTCACGCAGCTTGAACGGCAGGAACATCTCATCCCAGCGGGTCTGCGGCCGGTCAACCCGGGCCCCGAGCGCGAGCAGCAGTCCGGTGTAGAGCGACAGACTATTGTCGACGAGGCGCTGGGTATGAAAGCGGAAGGTCCCGCTGGCGGGAGCCAGGTTCTGCGCGTGCAATGCGCCGCCGAGCACCTGGTCGATGGCATCACGGACCCGGGTGGAGCAGTTGTCCAGGAAATAGTCATAGCGATAGAAGCGGTTTTCCGGCCGGGCATTCCACTCGAGGTAGTCGCGGACCGCCGCGCGCTGCGTCGGAGTGAGGTTCAGCTCCTGCTCCCGCACCCAGCGGCCGGCGGCCACGTAGCGGGCGAGATCCTCCTCGGCGGGAAAGCCTGCCATCCAGTAGTGCATCCGGCCCTGGATGAAACGAAGGATGAAGTTCTCCTGCCGAAAGCTGAACATGCCGTAGTTGTAGGCCGTCCGGCTGCCGTTGGCCTGATCCTCCACCACGATGGCGTTGTGCCCGAAGCGCTCCCACACGTCGGCGCCGGGGCCCATGGTACGGATGGAGATGCGCAGGCTGGAACCCGGCTCGGCCACGCGTGGAGCGGAGGGGCGGACGGGCGGACGGGCGCTCTCCTGACTGGCCGAGAGTGAAGTGGCGCCGCAGAGCAGCGCGACAACAACCCAACCGCCCAACCGCCCAACCGTCTTGATTCCCCTCACAGTTCGACGTCCCGCCCCTCGGCCGAGGACTTGTAGATCCCGTCCAGCACGCGGTGCAGCATCAGCTGCTCCTGGTTGTCGAACGGTTTCGCTTCTCCCCGCAGGACACCCAGAAAGTGGGCCCACTCCGCGCGATACGAGGCGGTGAACGCATTCTCCCGACTGACTGACCCCGTCGGCGCCACGTCGGTCGGGACGCCGTGCAGCTCCTTCCAGGCGTGCAGCGGGTTGATACCGGCGCTGCCCTTGCTGGCCTTCACCCCGAGTCCGAAGCGTTCGCCCTCACCGACGTGATGCCAGGTCACGTCGAGAAAGATCGAGAAGCCACCCTCGCACACCACAAAGGCGCTGCCGGACTGCTCCACCCCGCCCTTCGTGCCATCGCCGCCATGGAGACTGGCGCTGACCCGGAGCGGCTTCGGATTGCCAGCCAGCCAGAAGCCGAGGTCGAGGATCGTCTCACCGAGGTCGAGTATCGCACCGCCGCCCGATTCGTCGCGCCGCTGGCGCCAGCCGAGCTGGGCGCGGCTGGGACGGAAGACGTGCCAGCTGCCGCGGACGCTCTCCAACCGGCCCAGTTCGCCGCTCTGGATGAAGCTGCGCACGATCTGCACGTCGGCCCGATAACGATGATTCATGCCGATCATCAGGTGTTTGCCCCGCTTCTCGGCCTGCTTGAGAATCCGCTGCGCCCCCTGGGCGGTGAAGGCGAGCGGCCGCTCAACCAGCACGTGCACCCCGGCCGTCAGCGCGGCGAGGACGTGCGGCTCATGCAGGTGATTCGGGGTACAAATCGCGACGGCATCGAGTTGCTCGTACTCCAGGAGCTCCTCGATGTCGCTGAATGCATCGCGGATCCCGAAACGGGTGCCGAGTGCGCGGGCCTTGGCGAGGTCGGTGTCGCAGATGGCGACGACCTCCACGCCCTTCAGCTTTCGGAGGACGGGGAGATGGGCCACCTGGGCGATCGCCCCGGCGCCAATGATGCCCAGCTTGAGTGTGTCGGACATGCGATTCCCCGCTCAGTGGGTTCAGTACGCGCGGCTCAATGATGTGCCCGGAAAGTAGGCGGCGAGTATCGTCGGCGCATCCTGCCCTGCCCGCGCTCGTCCCACCGCCCCCCACTGGCAGAACCCCACCCCATGTCCCGCCCCGGCGCCGTCGGCCACGAGCCGCCGGAGCTGGCCTCCTTCCCGCACCTCACTGAGCTGGAAGATGGCGCTGCGCAGCACCGCATCCGCCACCGGCCTCAACACGCGCCGGATCGCGGGCCCCTCGACCACGATATCCCCGTTCCGCAACCCGATCGTCACCCGGGACACCCGATCCGACGCCGTCCGACCGCTGACGGTGACGCCGCGGACTCCCGCCGCGGCCTCCGCCGTGACGGCGGAGGCAGAGGGGAGGGTGGACTTCAGCACGCCACGCAGTTGCTCGATGCTCCACTCCTCCCGCCACCGGAAGCGGGGCGAGATCCGGCAGTACGCCTGCCCCTCGGAGTCCACATCCCGGATGGACTGCAGGTAGGGCCGGTCCGCCGCGGCGAAGACATCGGTGCCGGCCGCGGTCTGACCGGCACAGGTCGAGAAGAAGAAGGCATCGATCGGCACCCCCTGCCAGGTGAGGATCTGGCCGGAGGTCGTGGCGACGGCGGCGCTGGCCGCCCCGTACTCCGCGCTGGCGCCGGCGTAGACCATGTCGGCCACGGTGGCGTACAGATCGAAGCCTTCCGTGGCGCGCTTCCCCAGATTCCGCAACGCGAAGGTGCGGGAGACAATCGCCTGCGCGGCGAGGGCCTGACCCTCGGTGGAATCCCGCCGCCCCATCTCCGCCGCGACGACGCCAGCGAGATAGTCTTCCAGGCTTACGACATTGACCACCGTGAGGCCGGTGCGGTCCCGGGCAATTGTGAGGCGACCCCGATACGGGCGATCGCCCACCCGGAGCCAGCCACCGGCGACTCGCGGCTGGAAGGTCAGCTGCTGCTGTCCCGTCACCTGCCACCTGCCAGCGGCACCGGCGTCGACCAGTCCCGCGGCGGATCGGACCCGCCAGAACGAGCCCGGCTCGATAGCCCCCGCGCTGTTCCCATCGGCGTCCTGCACCAGGGCGCCGCTATCGCCGGTGACCTCGAGGGTGGAGGCGCCGACCAGCAGGCCGATCCGGATCTCGGGCGCTGCGGCGGTGGGCGCGGGGGGCAACTGCAGATCGCCCATCGGCGGTGCGCAGGTCGCCAGCAGCAGCAAGCCTGCCGTACCGTATCGTCGAACGCTGCCCCTTCCGATGGCGTTTCTCCTCACCCGCGATAGTTCCCGAACTTGAGTTCAATCTCGAAGTCCTGCGTCCGCAGGAAGGCGATGACGGCCTGCAGCTCGTCCCGCGATGGCGCGGTCACCCGGACTTCGTCGCCCTGGATCGTCGCCTGCACTTTCTTGAATCCCTGATCCCGCACCGCCTTGACGATCTTCTTGGCGGCTTCGGTCTCGATCCCCTGCGTGAGTTTCACGGTGCGGCGGACCGAGCCCATCGTGGCCTCCTCCGGCTCTCCGAAATCGAGATTCTTCACCGGTACGCCCCGCTTGATCATCTTGATGCGCAGCACATCGACCAATTGATCCATGCGGAAATCACTGTCGGCGGCGAGACGGATTTCCGCCTTCTCACGATCGAACTCGACAGTGCAGACGGTTCCCTTGAAGTCGTACCGCTGCCCGATCTCCTTGAGCGTCTGATTCACGGCGTTATCCACTTCCTGGAGGTCCGCGCCGGTGGAGATGTCGAACGATGGGTTACTGGCCATGAGGGCAGTTGAAAGAGGTGGTCTAAGTGCTTCTGGGACTTGCGGTTTGAATGTAAGCGATGGGCCTCAAGTTTTCATGGGGATGGCCGATGACAGAGGCAGACACCTGCAAGGACGCACGATGACCAACCGGATCCGCCATCTCCTGAAGGACTGGAATCCTGCCGAGCTTGAGCCGGGAACCGAGCAGCCGGCGGAGCGGGATTCCAGCGCGCCGCGCGAGGTGCACCCGTTGCCGCGTGGCATCAACATGCTGATGCCGGTGGAACTCTGTATCAACCGTGACCTGCTGATCACCCTGCTGTCGGCCAGCATCCAGGAAATCTATCGCCACAAGCGGGTGGATCACTCCCCGCTCTCGGTTCGAGAGCGGGAGGAGATGGAAGCAGCGCTGCAGCAACAGCTCTCGTTTCGGGCATGGGCCCGGGACTACCCGAACGGGTATATCTCGATCGCGCTCTATCCGGTCGCGGAGGTTGACGCGGTCGAAGACCTGGAAGATCTGGGCGATTTCTAACACCCGACTCTTGACGACGGCATGACGCCGTCCTATACTGTCGGAAGTCCGGCGGACGGATTTAGGGCCACTTGCTACCGCCTGGGGTTGTGAACCCCAAAACAAAGAGCTAAAGAGCCGGTGGATACCAACCCCCCGAGCTCGTGGCCGCGGGGGTTTTGTTTTTTGCACCTACCGCGCCGCGCGTCACCCGGAGACGTTTCAGCAATGAAGCGCAGCCCGTTGATGTGTTGTCGCCAGTGCAAGTGCACCCCTCGCGGGGTGGACTGTGCCGGTGGCATGTCACGGGCAGGTGGGTAGGCAGCACACCCAGCCGTTGATGTACCCCAGGCCCGGTTCACCCAACGTGAACCGGGCCGTTTCGCATTCCCGCGAACCAGGCCACCACCGTTGACCCTTGAGGAGTCCGACCATGACGTACCATCCCGACACCCTTGCCATCCACGCCGGCCAGTCACCGGACCCCGCGACGAACGCGCGGGCGGTGCCGATCTACGCCACGTCGAGCTACGTGTTCAACAGCACGGAGCACGCGGCCAACCTGTTCGGCCTGCGCGAGTTCGGCAACATCTACACCCGCATCATGAACCCGACGACCGATGTGTTCGAGAAGCGGGTCGCGGAGCTCGAGGGAGGTGTCGCGGCGCTCGGCGTGGCCAGCGGCCAGGCGGCGGAAACGCTGGCGATCCTGAACCTCACGCGCGCCGGCGACCAAGTGGTGTCGTCGCAGACGCTGTATGGCGGGACCTACAACCTGCTGGCCTATACCCTGCCCAAGTGGGGCATCACGACGTCATTCGTGGATATTCACAACCTCGACGCGGTGCGGGCGGCCATCACCCCGAAGACCCGGCTGCTGTACGTCGAGACCATCGGCAATCCGCGGCTCGACGTGCCCGACTTCGCCGCCCTCGCGGATATCGCGCACGAGGCGGGGATCCCGCTCGTGGTCGACAATACCTTCGGCGCGGCCACCCTGTGCCGCCCGTTCAAGTTCGGCGCGGACATCATCGTGCACTCCGCCACCAAGTGGATCGGTGGGCACGGTACGTCGATTGGCGGCGTCGTCGTGGATGGCGGCACGTTCGACTGGACCAGCGACAAGGCCCGGGCGCGCTTTCCCGAGCTGAGCGAGCCCGACCAATCCTACCACGGCCTGGTCTATACCCAGGCCTTCGGCAAGCTGGCCTACATCATCAAGCTGCGGGTCCAGCTGCTGCGTGACCTCGGTCCGGCGCTCTCGCCGTTCAACGCCTTCCTCTTCCTGCAGGGGTTGGAGACACTGCCGCTGCGGATCAAGCGCCACTCGGAGAGCGCGTTGCAGGTGGCGGAGTGGCTGCAGCGGGATGGCCGCGTCGAGTGGGTGTCCTACCCCGGTTTGACCTCGCACCCGGAGCACGCCAACGCCGGGCGCTACCTCGAAGGCGGGTTCGGCGGCGTCCTGACGTTCGGGGTGAAGGGAGGCCACCAGCAGGCGCGGGCCGTGATCGACAAGGTGAAACTGTTCTCGCTGCTGGCCAATGTGGGCGACGCCAAGTCGCTGATCATCCATCCGGCCTCGACGACACACGAGCAACTCACGACCGAGCAGCAGCGTGCCACCGGCGTCGTGCCCGAGCTCATTCGCCTCTCGGTCGGCCTCGAGGACGCGCGCGACCTCATCGCCGATCTGGACCAGGCGCTGGGCGAGGTCCCGTCAGGCACGCTCGCCGTCGCGGGCAGCGCAACAGCCTGATGCCGGACCGTCCCGTCGTGGTGAAGCTCGGGGGAGATGCGCTCGCCTCCCCTGAGCGCATCCTCGCCGCTGCGCGCCGGATTCGCCGGCTCGCGGCGGAGGGGCCGGTCGTGGCCGTCGCGAGCGCCCGGCGTGGCGTCACCGATCACCTCCTCGACCTGGTCCGAGGGGTCCGGGTTGGCACCGGGGGCAGCGGCCGGCCACATCCTGAAGTGGATCGGGCCGTCGCAACCGGAGAAGTGGTGTCCGCCGCACTCCTCGCGCTGGCGCTCGATGAGCTCGGTATTCGCGCCGTTTCGCTTGATGCCCGGGAGGCTGGGGTCGTCGGCGCCGGCCGCTTTGGTCAGGCACACATCCGGAAGATCGAAACCAGCCGGATCCTGCGTCGGCTCTCGCGTGGCGAACTTCCGGTGATCACCGGATTCCAGGGCTGGCGCCGCGGGCGGGTAGCCACGCTGGGCCGCGGCGGCACCGACACCTCCGCGGTGGCGCTGGCCGCAGCGCTGGGGAGCCCACGCCTCGTCTTCGTGAAGGACGCCGAAGGACTGCGCACCGCCGATCCCAAGCTGGTGGCCGACGCGCAGCCGATTCCCTTCGCCTCCCATGCATTCCTGAGCGCGCTCACCGCCGCCGGCGCTGGTGTCGTGCAGCCCGATGCCGCCCGGCTGGCGGAAAGCGAATCGCTGCCACTCGAGTTCGTCTCGCTCACCGGTGAGAGATGCGACACACGGATCACCCGTGATGCGCCGGACCATGGGCTGCGGGCGGTGGCCACCCGGGTCACCGATGACACCGCGGAGATCACAACGATCGCCACGGGAGCGGCCGTCGCGCACGGTGGGGGGGAACAGATTCGAGAGGCGCTGCGGACGGCGCTTGTCCCGCTCATCGAGATTCAGCCCGCGGCCGACGGCCGTCGCTACCTCGTCCCCGCCGCCCTCGCGGGCGAGGCAACCAGAGTGATTCACGCCGTCTTCGTGCTGGACGATCCCCGCCAGATCGCTCGTGCTTCGTGAGGCCCGAGTGTCCATGACCATCCCCGCGGCGGTGGGCAGCGATCCGGTCGAGCTCCCGCTCGGGGACTTCCACCCGGCAAGCGGGGGAGTCATCCGCGATGCCCGGCTGCGGTACCGAATCTTTGGCGACGCCGCGCTGGGCCACGCGAACGGCTGGATCCTCGTCTTTCACGCGCTGACAGGCAACGCCGACATCGATGGCTGGTGGGGATCGGTGCTCGGGCCCGGCCGCGCACTCGACACGAGCCGGCACGCGATCGTGGCCGCCAACCTGCTGGGCAGCTGCTACGGCTCGTCCGGTCCGGCGGAACTCAGCGATGGCAGCTTTCCCGTACTCACCACCGCGGATCTTGCACTGGCGCATGTCCCGCTGATTCAGGCCCTCGGGATCCAGCATATCGCGCTGGCGACCGGAGGCTCCCTCGGCGGCATGGTCGCGCTGCAGTGGGGGCGGCTCACGCCGGTCCCGGTCGATCGCCTCGTGATCTTTGCGGCGCCGGCCCGAACCAGCGCGCAGGCGATCGGGTGGAATGGCGCGCAACGGATGGCCATCGAGGCCGATGCGGCGTGGGAGAACGGCGCGTATCCTGCCGGTGCGGGCCCGCAGGCCGGCCTGGCCGCGGCGCGTGCGATTGCCATGATTACCTATCGTTCGGTGACGGAATTCGAGCAGCGGTTCGGACGACGGCAGACGCGGAATCCCGGGCAGTTCGACGTCGACCACTATCTGCGCCGGCACGGGCAGAAGCTGGTCGAACGCTTTGATGCCCGCAGCTATGTCTCCCTCATGCAGGCGATGGACAGCCACGACGTTGGCGACCTGTCCGCCGCCGGCCGCCAGACGGCATGGCGGGTTCGGGAGGTTGTGGGCGTTGGCATCGACAGCGATATCCTGTACTATCCTCGCGAGATTCGGGACTGGGTCGCGGGCTACGCCGCGGCCGGCGTCACCGCCCGATACGAAGAAATCCGCAGTGACTACGGGCACGACGCGTTCCTGATCGAGTTCGATCAGGTGGAGCGGTTGCTCGGGGATGGACGAACTGACCGGGAATAGCCCGCGCGGGCGGGGCATTCCCACTGGAGCTGAGTGTGAGTGGTCCCGCTAGACACACCGCCGAACAAGCGACCCCCCGGGAACTCAAGGCGGCCAGCCTGCGTCTGGCGCTCTGGCTCGGCGCGCTGGTCGTGCTCGGCCCGGCGATCCGGGCGCTTCCTCTCGGCCAAACCACGCGCACCGTGATCCTCGCGTGGATTCTCATGGCGGCGGCGCTGTACTGGCTGTACGGTGGACTCGGTTTCCGACCGCTCCTGCTGCTGCAGATCGTGATCTTCTCGACCGCGGTCACACTGCTCTCCATCAAGGTGCTGCTGGTCGGATTGAGCGTGAAGCAGTTCGATGTCCTGCGGGAGGCCGGGCGGACGCTGCTGATCGTGGGGGGGGCGTGCGCGGGTGCCAACCTCGGCATGATGCTGGTCGCGTCGTTGCGACGACGCTGACCCCGGCCGAGGCGCGGCGGTTCAGGACAGGAAGCTCTCCAGGGCGCGGGCCCGGCTGACATGGCGCAGCCTGGTGAGCGCCTTTTCCTTGATCTGCCGGACCCGCTCGCGCGTGATCCCGAGTTGCCCGCCAATTTCCTCGAGCGTCATCGGCTCCGGGCCGTCGAGCCCGAAATACAGTCGCAGGATCTTGGCCTCCCGCTCCTTCAACGATGACAGGACTTCCTCGATCGACTCGGTCAGGGCCTTTTCGAACGTCTCGGCATCCGGTCCGGCGTTCACCAGGTCCGGCAGGTAGTCAAGCAGCTTGTTGTCTTCGCCCGGCGTCATCGGGGCGTCGAGGGAGAGATGGGTCTGGCTGATCGAGAGTGTCTTCTGTACTTCCTCGATCGTGATGTCCATGCCCTCAGCGATTTCCGCCGGGGTCGGCTCCCGTCCGAGCTCCTGCAGCAGTGCGGCCGACCGTTTCCCGATCCGGTGCAGCGTTCCAGCGCGATTCAGTGGTACCCGGACGATCCGGCTCTGTTCGGCGAGGGCCTGCAGGATGGCCTGGCGGATCCACCAGACCGCGTAGGAGATGAACTTGATCCCCTTGGTCTCGTCGAACTTGTGGGCGGCGCGGATGAGGCCGAGGTTGCCTTCGTTGATGAGATCGGAGAGCGAGACACCCTGGTTCTGGTATTTCTTGGCGACGGAGACGACGAAACGCAGGTTGCTGCGGACCAGCTTGTCGAGCCCCTCGGCGTCCCCGGCACGAATGCACTGCGCGAGACGGACTTCCTCCTCCTGGTTGATCAGCGGGTACCGGCTGATCTCACGGAGATACTGGTCGAGCGAACCTTCGTCGAAACCCGACGAACCTCGTTTGCCCGAACCCACTCGCATCGGTCTCATGTGCGGAGCCTCACCACCGGCAGGAAGTTGCTACTGGCAGAACCTTACCCACGCCAAAAAATGGGCGCAAGGAGCGAGCGGCGCTGAGCTTTCAGCGTTCAGCCGCGATCGGATGCCACCGGGCGCCGCCGAGGCCCACCTGCCAACCACTGACAGCTGCGCGCAATGCGATTCCAGCTGAATGCTATACGCGACAGCTAGTAGTTATCGATCTGGGCCCGCTGCAGCGTTCCGGAGTAGTCGACGTACCCCACCTTGACCTCGGAGTAGAAGTCGTAGACGCCCCACCCGCCCTCGCGGTGACCGTTCCCGGTCTGCTTGACGCCGCCGAATGGCAGGTGGGCCTCGGCACCGATAGTGGGCGCGTTGATGTAGGTGATGCCGGTGTCGAGCGACTCGAGGGCCCGGAACGCCGCCCGGACATTGCCGGTGTAGAGCGAACTGGACAGCCCATAGCGGACGCCGTTGGCAACCGTCAGCGCCTCATCCAGCGACCCGACCCGAATCACCGCGAGCACCGGCCCGAAGATTTCCTCCTGGGCAATGCGCATCTCCGGCCGGACGCCGGTGAAGATCGCCGGTTCGAGGAACCAGCCGTGCGCCAGCGCCGCGCGGCGCGGACGGCGGCCCCCCGCTTCCAGCGTCGCCCCTTCCCCGCGTCCCAGCGCCACATAGGACTCCACCTTGTGCAGCGCGGCTTCGTGGATCAGCGGTCCCACCTCGACGCCGCGTTTCCGACCGTCGCCCAGACGGAGCCGGCCGGCCCGGTCGAGCAACCGGGCCAGGAAGCGATCGTGCACCTTGCGGTGAAGCAGCAGGCGACTGGTGGCAGTACAGCGCTGCCCCGTCGTCCCAAAGGCGCCCCACAACACCCCATCCACCGCGAGGTCCAGGTCGGCATCGTCCAGCACGATGACGGCGTTCTTGCCACCCATCTCGAGCGAAAGCCGCTTGTGCTGCCGGCCGCAGCTCTCACCGATCACCGATCCGGTGGCCGTGGACCCGGTGAAGGAGATTACCGGGACGTCGGGATGATCGACCAGCGCGCGACCGACGGTTGCGCCGCGACCGTGGACCAGCTGAATGACGTCCGGCGGGAAGCCGGCCTCGAGCGCCAGTTCCACCAGGCGATGGGCAGTGTGCGGCACATCCTCTGACGGCTTCAGCACCACGGTGTTCCCGCATGCGAGCGCCGGGAACAGCTTCCACGTCGGGATGGCCAGCGGAAAATTGAACGGCGCGATCAGGCCGCAGACCCCGATCGGGCGGCGCCAGCTCATCGCCCATTTGTCGCGGAGCTCACTCGGCACGGTCTTGCCGAAGAGCCGGCGGCACTCGCTGCCGGCGTAGTAGGCGGTGTCGATGCCCTCCTGGACGTCGCCGCGCGCCTCGGCCAGCACCTTCCCCATCTCGCGGGTCATGCCGTCGGCGAGCGACTCCTTCTCCCGGGCCAGCAAGTCGCCCAGGCGACGCAGCAGGTCGCCGCGCGCCGGAGCCGGCACCCGGCGCCACCGCTCGAACGCGACCTGCGCCGAGGCCACGGCGCGGTGCACATCATCCGCGGCGGAATCGGGAAACCGACCGATGAGATCCCGGACATCCGCCGGATTGCGATTCTCGAGATAGCGGCGGGTGGAAGGAGCAACCCACTGCCCGTTGATGAGGTTCTTGAATGTTGGAGGCATGACGGGCATGGCGAGAGGGGAGAAGAAGAAACGGGGAACGGGACGCGATCGTTGCCGTCAGGCGATTGGTAGCCAACAGTTGACGGCTGATGGCCGACGACTTGACTACTGCGGCGCTTCGACCCCGTTCCCGGCGGGGCAGCTCCACACCCGGGGGTGACGCGCGTAGCCCACCCGCGGCAGCACTTCGCGCGCGGACAATACCAGACCCCAGAGCAGCACCAGCATGGAGAGGGTGTGGGCCAGGCCGAGCCGGCGCTGCCATGAGGAGATGCTGCTCCAGAGGCCGGCGACCACCACTGTGACGATGGCACCGAGGTAGACGGAGAGGTTGAAGCCGCAGGCGGTCGGATAGGGCCACTGCGTGATCCCCACCGCGAGACCGACACCGAGGAGCACCCGGAGCCAGGTGGTAATGGTGGTCATTCGCCCACCGCTGAGGGCGGGGGATCCGCTGGCACGCGGGGCGGGCGCCGGCCCGCTGCCACTTTTTGCCGGCACCGCAGCCGACGGATTGGCTATCAGCCGGTCGATATCGGCCATCTCCTTGTCCCAGTTCCGCGGCTGCTCGCTCATGAGCCGTCCCTCGAGAGGCCATACAGCTCGAGCTTCTTGTACAGGCTGGAGCGCGGGATCTTCAGCATCTTGGCGGTTTCGGTGACGTTCCAGTTGTTTTCCTTCAGCTTGCCGGTGAGCCAGAGTCGCTCCATATCGTCCCGGAAGGCTTCAAACGTCCCGTACTTCACGGTGGAAATCTCGCCGGCCGCCTCGGCGGCTGTGCTTTCGCCGAGCAGGCGACTGACATCGAATGCCCGCACGACTTTGCCGGGCGCCAGGATGAGGAGCCGCTCCACGGCGTTGCGCAGCTCGCGGACGTTGCCGGCCCAGTGACGCTCCCGCAGCCGCTCGAGGGCGGCCGGATCGAAAGTCTTTCCCGCCACGCCCGCGCCACCGGCGATGTGCTTCACGAAATGGGCGACCAGGGCGGGCACATCCTCACGTCGCTCCCGCAACGCCGGCATCCGGATCGGGACGACGTTGAGCCGGTAGAAGAGGTCCTGGCGGAAACGGCCCGAGGCGATCTCCTCCTCCACTGACTTGTTGGTCGCCGCGAGAACGCGCACATCGACCTGCACCGGCTTCCCGCCGCCGATCCGCGTGACCACGCCCTCCTGCAGCGCCCGCAGCACCTTGGCCTGCGCCGCGGGCGACATGTCACCAATCTCGTCCAGGAAGAGCGTCCCGCCATCGGCCTGCTCGAACTTGCCCTCGCGGTCGGCGACCGCCCCGGTGAAGGAACCCTTGAGGTGGCCGAACAGTTCGCTCTCGATCAGTTCGGAGGGGATCGCAGCACAATTGACTTCGATGAACGGGCGGGTGCGGCGGGGCGAGCCTTGGTGGATCGCCCGTGCGACCAGTTCCTTGCCCGTGCCGCTTTCGCCGGTGATCAGCACCCTCGCGGTCGTCGGACTGACCCGGGCGACGACGTCCCGCACTTCCTTGAGGGCGAGACTGTCCCCGACCATCGCGAAGCGGGCTTCGACCTCCCGCCGGAAGCGGGTGTTCTCTCCGGCCAGCGCCGCATGTTCGATCGCATTGCGGACGGTGAGGAGGAGGCGCTCGCTGTCGAGCGGCTTTTCCAGGAAATCAAAGGCGCCCCGGCGCGTGGCTTCGATCGCGGTGGCGACGGTGCCATGGCCCGAGATCATCACGACGGTGGCTTCCGGCTTGAGCTCGCGCAGACGCGTGAGGGTGTCGAGCCCATTGAGCCCCGCCATCTTCACATCCAGAAGGACGACGTTCGGCCGGAACTCCTCGAAGAGCGCGAGCCCCTCCCCGCCGGTCGACGCGACCTTCACCTCGATGCCTTCGTATTCGAGGATCTGCCGCAGCGCCGCACGGATTCCCGGCTCGTCGTCCACCACCAGCAGCCGCCGGCTCACCGTGCCCGCTCCGGGAAGAGTGCCACGCCGGCCGGGCGCACCGTGATTCGTGCCACGCCCTTTGGCAGGGTCACTGCGACCCTGCCGCCCTCGGATCCGGGCAGGCCTCGATTGATCAGGGTGCGGCTGGCCTCGGGTGGCAAGGTGATGCCGCGCAGCGTCAGGGCATCGATTCTCCACTCCGCCTGACCGGGCCGGGACGACGCGACGTCTCCAGCCACCGTCACCGTCTCCCAGGCGCGCAGCACCCCGGCCAGCGGCCCGAGCTGATCCGGCGGGATCTGGCTGGTCTCCAGCCGGGCGTCAACGCTCAGCCGACCGTCGCCCAGCGTCACCGTCACCGAATCAAGGTGACTCCGCGCTTCCGGCGACAGGCCGTCGAGCAGCAGCGCGGCCATTTCGCCGGCGGTCAGCACCACGGAATCCGCGTTCCACCCGAGCAGACTGTCCACCTTGTCGCGGCCGTGTGCCCGGGCAGCCGAGGTTGGCGCCCCGTCATGCGGGGCCAGCGCGTCGGTGACGCGGTGCACCTGGGGCCGGACAATGCTCAGGATCTCGTGACGCAACAGCCACGCAGCACTGATCAGGATCGACAGCGCGATGATTCCAAGCAGGCGGAAGGGGAGGATCCAGAGCCGCATCAGCCGTCCAGCACCGGGAGCTCTGCCAGCAGGCCACCCCGGCGGTAGCCGCGCGGGTCGAGGGTGACGCGGGCGAATCCGACCGCCTCGAGCTCCCGCCGGATCGCGTCCCACTGGTCGGCCATCCGCGCACCTTCGGCGGGCAGCAACTCGACCGAGGCATGATCACCACGATGGCGTACCCGGAGGTCGCCGACCACCCCGCGCGCCCGCAGCAGCGCTTCCGCCGTTTCCACCTGGTGCAGTCGTTCCGGTGTCACCGCCAGTCCGTACTGGATGCGGCTGGCGAGACAGGGTGCCGCCGGGGCGTCCCACGTGGGCAGGCCGAGCGATTCCGCGGCGGCGCGGACCATGGCCTTGGTCCAGCCCAGTTCGGCGAGGGGGGAGCGAATCTGGTGCTCGCCAGCAGCTCGCAGTCCGGGCCGGTGGTCGCCGAGGTCATCGGCATTCGTCCCATCGATGATCGTCTCGGCGCCACGGTCGGCGGCGACCTGACCGAGCACGCGCCACAGCTCCGACTTGCAGAAGTAGCAGCGGTTGGCGGGATTGGCACGATAGCGGTCATCCTCCAGCTCGTGGGTGTCGACCTCGAGCAGCGGGATGTCGAATCGGCGAGCCGTGGCGAGGGCGGCCTGGTACTGCACCTCCGGGTACGAGGGGCTCCTCCCGATCACGGCGAGCAACCCGTCGCGTCCGAGGGCGTTCCGCCCCGCGAGGGCGAGCAGGGAGGAGTCCACCCCGCCGGAGTAGCCGAGCAGGACGCGGCCGAGCGTGCGGAGGTGCGCGTCCAGTGGTGCCAGAGAACCCATGGCAAAAACGTAAGCGCTTGCCCCGGGTGGCGACAGCCTCGGCCACCGCTTGCGGCATGATGCTGACGCCGGGTAGGATTCCGCTTCTCTCACCACCACGACGAGCAGCGCGATGGAATACCCGGATCCTTCGGAGCGGCCTGCGGCCGCCCTGTCCAACCAGATGGCCGAGCGGCTGTTCCGCTCCCGGACCCTTATCATCAGCGGGGAGATCACCCAGCGGCTCGCGGCGTCGGTCAGCGCCCAACTGCTGGCGCTGGCGGCGGATTCCCCGGATGACATCACGATCTACATCAGCTCGCCGGGCGGTCACGTGGAATCGGGCGACATGATCCACGACATGATCCGCTTCGTCGCGCCCAAGGTGCGCATGATCGGCACCGGCTGGGTCGCCAGTGCGGGCGCGCTGATCTTCGTGTCGGTCCCGATCGAGCATCGTTTCTGCCTGCCGAACACCCGGTTCCTGCTGCACCAGCCCGCGGGCGGATCGGGTGGCACGGCGTCCGACATCGAAATCGAAGCGAAGGAAATCCTGCGGATGCGGGACCGGCTCAACAAGGTCTTCGCCAAGGCCACCGGCCAGAGCCTGGAACGGATCGAGGACGACACCCACCGCAACTTCTGGCTCGACGCGGCGACGGCGATCCAATACGGCCTCGTGGGCAAGATCATCGAACGATCAGAGCAGATCCCCAAGAGCGCCCCCATGGCCAAGGCATAGTCACAGCACCGGGGCGCGGCATGCGCCCCTACTCCACATGGCCACCCCCGATCCCCTGCCGATCACAGCCAGCGTCAGTGTGCCGCTGGCCGAGCTCACCCTGCGAGCGACGACCGGCGGTGGCCCCGGGGGCCAGCACGTCAATCGATCCTCGACTCGCATCGAACTCTGGTGGGACGCCGCGCGCAGCCCCAGCCTGACGCCGGACCAGCGTGCCCGGGTCATCGAGCGGCTAGGAGCCCGGCTCACCGCCGATGGCGTCCTGCGGCTCGTGGCGGCCGCCTCCCGCAGCCAACTGCAGAACAAGGGGGAGGCGATCGAGCGCTTCCAGCACCTGCTCGCGCGGGCACTCGCGATCCCCCGGGTGCGCCGGGCCACCAGGCCGACCAGAGCTTCAAAAGAGCGCCGGCTCACCGAGAAGAAGACCCAGTCCGCCCGAAAGCGGGACCGCCAGCGGCCCAGGGCGGATGACTGACCCCCGGACGTGACCATCGAGCCCATTGACCGGGCCCACCCGGACCCGGCACTGCTGGCGCGGGCCGCCAGCATGCTGCGCGCGGGACATCTCGTCGCCTTTCCCACCGAAACCGTCTACGGCCTCGGCGCCAACGCACTCGATCCGGCGGCGGTGGCACGGATCTACGCCGCGAAGGGACGACCGGCCTACAATCCGCTGATCGTGCATGTGCCGGATGTGGCGGCCGCCCGGCGCCTGACACGGGACTGGCCTGAGGCGGCGAAGCGCCTCGCGGCTCGGTGGTGGCCGGGCCCGCTCACGATCGTACTGCCCAGGGCCGCGGCCGTCCCGGATGCCGTGACGGCGGGATTGGACACGGTCGCGCTGCGAGTGCCCGCCCATCCCGTCGCCCTCGCGCTGCTGCACGCCGTCGCCCTGCCCCTCGCGGCGCCGAGCGCCAATCGCTCCGGGCAGGTGTCACCCACGACCGCGGTGCATGTGGCGCGCGGACTCGGGGGGCGGGTCCCGCTGATTCTCGACGGAGGGGCGTGTGAGGTGGGGATCGAATCCACCGTGGTGGATCTCTCGGTGCTGCCGCCGGTACTGCTGCGGCCGGGGATGGTCTCCCGGCGCGATCTGGAGGGGGAGCTGGGCCCGCTGGCGCTGCCTGCCGCACTGCAGCCGCAGGATGCACCCCGCTCATCGCCCGGCATGCTCGAACGGCACTACGCCCCCGCCGCCCGCGTGCTGCTGTTCGAGCGGGGAATGGAATCCACCGTCCTGCCGCTGGTGGAGGCCGTCAGGGCAACGGGCGGACGGGTGGGGGCGTTAGTCCGCGGAGCCCGCCCAGCGGCGGACCGGTCGATCCACCAGCCCGATGACCCCGCCGGCTATGCCCGATCGCTCTATGCGTCGCTGCACCAGCTCGATGCGGCGGGAGTGGAGCTCATCCTGATCGAGCGACCGCCGGCGGGCAGCGAATGGGATGCGGTCCGGGATCGACTGGAACGGGCGGCGCGGGAGTGAGCAGGCGGCTGGGGAACGGAGCAGCGCTGCCCCGGGGACATCTAGTGGAGTGTAACTAAAGTTGCGTTGACAGTGGAGAGGTCATATCTTGGGGTATGTTCACCTCTCCCTATCCGCTCACGGTGTCGGCGAGCGAGCGAGCCGAACTGGAAGCGATGAGTCGTTCGCGCAC
>Ga0163150_10000729_pt1 | contig 59615 bp, 37 predicted proteins | sample OliLakLV19P2IB_FD_148628 | JGI IMG/M metagenome (GOLD analysis project Ga0163150, IMG submission 148628) | Freshwater microbial mat bacterial communities from Lake Vanda, McMurdo Dry Valleys, Antarctica - Oligotrophic Lake LV.19.P2.IB | ecosystem: Environmental > Aquatic > Freshwater > Lake >...
TCGGCGGGACCGGTTTGTGGCGGGGTTGCGGGCGGAGGGGATTCCGGCTGGCGGACCGGGCGGATCAGTGGTGCTGCCGCTGTTGCCGCATGTGCAAAAGAAGTCGACGGTGCATCCGGCGTGGCCGAGTTTTACGTCGGAACGTGGGAAGGCGATCCACTATGGGCCGGAGAGCTGCCGCCGGACGGTGTCGATTCTGGACCGGTTTGGAGGTCCGACAATGGGTCCACGGCTGACGCGGGACGATACGGATCGAATCGTGGCGGCGGTTCGGCACGTTTATGGGCTGGTCCAGGCGGGCTGACCCGTCCCCTTTCGATCGTTACCGATTTCAATAGCGGGGAACGTCGGGATCGATTTCGGTACTCCACTGGTCGATGCCGCCGGACATGCTGGTGCATTCCGCGATGCCCTGGCCTCGCAGCCAGTTGACTACGTTGAGACTGCGCATCCCGTGGTGGCAGAAAACCACGAGGGTTGCATCGTCGGCTTTGGTCTCGAGGTCCTGGAGTGCAGCCGGGACCGTATTCATGGGAATGAGCTGAGCGCCTTCAATATGGCAGAGGGCGTGCTCTTCCGGCTGGCGGACGTCGATGAGGTAAACCGGCTCTCCGGAGTCCAGCAGGCGCCGGACTTCGGCGGGCGCGATCTCAACAGGCAGTGAGTCGTAGGACACGAACGGATTGTATCCGAACCGGAGCCTTATTGCGCGACGCGCTTTTTGTGAGTGTGCCTTTCGTAGACAAACCACCGGTTCCACCCGGCGAGGGCCCGCGGTTGCGGCCTCGAGGCCGACGGACATGAAAAGAAAACTGGCGAACAGGATTGCGAGTAATCGTAAGCCAGGCGTCATTTCCTCCTGTGCATCTGGACGAGCCGTATTGCCGGACCGTCACAATCAGACAGTGGCACTTTTGTGCCTGCGAACGATATTTACTTTTGAATGAGTGGTTTAGGGCAGAGTTAACAGCCGTTGACGTTTCCTAATTGCAACACTCTGTGTGATACTGATTTTAGAAGACGCAATGACGCAGTTGAGCGAGGCGATTGCCCGTTACCACCGGATACTGGAAGGCGAGGTTTTCCAGGACCTCTCGTGGGTAGAGGCGTTCGAGACAACGATCCGTGAGAAGCACCTTACAACAGGTGCGCACCGGGTCTCGCCGGTACTTCGTCCTCACTTTATCACGCAGCGACAGTACACGAACCTGGTGAAAGCCACCGAGTCCCTTCATTGTGCCATGGACCGGATGGAGCGCCTGGTTTTGTCGACTCCTTCGCTGATGTCGCGGATGTCGATGCTTCCGGCGGAAAAAATGCTGGCGTCGGTGGATCCGGGATATTCGTATCTTTCCGTGACGTCGCTGCTGGATACGCATTTAAATAATGGAACACTGCACGTAGTTGGCGCTCCGGACGATGCGCCCGCGGAAGTAATCGCGGGCGAGGTTCTGAACGACTTATTCTTCGATGTTCCGCCGATGCGGGAATTTCGAAAGAAGACGCCGGTGAGCAAGATCGGCGGGTCGGGCCAGCTGATGGGTTCGCTGCTGCAGGCGTGGAAGGAGTTCGGCGGGAAGGCGAAGCCGAATATCGGAATTCTCGAGTTTAAGCACGCGGCTCAGAGCGGGCAAAGTGGAGAGACAACGCTGCTGGCGGCGCTGTTTCGGAATGCTGGCTACCAGGTGGAAATGGTGTCGCCGGAGCAGCTGGAGTACCGCAACGGCATTCTTCGCAAGGGATATTTCGAAATTCACATTCTGTACAGGCGGCTCCGCGTGTCGGAATTCCTCGTGAAATTCGATTTGAATCACCCGCTGGTGCGGGCGTATCGGGACCGTGCCGTTTGCGTGGTGAACAGCTTCCGGTCTGAGTTGTCACGCAAGCAGGCCATCTTTGACCTTCTGACGGATGACACTGTTACAAGCAACTTCCCCGCAGGCGAGAAGAAGGCGATACGCGAGTTTGTGCCGTGGACGCGTGTGGTGAGCGCCACGAACACGAACTACCACGACATGCCGGTCGACCTTCCGGCGTTCATCCAGGGCAATCGCGACCGGCTGGTGCTGAAGCCGAACGACTCGGGCGGGGAGCGGCAGACCTTTGTTGGCCGCGAACTGGACGAATCGGGCTGGGAGCGGGCGATGAAGACCGCCATGCGCGAAAGCTATGTGGTTCAGGAAGCGAGCACACCGCTGACGGCCGAGTTCCCGCTGTACAGGTGGGGTTCGGTCGAGATGAAAGACATGTCGGTGGATGTTCACCCGCACGCTTTCCTCGGCAAAGTGAACGGCTGCTCGACGTTTGTGGCTCCGGCTGTCAAGAACGGCTTTTCCACCATCTCCGGCCTTGCGCCGACCTACATTTTAGAAAGCCGCTAACTCAACTCCACCTTTGCGTGCAGATTCGCCACGCCCGCGGTGTATCGCGTGTCGGAGACGGTGAAGGATACTGCATCCTCCAGCCAGTCGTGCCAGACGCCATCGGGGTCGTGCGAGGCGGCGGTGAGGGTGTAGTAACCGGGGCAGAGATCGCACTGGACGCGGAAGCTGATGGTGCGCTCATCGCCCGGGCTGCAGGGGCCGACTTTCACCTGTTCCAGCTCCGTGTTGGTGCCGTACACCTCCATTCCGATGCGGGTTCGAATCATGATGCCGACGACTGGGTCGGGGACGGCGGCCTGGAATCGGACGGTGATGCGGATGGTGGCGGGGGAGCCGCTGGCGAATGACCGGACGGGCTGACCGTTGGCGTCGAGGGTGTCGATGCTCAGGACCTCGGCGCGGCCGTCGCCACGGCGCATGGTGGGGTTCAGCTTTGGCAGGATCACCTGCGCGTGGCCTCGCTCGACGATCTGGCCGTTTTCGATGAGCCAGACCTCATCGGCGAGCTGGTGCAGGTGCGGACTGCCCGCGGGCGCGATGAGGGCGGTGGCTCCGGCGGCCTGCAACACGGGGATGAAGGCTGCGATATCGGCAGCGGAGCCTGTAAGGCCAATGATGGCTCCGGCGGGAACGTCGATGGGCATGTCTCTAGTCAGGATAGCGGGCGCGCCTCATGGTTGAAGTGGATGATGAAGCCATGTTTCCGTGGGTCGATAATTCGCATTAGCTTTTTTGCGCCTCAAGTATTCAGGCCGCGGGACGCGGCTCGAAGCGCTCGACGTTGATCTTCTTCGCGCTTTTGCGCGTCTCTGCGATGTCGTAGGAATTCTGCATCCGCATCAGGGTGTCCATATCGACGCCGAACGCTTTCTCGAAGCGCAGGGCCATTTCGCCGGAAAGGTCCGCCTTCGCGTTCAGCAGACTGGAGAGCGTAGGGCGAGAGACGTGCAGGATCTTCGCCGCCTCCGTCACGGTGAGATTGTGAGCCTGGATAATTTCCGTCCGCAAAAAGCGGCCGGGATGAACGGGATTGAGCATCCGCATGGCTTTCTCCTCAGTGATAGTCTTCATAAATAAATCAACATCCACGATTTCGTCTTCCTCGATCCCGAACGTCAGACGCCAGTTGCGGGTGACGTTCAGGCTCCAAACCCCCTTGCGGTCGCCGGTGAGCTGGTGGGCCTTCCACAGGAAAGACTCTCAGCTTTTCCGGGTCCTGCATGTTTTGCAGAAAGGTCAGCATCGCGCGGAGCTTGTCCACGGCGTCTGGAGGCAGGACTTTCGAGTCCAGTCCGCCGTATCAGTTGTACATCGACAACCGGCAGCTAACCAGCAAGCGTTCCTCGCGGTTAGAATAGCGGGTTGCTGCTTGCTGTTGCTGCTATCGCCAGTCTGCTGACAGGGCCGCCGCGTGCGGTGACCTTGCCTGCCGGCACGATTGTGGTGACGGGCGAGACTCGGATACCGGCGGGGTTTACGCTGCAGGGGCACGTTCGCGGAACGGTGCTGCGGGCTTCGTCGAAGTTTCAGGGGCGCGCGGTGCTGGTGGCCGAGTCGGGGGTTACGATCTCCGGGCTGACCATCGACGGCAACCGCGCGTTGCTGGAGAAGCCGGTCGATATCGCTCCTTACGACCGGACGTTCGTCGGTTTCTACGACAAAAACGGAATTATTGCCGAGGGCGTGGACGGGCTGCGCGTGCGCAACGTCAAGATGCGGAATATCTCGAATTTCGCGGTGATTGTTGCGAGTTCCCGGAATATTTCGATTGAGGGCGTGGAGGTGGCCGACAGCGGGTCGCGGAAGAAGAACGGGCGCAACAACACGTCGGGCGGGGTGCTGATTGAAGAGGGCTCGCGAGACTTCGCGGTGCGGAACTGCAAGTTTCGGAATATTCGGGGCAACGGAGTGTGGACGCACTCGCGGTACACGTCGCCGAGGAACGGCCCGGGAGTTTTCGCCGATAACGATTTCGAGCTGATCGGTCGTGACGCGCTGCAGGCGGGCCACGCGAAGGACCTTCTGATCCGCGCCAATACGGGCCGGCGGATTGGGTGGCCGGTGGAGATTGTCGATGTGGAGGGCGGGGGGACGCCCGTGGCGATCGACACGGCGGGGGATGTCAGCGCGACCTACACTGGGAATCACTTCGAGGAAATCAACGGCAAGTGTATTGATCTGGACGGGTTCCACGAGGGGCGCGTGTCGGAGAACGTGTGCATCAATACCGGCAAGGCCGAGGACTACCCGTTCGGGCACTATGCGATTGTGTTTAACAACACGAATCCGGACATGCAGTCGACCGGAATCAACATCGAAAAGAACGTGATCGACGGGACGAAGTTCGGCGGCATATTCGTGATCGGCGAGAGAAACGTTGTGATGGGCAACAAGATGCGACGGCTCAACCTGGCCGGGTGCAATGAGACGCACGCGAAGTTCGGGTGCGTGTACGACGCGAAGCAGCCGGATCTGCTGCGCGCAGGGATCTACCTGGGGGCGGGGGCGGAACGGCCTGCTCCGTCGAGGAAGAACGTCATCATGGACAATGTGATCGAGGGCCATGGCATGGCGGATTACTGTATTGTCGCGGCGCCGGGCATCGACTTGAAAGACCAGCAGATCCTGAGAAATACGTGCCGCAATCCCCAGCCATAGACCCCGAAGTCCGCGAGCGCATGCAGCGCGACTGGAATGACCGTGCCCGCGAGGATGCCCATTTTTACGTCGCATTTGGACGGAAGGATCAGGATCCGGAGGAGTTCTTCGCGACCGCCGCGGAGGTGGTGAAGGGTCTGGAGCATGAACTGCGTCGATTTCCCCCGGGAGGAAACCGGCGTGCCTGGCGGGCTCTCGAGATCGGCTGCGGGCCGGGCAGGCTGATGCGGCCTATGTCACGGGTGTTTGGCGAGGTACATGGCGTGGATGTGTCGGACGAGATGATCGCGCGGGCTCACGCGAATCTGGCGGGGATTCCGCATGCGCATCCGCATCACGGGACCGGCTCGGATTTGTCGCAGTTTGCCGATGAATCCTTCGACTTCGTCTACTCCTACGCGGTGTTTCAGCACATTCCGAGCCGTGAAGTGGTGATGTCGTACCTCCACGAGGCGCACCGTGTGTTGAAGCCCGGTGGGATTCTGCGGGCGCAGATCAACGGGCTGGACCAGACGGCGAAGACGTACGACACGTGGTCGGGTGTGCGGATCGGCGCGGAGGAGATCAAGGCGTTCGCGACTGTACATGACATGCAGTTGCTGGCCCTGGAAGGCACTCGCACGCAGTACATGTGGACGACGCTGCGGAAGCGGCGGGCGGGATGGTGGCAGTCGGATGCGGTGGGGAAGCGGACTTGGATACGCCGCATCACCAACGCCAATAACTCTGAGCCGGTAACGCCGCAGCGGGGCCGGTTCGCGTCGATCACGTTGTGGGTGGAGCATCTGCCGGAGATGGCGGATTTGAATCATCTGAAGGTGCTGGCGGACGGAGTAGAAGGGTTTCCTTGCTATATCGGGCCTCCCGAAGCGGACGGGCTGCAGCAGGTGAACGTGATTATGGGCGAGTTGCCTCGGACGGGCCTGGTTCCGGTGGAGCTTCGGTGGCGCGACGACCGCATCGCTGAACCGAAGATGCTCCGCGTGATTCCGCAGGGACCGACGGTGCCGGTGATTCTGTCGGTGACGGACGGGATCAACATGATGTCGGGGACGAACATCGTGACAGGGAGTGTGAAGGTGACGCTGGAAGAGGTGGACGAGCCGGTGAGTTTCCGGGCGTCGATTTCCGGCGCGCCGGTGCGGGATATCGATTTGTTTTGCGCGGATCCGCTGCCGCCTCGGTGGGAGATTAATTTCCAGTTGCCGGAGAATACGCCGCCGGGCCCGCACAACCTTGAGCTGTGGCTGGGACACCGGCGGCTCGGGATTATTGGGCTTACTGTTTCTTCTTCCTGAGGGCTTTGCGTTCCGGGCCGGGAGCCGCCTGGCGCTCCGTCTTCCACTTTGGCGGGATGAGCTGCGCATTCCACGCGTCGTGCGATGCCTGGAGCTCTTTCAGCTTCGGCGCGGCGCTGGCGGCGAGGTCCTTCTTCTCGCCGATGTCGGACTTCAAATCGTATAGTTCGACGCTGCCCTGCGCTGTCTTCAGCAGCTTCCAGTCGCCTTTGCGAACAGCCCACTGCGGACCGAATCTCCAGTGCAGTTCGTCGTGCGGGGTGCCACTGTTTTTGCCGGTGAGGAAGGGCAGCAGGTCGACGCCGTCGATGCCGGTGGGCGCGGGTCCGCCCGCGGCTGCTACCGCGGTGGGCAGGATATCGAGCGAGATGACTGGCTTGTCGTACGTTTTGCCGGCGGGGATGCGGCCCTTCCACTGCATGATGTACGGGACTCGGATGCCGCCCTCGTAGACCTGGCCCTTGAAGCCGTGGAGCGGGCCGTTGCCGGCGGTGGTTGCGGGTGTGGGGCCGCCGTTGTCGCTGATGAAGACGATGAGCGTATTTTCTTCCAGCCTGCTGTTTCGAAGCGCGGTGACCACGCGGCCGACCCCGTCGTCGAGGGCGGACAGCATGGCGGAGAAGTGGCGGCGCTTCTCGTCCGTAACGTTCTTGAAGCGGTCGAGGTATTTCGCGCCCTGCAGCGGATTGTGGACCGCGTTGAAGGTGAGGTAGAGGAAGAACGGCTGATTTGCCTTGGAATCGATAAAACGGGCCGCTTCCCGCATGAAGGCGTCGGTGAGGTATTCCGGTTCTTCGACCGGCGTGGTGCCGCGGTAGATGGGATTGGCCTTGTCGGCGCGCGAATCGATGTAGGAGTGCGCACCGCCGAGAAAGCCGAAGAACTCGTCGAAGCCGCGCTTCATGGGATGGTACTGCGGCTGGTAGCCGAGGTGCCATTTGCCGACCATGCCGGTGGCATAGCCGAGGGACGTCATGCGGTTGGCGAGAGTGGTCTGGTCGAGCGGCAGGCCGAAGTTGGGGTCGGAGTTTTGCGCCGGCCCGGGATTGAGTTCGTGACCGAAACGCTGCTGGTAGCGGCCCGTCATGAGGCCGGCCCGGGTGGGGCTGCAGACCGGGCAGGAGACGTAGCCGTTGGTGAAGCGAACGCCGCCTTTGGCGAGCGCGTCGATATTGGGGGTGGGGACCTCGGTTCCCTGTACTCCGATTTCGCCATAGCCGAGATCGTCGGCGACGATGACTACGACGTTCGGCTTGTTGCGTCGAGTCTGTGCGAAGGTAGCGGCGGCTGAGGCGGTGGCTCCCAGAAAAAGACGGCGTGTCATTCAGACCTCCAGAAGAATAGCTCGCGCCGGCAGGCCGGTGGCACGCTGCAGGGCGAGCGCGTAGAGCTGGACCTGAGTTTTGCCGTACGGCTGGATCAGGCCGGTTTTGTAATCGACGACAGTCCAGGACTGACCGTCGGTCCACGCCAAGTCTATAACCCCTTCCACGAACTCGCCACTCGCCAGTTGAACGGAAATCGGGTATTCGCGCAGGATTTTTGTGGCGTTCTGTGGGTTGAGCGTTGGGCTGGCGAAGGCTGCGCGAGCTATCTGGCAGGCGTGCTCGATCTCGACTCCCGACACAGCGTAGCGGCGGGCGACCGTTCGAGCCACAATTTCCAGGTTTTCCGGCGTGGCGGTTTCCAGAATGCGGTGGACCAGACTGCCGAAATCAGGGCTGGATTTGGGGCGCTGGCCTTGCCAGCTGGTCGCTGCCGTGTGGAAGGGGATCGTTTCGCACTCGGGTGCCCGGCGCACGTCGCTGGCTTTGGTCACGTGGAACTCGGGACGGCGGCCTGACTCCAGAAAGGCCTCACGCCTGTCACGCCACTCCTGCCACGCGCTGACGCCGGCCTGGGCCTGCTCGGGTGTGCCCCGCAGCATTTGGCTGCGACTGAGACCCAGTTCCGGAGGACGTCGCAGGTCAAGGGCTTGCGGGTCGAGCCAGAACACACGGCTGCCGTCAGAAATCCGGTGCATGCCGGGGCGGACAGAGGTCGAATCGGACTCCGGATCGAAATCGAGAACGGTTTGGAAGCCGCTGACGGCCAGCGGTTCGAACTGCTCCGGTTGCTGCCACAGCAGTTTTTCCGGGTAGAGGCTGCGGTAGACCGGTCCGAGCCAGCTGTTCTTCCATTCGCCTGCGCCGGATGCCGCCACGATGAGCAGGTCTCGGGCGCGGGTGGCGGCGACATAGGCGATGCGCTCGGCCTCGGCGAGCTCCTCGTTGTTCTCCTGCTGGGCGATCTCGGGGTCGATCAACTCCCAGGGGGCCCAGCCGCAGAGCTTCTGCGCGCACAGACGCTTCTCAGTGTCGACATGGCGTTCGCAGCCCTCGCGTGCCAGCCGTGCGGTGAAGTCGGCCAGAATGACGACGGGGAAGTCGAGCCCCTTGGCCTTGTGCACGGTCATGAGTTTGACGCCGGCGGTGCGTTGTTCGAACACCGGTGCTTCTGACTGTTCACCGGCGGCGTACTGCGAGTCCATGTGCTCCACAAAGGCGCGGAAGCTGGAAGGGCTGGATAACTCCCACGCCCGGGCCAGGTCGCAGAGCCGGTAGACGTTGGCCAGACGGCGTTCCCCGCCGTGATGGAATGCAAATCCAATGTGCGCGCGTGTGTGCTCAAGGATCTCGCGGACAGTCTCCACGGGCGGCCGTTTGTTGCGCGACTGATGCAGCCGCCGGAGCAGCTGGAAGACGTCGTAGATGGGCGCGAACTCCGGATTCGGGCCTTCTTCGGGCGGCGCAACGGCGCGGAAGTGACGGACGGTCTCGTGGTAGCGGAAGAGCAGGCTGTCCGGGATGGAGAACAGGGCACCTTTCAGAACAGCGAACACGCTGAGTTCGTCGTTGAGCCACTCGACTGCCCGCAGAGCGGTGCGGATGGCGCTGATCTCCTCGCGTTGATGGAAGGACTTCGACCCTACCAACACGTGCTCAATCTCTCGTGCTTCGAGGGCCCGGACGTAGGTTTGCGCCACGTCTTCACCCCAGCTGGTCATGCGACGGAACAGGATGCAGATGTGGCGAGGCTCGACCGGAACACGGCCGCCGTTCTCGCGCACTGTCCACCCACTGGACTTTACGAGCCATTCTATGCAGGCCGCCACGACGTTTGGTGCGTGGTGCTCCACGATCTCCGACGACTGGTATGGGCCCTTGTGCAGAAACGGGACCGGCAGCGCGACAACAGACGGCTGGAAGTCTGGCGCGGGTGCGGCGCCGGTGAGCGCCAGGTAATCCGGCATGCCGGCGAAAGCTGTATTGACGAAGCTCTGAAGCTGCTCCGTGGAACGGTAGTTGGTTGCGAGCTGCTCGGGCCTGCCACCGGAATCGCGGAGCAGTTGGGCGCGGATGCGACGGTACTCGCGGGCGTCGGCGCGGCGGAATCGGTAGATGGACTGTTTGGGATCGCCGACGACAAAGAGCCGGCCCGGGGCTTCGCCGGCAAGCAGGGTCAGCATCTGTGCCTGCAGGGGATCGGTGTCCTGAAACTCGTCGATGTAGAGACGGTCGTAGCGGGCCTGCAGGTCGGCGCGTGCGTGCTCATTCTGCAGGAGGTTGCGGGCATGGATGAGGAGGTCTTCGAAGTCGAGCTGGCCAGCCCGGCGCTTGGCCGCCTGGAAGGCCTCGACCATCTGCCAGAGTTCGGGCCGCAGACGCGAGGCGAGGTCGGCATCGGCCTGAGCGCGGTACTCGTCGATGGCCTGGCGGAGATCGAGCCAGGACTGGATCAGCTCTTTACGGTCGACTTGCCTGCTGTAGGTGCCAGAGCCTTTGTAATCCTCGAAATAGTTCACACGAATGCCGAGTATTTCGGATTCGAGCGTGTCGACAGTGTCGACACCTGCCTGTTGTGCGGTCGCGATACGTTCTGCCGCGTCGCCGACGGGCTTCAGCACTTTGCAAAGCGGATCCTTTTTTCTGGGGCAGGTGGCCCAGTCTGCGGTAAGGCGGGCGATCTGTCCGGAAAGTAAGTCGAGTTGCGGCTTGCGCTGGAAGGAGTCGTCGATCTTCCAGGGCGCATCCTGATCCCGCCATCGGGCGAGATCCCACGCCGCTTGTTCCAGCATGTCAAGCGGCGCTTCGCGTGTTGCGGCGAGGCGAGTCAGGGCGCGGCGAAGCGTTGGGGAGGGCGATCCGAGCTGCCTGCGTATCCAGTCTCGAAAAACACCGGAGAAGACGCCGCGTGCGCCACCTTCATCGAGCTCACCGAAGTCCGGATCAACACGCGCTTCCACAGGCCGCTGGCGGATGAGGTGCGCACAGAAGGCGTGAATGGTGCCGATGAAGGCACGGTCCAGCGAACGCAGCGCGTCGCGCACAGGTTGGCTGTAAGTGCGTTTTTCCAGTTCTTCCCGCACGCGGAGCTTCATGGATCCCGCGGCGGCATGCGTGAACGTGACGGCTGCGATGCGGTCGACCTTGACGCCCGCTTCGATGGCGCCTGCAATCTCATGAATGAGCCGGTGTGTCTTGCCGGTTCCGGCGGATGCTTCGACTACATGGCCCACAGGGGCCAGTTGTGGCGTCATTGCCGCCCCCTGATCTGGTGCAGTGCGACAACGTCAGACGGTGGTTTGCGTTCCCAGCGTTCCTCTTCGTAGGGGCCACAGACTGGGAGGTAGTCGCAATGCTCGCAGGCGTCAGGGCGGGGCGCGGCTGGCAGGAACGCTTTGTCCAGCGCTTTGTCGATGCAGGCGAGGACCGCGGCTGTGCCAGTGATGCCCTGTTCGAGCAGGATGGGGAACTCCGAATAGTTGTTCCGGATGGTGGCGTAGAACAGGCGCGACGCGGCAACATGGCGGCCGAGCTTCTGACCGGTTGCCAGGGCATAGAGGACAGGCTGCAGCACTTCTCCACGCCCGGTGGTCCTGGGTTCGTCCTGCACTTTTCGAGGGGCTTTGCCGGTCTTCAGATCCGTGATGCGGAGCTGCCCGGCTGCATTCTCTTCAATGAGATCGACTCGGCCGCCTACCCGGTACTTGTCCAGCAACAGTTCCTCAAATCTCCACTCCAGGTGGAGCGGCTTCCACGCAGTTTCGTCGGCTACGTGAACGAGCCAGCCACGAAGGTCGGCTCGTAGTTGCTCCACGTCGAGTTGCCAGACCATGGGCACGGCAGGCGCGAGTTGAGCCATTAGTTTGTTCGACGCCTCCCACAGCAGGCTGTCCAGTTCATCGAGCGCCAGGGGCAGATTCTCCGGGTTGACGTCAGGCACTTTGGCGAACAGCGCCTCCACAACGGCGTGGAAGAGGGTGCCACGGATTCCGGGCTCCATGCGCTGGACGGCTTCGGGCGTCTCCAGCGCGCGCAGGCCGTATATGCCCTTCAGCAGAAACCGGTACGGGCATCGGGCGTATTGCTCGAGGTCGGTTGTCTGGAATGCGTGAGTGGTCAGGCGATACTTGCGGACGGCAGCTTCGGTGAGCTCGTTATCGGGCAGCAGCCCGTCGGACCATTTCCAGGAATCGCTCCATCGGAATGCGCGGGCGATGAGAGAGCGATAGACGATTGGGTTGACCTGCCGGAGGTAGAGCGCCACGCCTTCCGCGGGTTCCTTCCAGTACGGGTGCAGACGGGCGAGATCGTACTCGATGTCGTCGACGGCGGCATCGGTGGTGGAAGGCGCGGGCCATCCGAGGCGGGTGTGGACCGACGCAGCGGCTTCGCGCTCCAGCGTTGCCGGGTCGATCTCGCCACCCCATGCCGATTCGGCAATCTCGAAAGCGTAGAACGACGGCACGCGTTCGCGCCCGGTGGCGAGGTCGATTCGCGACCAGGAGGCGTTGAAGCTCTCGCCAGCACAGGCAATGGCGGTTTTGAGCAGCAGGGCGTCGTCCTGGCTTCCTGGGATGTCGAGATCCCTGCACTGCGTGTCCAGCAGCAGCGGGTCCTCACGGACCGTCTTCGGAAAGACGCCTTCATTCATGCCGGGCACGAAAACGGAGTGGAAGTGAAGGCCGACTGCTTCCTCGATTCCACCGACGAACACGGCACCGTATCGCGTTTCAGGACCGTCCTGTGGGAGGGTCCCAAACTCACGCTCAAGCACAGCCAGGATATCGCCGATCGAAACGGGTCCCAGATCGGCCATGGGGCGCAGATGTTCCAGTGTCTCAGTGATTCGGTAGCTTCGATCCACGGTTCTGCGCGCGAGCCCGGACAGCGCGTCGAGCCATGCTCCCCACGTTGCGCCAGACGGGAGGGCAGCGAGTTCACGAAGCACCGGCAACGCCCAGCCGCGAAGGCTCTCCGTAGCACCGATGTCGCGAACGATCTGGTTGCGCTCGGAGTCGGTTGAGGCATTCTCGAGTTTCAGCTCAAGGTCATTGATGAAACCGGCCAGGCGCCTGTCCCAGCGCTCGAGTCCACCGACTACTCCTGCTCTTGTCAGAAGGCGTTCCCAGTGATTCACCGGGCGAGGCTCTCCGGGTTCAGCGGGCATCTGGCCGATGGACAGGTACTCGGCGAAGCGGATGGCGCTGAAGTCCTCTGCGGCGCAGCGGAGCAAAGCCAGGAAGGCTCGCCCGGCGACATCGGGACGGCGGGTACCGCGGCTGTACCAGGGTCGTATTCCGGCGCGGTGGAAGGCCTCGTCCAGCAGAGGCTGGTAGCGGATGGGACTGCGCAGCAGAACAGCGGTCCGATCGAACGGAACGCCTTGTGCTGCGAGCGTCAATATGGATCGCGCGATCTCGGCACACTCCAGCGCCTCGCCTGAAGCTGCCAGTAAACGGACGGACGCGTCTTTCTCGCGCGCTTCACCGGCTGTGCCGGTAAACACTCGCTGGCGCAGGGATTCGAGGCAGTTTAGCGGCGGTTCTGGCACGTCTCTGGCCTCGTCGTCAAAGACTTCCGAGGCGCAGGCGCGGAGCCGGTTCAGGAGAAGTGTTTCGGCTCGATTTGCCGGACGAGGATCGAGCAGAAGGAGTGGCATACCGCACCAGTTGTGACTGGCCTCGTCCACGACATCGATCGCTATTCGGGCGCGGTCGGCATTATCGGCGAAGCGGTGCTCTGTCAGCTGACGTTCGTACTCGTCGAGGAGGAGGGCAAGGTCAGGACCGGAACGCCCGGTGTTGGCGACATGTTCGGGCGCAATGCGGTTTAGGCGAAGCGTGTCGACGGTTCTGAGAGCGGCTCGGGGAAAGCCTGGGAACGAAGCCACAGGACCCAGGTAGGTCATTTTTGAGCGCACTCCGGCGATGATTCGGGCCATCAGGGCTTCGCGCGCAAGCCGGCTCACCGGAGTCAGTCCGCGTTCATTCATGGGCCGCTCCGCGAGTGTGACGATGAGTTCCTGGAGGGTGGTAGTGTACACCCCCAGAGTCGCGGGACCAGCGGCTCGGCGGGCGAGGTCGGCCGCGGCTTCGCGAGTGCCTGCGAGGATCAGGACCGGGGAGCGGCCGCTGAGAAACTCGGCGGCACGCTGGAGGAGGACTTCGTTGAAATGCGCGGTGGACTGCAAAAGCGCAGTTTAGCAGCGGCGGCGGCGGACGCGCAGCGCGATGGCGAGAAAGCCAGCAGCGGAGAGCAGGACGGTGGAGGGCTCCGGTACGGTCAGCCAGCCGTTTTCAAGGCCGGTTGCAATGGCAGTGCTAATCTCGCTGGCACTCAGGCGGTCCAGGTCCGATCCGTCCGGGTAGACGTTGCCGAGACCATTGGGAACGCTCCGACAATTCCCGGAAGACAGGAGAAACGCACTTTCACCGCTGTCGCACCCCGCGGTCCCGTTGACCTGGTCATAGTGCTGGAGACCAAGATTGTGGCCGATCTCGTGAGCGATGGTGTCGTAGCGGTTCGCGCTAAAGATTGTGTCGGAAATCCCCATTCCGTTTGCGCCTAGCCACGCCAGTCCGTAGAATCCCGCGTTGTTGTCGATGTCCGGGACAAAGTAGAGTCTCAGGATGCTGCCGACCGCCGGTCCGGGAAGATCGGTTGCGCTCTGGAAATCCCACAGGGCGGTGCTGTTCAATGTCGTAAATGGCAGAAACAGGAGGTCAATGCTCGCCTGAGCCCAGATTTTGTCTCCGTAGGACTCGTATAACTGCAGTCCTGAATTCGCGCACGCGGAGCCGTCGTTCTGGCACACTCGGATTGGCTGAATAGTAAGGGTATAAGTTGCCGTAGTGGCGCTAAGTGTCGCGCAGACCACAAAGCACAGTGCGGCTATGCGAAGTAACAGTTTGTTGTCCTCTGCCAACCAGAGTAGTCGGCAGAAGAACTTCCGTCAATTCTCCCGGTGAAACTGGTGGCCTATGACAGCGTTGCGATGAGTTGCTCCAGAAGCCGGGGCGCGTACTCGTTGAGACGCTGGGGGCCATTGGGATCGCGTGGGCTCAGTGCCTTGATGCGGTCGAGAGCCGGCTTCGCTTTTGCGCCCATGGTGGTGATCACGTTAAGCGCGAGAATTGCGGTTCCGGCTCCGCTCTTCCCGGCTGATGCGGAAGCGAGCGCCGTTTCGAGCGCGTCCTTCACGTCGGCGTCAGTGCCGAACCGGCCGAGCGCTTCCGCGGCGATGAGTCGCGGGGCGGCGGCGATGTCCTTCAACATGGCGCGAAGGGCAGGCAGGTTCGCCTTCACCACGGCGTCGCCGCGCATCTGCAGGCCGAGGGCTGCCCAGTAGCGAACGCCGCTGTCCGCGTCCTTAACACGGCGGACCAGCTCTGGCGTATCCTTTGCATCGCGCATGGAAGCGAGCTCCGCGGTTTCGAGGATCCGGGCCATGGGGAACCCGTCAGCATGCCCAACGTCGTACGGCGTGCCGGCTTTGGCTGCGCGTTCCAGCACGTCGCATTCGGGCAGCATGCCGACGTCGCGAATCTCCATCTGCCAGTCATGGACAGCCTTGCGCATTTTCAGAAGCTGGGCCTGGTGCTGCGGCGAGGACGCGAGGTTCTTCACCTCATCACGGTCGGTGGTGATGTCGTAGAGCTCTTCCGACGGCTTGGTTTCCCAGAAGAAGGTCTGGGGCGGCTTGAGCTGGCCCGCATCGTACATCTTCTTCCAGACTGCCGCGGTCGGCATTTCCATCATGTAGCCGATCTGCTGGCCGTAGATTTTGTGCGGCATGAACTGACGCAGGTAGACGTAACGGCCGTCGGTGCAGGAGCGGACGCAGTCGATGCGCTCATCCATGCGGCCTCGGAAACCGAAGTTGTACGGGCGCTCAGGGGCAGTGTGCGGTCCGGCAAAGGCGAGGCCTTGCAGATGCGCTGGAGGCTTTACTCCGACGAGACTACAGAGGGTGGGCGCGAGGTCGACGAAACCCACCATGCGGCTGAGCGCTTTGCCGGGGGCGTAGCCTTTGGGCGCCAGGTGTTTGTACTTATCGGGGAAGTACGCGATTAACGGCACGCGGAGGCCGGAGTCGTAGGGCCAGCGCTTGGAACGGGGCATGCCCGCGCCGTGGTCGCCGTAGAAGAACACGATGGTGTCGCCCGCGAGTCCCGCATCGGCGAGCTGCTTCAGCAGAGTGCCCGAGTGCGTGTCCATGGCCTGGATGTTGTCGTAATACTGCGTCCAGTCGTGGCGCACTTCGGGGGTGTCGGGCATATACGCGGGGACGCGCACTTCCTTCGGATCGTTGACCAGGGTGTGCGGCGATTTGCGAATCTGGCTTTCGTGCGTCCCGACGTTGTTGAAGATGGCGAAGAACGGCTGACCCGACTTGCGGTTGCGCCAGTGGGCTTTGGCGCTGGAATCGTCCCACACCTTGCCGGTCTCCTCTAGGTTGTAGTCGGTTTTGGAATTGTTGGAGCAGTAGTAACCCGCGTCGCGGAGATAGCAGGGGTACATGCGCGCCTGCTTTGGCAGAGACACCATGCTGCGCATATGTTCCCCGCCGATGGATGGCGGATACATGCCGGAGATGATGGTGGTGCGCGCGGGGGCACAGACGGGCGCATTCGACCATGCATTGTCGTAGCGCACGCCTTTGGCTGCCAGCGCGTCGAGCACCGGGGTCCGCGCGAACTTATCTCCATAGCAGCCGAGCTGCTGGCCTGTGTCTTCACACGTGATCCAGAGAATGTTCGGCTTGTCTCCGGGTGCGGCGGAAACAGTGGCTGCGGCGGCTGCGGCGGCCAGAGAGGTGGCGGCAAACTGGCGGCGCGACAAACGAGATGGCATGGCAGCCATCAGTATATGACCGCTTCTTACCGCAACGTACGGATGCGGTGGGCTTCGCTGTCGGCGATGTACAGCGTGCCGTCGGCCCCTGCGAACACGCCGTGAGGGCGATTCATTTTGCAGGTGCGTGGATTGCCGTCGGGACCGTCGCCGCGCTCGCCCGATCCGGCCATGGTCGAGATGATTCCGGTCTTCAGGTCGACTGCCCGGATGGCGTGGTTCTCCGTGTCCGCGAGGTACAGTTTGCGGTCGCGCGACATGGTGACGCCCTTGGGTCCATTCAGCGTGGCGTCCACCGCTGGACCTCCGTCGCCGGTGAGTCCTTTTTTGCCGGTACCCGCCACCAGCGTCACGCGATTGGCCTTGCGGTCGACCTTGTACACCGCGTTGCCTTCGCGCAGGACCAGGTAGAGGGTGCCGTCCTTGTCCACCTCAAGGGCTCGCGGGCCGTTGAACGCGGTGCCTGTGACGGGCGCTCCTTCGCGCGGAATCGCGGTGCGCTCCCCGTTGCCGAGCACGGTGGAAACCAGGCCCGTCTTCAGATCGAGACGGCGGACGCGGTGGTTGCCGATATCGCAGATAAGCAGCGAGCCGTCGGTATCGAACGCGATGGAGTGGGGCTGCCGGAACTCGGCTTTGCTGGCGGGTCCGCCGTCCCCGGAGAAGCCCGCTGTGCCAGTGCCGGCGATGATGGTGACAGCTTTCGTCTTCGCGTCGACGCGGCCGACGTTGTGCTTCGGCATGTCAACAAAGTAGAGATTGCCGGCCTTGTCGAAGCGGAGTTCGTAAGGCTGGCCGAGCCCTTCGGCCACGGTGGTGAGCTTCTTCGTCTTCAGGTCGAGACGGCGGATGGCGTGGTTATCGATATCGCAAAAGTACAGTGCCTTGTCCGGACCGATGACGAGGCCATAAGGGTTGTTGAGTGATGTGGCGTCGAAGCCGGGCTTGCCGGTTCCGATCAGGGTGGATATGGTCTGGCCGGGGGCCGTCACGGCGAGGAGCAACAGGAAGGCGAGAGCGCGCATGCGCCTGACAGCTTATCGTGAAGTTATGACAGTGCTGAGGTCGACTCTGTTTTTGGTGCTCGCGGCGATGGCTCAGGGTCAGCTCACACCGGAGCTGGCGCGGTCGGCGGTTGCGCGATTCGAAGGAACGCTGCGCAATTTCGACAAGAAGCAATTCGTTGTGGAAATCGACGAAAAGCAAACGTTGATTTTTCGACGCACAAAATCGACGAAAGTCCGGCCTAAAGATATCGAACTCGGCGTCCGCGTACAGGTAGATGCAAGAAAAGACGCGGTCGGCGACATGGAAGCCGTGCAGATTTGCGCCGGAAAATGCCCAGGTAAATAGCCGCCGGCATCACCACTTGAGAGTACAGCGGGTGTTGTATGCAGGAGCGAATCGAAAGCAGGTGAGATCTGGTATCGGTACCTAATTCGAACGCCGGATGGCTCGGAATGTCTGGATGAGAACGGATGACCTGCAAGAAACAGCGCGAACGCCACAGGCGGCTTCGAGTATCACTGGCAGAAGTTCTCCGGCAGGGTCCCGACCGTCGTTCCCGATGCCTCCGCAGTCCCAGAGGCAAGCACGTGGGCGACGATGGGCGCTGGCCTGGTCGGCATGTCGCTCGCCATCCGCCGCCGCCGCGTCGCCCTGTAAAGTAGTTCGCAACCAACTCTCCGCAACTCAGCCTGACGTCCGCCACCCGAGCCTGAGCTGTTCCAGTTCCCGCTTAAGCGGCTCCCAGTACGCCCGGTCCGCAGCCCGCTCCGCACTTTCCTCCGCCTGAAGCGCCGCCTCAAGCCCGGACAGGTCCCCCGCCAACGCCAACTGAACAGCATCCCGATGACACCCGGCTGCCGCATCAGGATGCTGCCTCGCCGCCTGGATCAGAAGACCGGGCGTCCGGAGTTCCCTCAGCCAGAACGTAACCGCAGCCGCGGTGGGCTCCGTCGCGGAGTACCAGGATTGTTCCACCAGCCGCCGGATCATCGGCCAGTCCTTGTCGCGCTGCGTCTTCTTCGCCTGCACCAGATCGGGAAGGGAGAGGAGGTCGACCAATGCGCCATTGGTCTCGATGGTGGTGCGGCGCTCCCAGAGTTCCGCAAACGGAGCCACCCCTCTCATCCGGGCCATCAGGTCAATCCGCAGACCCTCAACCCCGGGCGCGCGGCAGCGAAAGTGAACGGCGTGTCCGCGGTCAAGCACCGCTCCATCCAGGCGTGGGATCGCGATCGGAGCCGCGTCGAGTGCAACCAGCCCTCTGCGCAGCGTCTCCAGGCTGCCTTCGTCCGGAAGAATCACCAGGTCGAGGTCCCGGCTAAACTCCGCCGCGCCGTAGAACACGCACGCCTGGCCGCCCATCAGCAGACAGCGAACGCCATTCGTCCGCATCGAAGAAAGGGCTTTGACTATCGGGTTCAGGCTCGAGAGTCCCTCCCAGCGCCAGATATGTTTCCCACATCCGGCACGACTCGCTCCAGCGCTCCTCCGGGGTCAGGAAATACCACTCCGCCCACTCGGAGCCCACCTGCTCTTCGGCTTGCTGGCGGCGGTCCACAGCACCAGCATAGCTCCGGTCATCGACCAGGCTCGCGGGTAAGAGGTGGATTGACGAGATGGACGAACGATCACTGACGATTAAGCTGAATAACCGCATTGTATGGTAAGCACCACTCCTGTTATTCTAAATTCTCCGAAATCGCTGTATTGGAGACAAAATCGATGAAAATCTGGTTACTGGCCGCGTGCCTGATCGGCCTCGGCTCGCACACTCTCAGCGCTGGCGTTTTGGGTCTCGACCTGACCTCCGGGGCACCTACCTTCGGGTCAGGGTTTCAGGATGTCAACCTCGGCTGGTCGTTTTCGACCTCTGGTCCCGTCACCGTGACCGCCCTCGGGTTCTGGGACCAGGGCTCAAACGGCCTCGGTCAGTCGCACGATGTCGGACTGTGGATCCTGGGTGGCGCTCTCCAGGCGTCCGCAACCGTGAATAACGGCAGCGACGTGGTCGCTTCCGCTTCGGCCGCCGGACGGTGGCTTTTCACCAGCATTACCCCGGTGGTTCTGCCAGCAGGCACCTACGTCCTCGGAGCCACACCGGGCACCAGCGTGGACCACTTCCTGTTGAACTCGACAGCCACCACCACGCCGGAAATCACCTATGATGTCGCCCGGTACAACACCGACACGGGCGTGCTTGCGCGACCCGACGGGAGTAACGCTGGCGTAGACGCCGGGTACATTGGCCCCAACCTGATCATCGCCAACCAGGTCCCCGAGCCCTCCACCTTCGCGCTGATCCTGTTCCCGCTCGCCGCGGCCGGCCTCGTCCTCCGAACCCGCCGCCCCTGACGCGATACGCTGTCTGTCATGCTCAGGCTCACCGGATGGCTGCTTTCCCTGGCCGCCGTCACCTCTTTCGCCCAGAATCTGAACCCACGCCCGGTGCCTCCACTGGGCGTGAAAATCTCCGAGGCGGACCGCACCGCTCTCACCGCCGACCTTCAGAAACTGGACGCCGCATTCGCCACCATTGAGACCTCCCCCCTCGCTCCCGACGTCCGCATCTTCAAAGCCGCCGTCCGAACCGCCCTGACCTAACGACGAGTTCTTCCGCGCCGAGGACGCCGCCAGGGATCGGGTCGGCGATGGATCTGCTGACGACTTTTGCCCGATTGGATCCGGGCGCGTCGGACCGCGTCGACGTGTGGTCGATGCTCACGGGTGAGAAGCTGACGCGGAACCGCGATGCCGTTGCTGATTTTCGACGGCTGGTACATCCAGACGGTCCGGTGGGGTCCCTGGAAGCTGCAACTGTCGCTGGAGGCGGGAAAGCTCAGGCTGGATCACTGGATCAAGACACTCGAAGCTGGAGCCCTGACGGGGGTCTTTGGCGCATCCCCTGGAACAGGTTCGAAGAATCCCTGAATTGCTGACTGGAAACTGGCTGTGTTACCGTAGGAACTTCGGGGTGAAAGTCATTTTGCGTCCCGAATTTCGCGCCCCCAAATCAAACAGATGGATGACACTTTAAAGGCGGTAGGCCAGCTTCTGATTCAGTCGCTGCCGACGTTTTTTATCGTCCTGTTTCTCTATTTTTATCTGAAGCAGGTATTTTTCGGTCCGCTGGACCGGGTCCTTTCACAGCGCCGCGAGGCGACTGAGGGTGCTCGCGCCCAGGCGGCTGCCGCGCTGGAACGCGCTGCGGCCAAAGCCGCGCTGTACGAAGAACAGCTTCGCGCCGCGCGAAACGAAATCTACAAAGAGCAGGAAGAACAGCGGAAGCTGTGGCGGGATCAGCAGTCGGCCCAGGTTGCCGAGGCTCGCAAGCGCGCTGAATCGACGGTCGGTGGCGCGAAAGCGGAGATTGCAGCTGAGGCCGATGCGGCAAAACGGTCGCTGGCTTCCGGCACGCAGTCGCTGGCCGACAAAATCACATCAGCCATTCTGCAAGGGAGAGCCGCTTGAAACAGACAGTGCTTGCGGCCCTGTTTGCCGCAATGTTGGTGATGACGTCGCCCGCGGCTTTCGGCCAGGAACACGGTGCTGCCCCGGCGGCAACTGCCGAACATGAGGCTGCCAGCACCGAACGCAGCGAAGGCCAGCATGAAGCTCCGATGCCCAATGAAATGCTGTGGAAGTGGGCGAATTTCGCGCTCCTCGCAGTCGGTCTGGGCTACCTGATTTCGAAGAACGGTCCCGCATTTTTCCGTTCCCGCACAGAACAAATCCAGAAGGGTATCGCCGAGGCCACCCGCACTCGGGAAGAAGCCGAGGCTCGTGCCGCGGAAATCGAGCGCCGCGTGAACAGTCTGCAGTCGGAAGTGGCGCAGATGCGGACGCAGTCGCGCGATGAGATTGCCCGCGAGGGCGAGCGTGTCCGGCTGGAGACCGAGGCGTCGCTGCGCAAAATTCAGGCGCAGTCGCAGGCCGAAGTCGCGTCCGCCGCCAAGCACGCGATGCACGATTTGAAGGCTTATTCGGCAAAACTGGCGCTGGAATCGGCCGAGGGGCAGATCCGGTCGCGCATGACGCAGCAGGCTCAAGATCAGCTTACCGGCGCGTTTATCGACGAACTCCGGCAGAAGGCGGTTAAGAACTAATCATGCCCTCAGCCATCTCCAATCGATATGCGCAGGCTCTGGCGGACGCGGTGTTTGCCGCCGGGTCGGGGATGGATCCCCGCCAGGCGTCGACCGAACTGCACGCGTTTGAAGGCACGGTGCGCTCGGTTCCCGAACTGAAAACGGTTCTTCTTTCCCCTGCTGTGGCGACCGCGCGCAAGCGCGCCGTGGTGGAGCGGCTTGCTGCTTCCATGCCGTTGTCGCGGCTGGTCCGTAATTTCCTTTTTGTGCTGCTGGACCGCCGCCGCTCCGACTTGCTGACCGAGATCGCGCCTGCTTACGACGCCGCCGTCGATGAGCGGCTTGGTCTGGTGCGGGCTGAAGTGACGTCGGCAGCGCCGTTGTCGGGCGCACAGGTGTCGGAGCTGGAAAACGCTTTGTCACTGGTAGCAGGCCGCAAGGTGCGGGCCGAGTATCAGGTGGACCCGTCGTTGATTGGCGGGGTAATCGCACGAATTGGTTCCACGGTGTATGACGGAAGCGTCCGGTCGCAATTGCAGGCGATGCGGCAGACGCTGGTGTCGTAGACCGTCATCTTTCATCGAGTTTTGTAACGGCGCCTTACATGGGCGGCCTGACAGGAAGCAAAAACGCGTATGGCTCAGATCCGGGCAGATGAAATCACGCGGGTACTCCGCGAAGAGATCGAGAATTACGAGCGTGCGGTCAACGTAGCCGAGACGGGCTTTGTGATCTCGGTCGGCGACGGTATCGCACGTGTGTATGGTCTGGAGACGGTGATGGCCGGTGAACTCGTCGAGTTCCCCCACAACGTGGCCGGAATCGCGCTGAACCTGGAAGAAGACCAGGTTGGCGTCGTGCTGCTGGGCGACTACACCCTTATTAAAGAGGGTGACGAGGTACGCCGGACCGGACGCATCATGTCGGTGCCGGTGGGCGAAGCACTGGTGGGCCGTGTCGTGAACGCGCTTGGCCAGCCGATTGACGACAAAGGCCCCATCGACACAACGCAGTTCTTCGCGATTGAGCGTCTGGCGCCCGGCGTCATTGACCGCCAGTCGGTGAAGCAGCCGCTGCAGACCGGCATCAAGGCGATCGACGCCATGATCCCGATCGGCCGCGGACAGCGCGAGTTGATCATCGGCGACCGTCAGACCGGTAAAACGGCCGTCGCCATCGACACGATCATTAACCAGAAGGGCGGCGACGTAATCTGCATTTACGTCGCAATCGGCCAGAAGCGGTCGACCGTGGCGCAGATCGTCAAGACGCTGACCGACTTCGGTGCCATGGAGTACACGATTGTTGTCGCGGCGACGGCGTCGGATCCAGCTCCCATGCAGTACATCGCCCCGTTCGCCGGATGCGCGATGGGCGAATTCTTCCGCGACTCCCGCCGGCACGCGCTGGTGGTTTACGACGATCTTTCCAAGCACGCGGCGGCGTATCGCGAAATCTCCCTGCTGCTCCGCCGTCCTCCTGGCCGCGAAGCGTTCCCGGGCGACGTATTCTACCTCCACAGCCGTTTGCTGGAGCGCGCGGCGAAGTTGAGCGACGATCTTGGCGGCGGCTCGCTGACCGCTCTGCCGTTCATTGAAACGCAGGCTGGCGACGTTTCGGCGTACATTCCGACGAACGTGATCTCGATCACCGACGGTCAGATTTATCTGGAAGCGGATCTGTTCAACTCCAACGTGCGCCCCGCCATCAACGTCGGTCTGTCGGTCAGCCGCGTCGGCGGATCGGCGCAGACTAAAGCGATGCGGTCGGTGGCCGGGTCTCTGCGACTCGAACTGGCGCAGTATCGCGAGTTGGCGGCATTCGCTCAGTTTGGTTCGGATCTCGATAAGGCGTCGCAGCAGCAGTTGAATCGCGGCAGGCGTCTGGTGGAGATTCTGAAGCAGCCGCAGTTCAAGCCCCTTCCGTTCGAAAAGCAGGTGCTGATTGTGTTTGCCGGCACCGGCGGTTTCCTTGACGATCTTCCGGTGGAACATGTCCGCCGGTTTGAGAGCGAGCTGTACAACTTTGTCGACAATGCGTATCCGAAGCTTCTGCCTGAGGTGAAGGAGAAGCGCGCTCTGGACGACAAGTTGAAGGGCGATCTCAAGAACGTACTGAACGAGTTCAAACAGCGGTTTATGGCCGAGCTGAAGAAATAAGTCGATGCCCAGTCTGATCGACATACGCCGACGAATACGGTCGGTCAAGAGCACGCAGCAGATCACCAAGGCCATGAAGATGGTCTCGGCGGCTCGTCTGCGCCGGGCGCAGGATCGCGTGGTTTCCGCCCGTCCGTACGGCAAGATGCTGCGGGAGATGTTGTCGAACGTGGCCGCGGCTGCCGCAGGCGATGAAAACGCGTCGCCTCTGCTGGTGCCGAAGCAGGAAAACCGGATCCACGTGATTCTGTTCACGTCGGACCGCGGACTTGCCGGGGCGTTTAACACGAATTTGATTCGTGCGGCGCAGCGCTTTGCCGACGACCGGCCGGGAATTCAGGTGGAATTCGAGCTGGTTGGACGCAAGGGGCGCGATTATTTCCGCCGCCGCACGTACCCCATTGTGAGCGAGCATCTAGGCATTCTCAACAAGATTCAGTATTCCGATTCGCAGTCGATTGGACAGGCTGTCGCGAAGCGGGTAATGGACGACCAGATTGATGCCGTGTATGTGATTTACAACGAGTTTCGCAGCGTTGTTTCGCAGAAGCTGACCGTGAACAAGATTCTTCCGGTGACGCCGCCTGCCGAGACGTCGCATGTGGACTACATTTATGAGCAGCCGCCTGCCGAACTGCTTTCGGCGCTGCTTCCCAGGTACATTGAACTGCAGGTTTACACCGCGATGATCGAGACGTCCGCGGCCGAGCATGCGGCGCGTATGACGGCCATGGATTCGGCTACCAGCAACGCGTCGGACATGATCGACAGGCTGACCATCTACATGAACCGGGTCCGCCAGGCCAGCATCACTCGCGAAATCATCGAAGTTGTCAGCGGCGCTTCGGCGCTGGATTAGGAGTTTTTTCGACATGACCGAAACGTCCCACGGAGCGACAGGGAAGATCATTCAGGTTGCCGGCCCTGCCGTCGACATTCAGTTTCCCGAAGGCAAGATTCCGTCCATCCACAACGCCATCCGCATAACCAGCGAAGGCTTCAACGTGCCCGATCCGGTGAACATCATCGTCGAAGTGGCACAGCATATCGGCGAAGGCCGCGTCCGCACCATCGCGCTGCAGCCCACCGAGGGTCTGGTCCGCGGCATGCCCGCCGTGGATCTGGGTGAGCCGGTAACGGTCCCTGTGGGTCCGCAGACGCTGGGCCGCGTGATGAACGTGATTGGCGAGCCCGTCGACAAGATGGGTCCGGTGAATACGGAGCAGCGCTATTCCATCCACCGGCCTGCGCCGGCGTTCTCGGAGCAGTCGACCGAACTGCAGATGTTCGAAACGGGCATCAAGGTGATCGATCTGCTGGAACCGTACCTCCGCGGCGGCAAGATCGGTCTGTTCGGCGGCGCCGGTGTCGGCAAGACCGTCGTCATTATGGAGCTGATCAACAACATCGCTCTGAAACACGGTGGTGTGTCGGTGTTCGCCGGTGTCGGCGAGCGCACCCGTGAGGGCAACGATCTCTGGCATGAAATGCAGGAAGCGGGCGTGCTGGATCCGTCCGACTACACGAAATCCAAGGTGGCTCTGATCTACGGGCAGATGACCGAGCCCCCAGGGGCCCGTTTGCGCGTCGGCCTCACCGGGCTCACCGTCGCTGAATATTTCCGCGACACCGGCCAGGACGTGCTGCTTTTTATCGACAATATTTTCCGCTTTACCCAGGCTGGCTCGGAAGTATCGGCGCTGCTTGGCCGCATGCCTTCGGCGGTGGGTTATCAGCCCAACCTGGCGTCGGAAATGGGCGAACTGCAGGAACGCATCACGTCGACCCGTACCGGCTCCATCACGTCGGTGCAGGCGATTTACGTGCCCGCCGACGATTACACCGATCCGGCTCCGGCCACCACGTTCGCGCACCTTGACGCGACGACGAACCTGTCGCGCGCCATCTCCGAGCTCGGCATTTATCCCGCGGTCGACCCGCTGGCCTCCAGCTCGCGCATTCTCGACCCGATGGTTATCGGCAACGATCATTACGACACGGCGCAGAAGGTGAAGCAGATTCTCCAGCGGTACAAGGATCTGCAGGACATCATCGCGATCCTCGGGATCGACGAACTGTCCGAAGAGGACCGCATCATTGTGAACCGCGCCCGCAAGGTGCAGCGCTTCCTTTCGCAGCCCTTCCACGTCGCCGAACAGTTCACCGGCTTCAAGGGTAAGTACGTCAAGCTGGAAGACACCATCCGGAGCTTCCGCGAGATCCTCGACGGCAAGTGCGACTCGATCCCCGAGCAGGCGTTTTACATGCAGGGCACTATCGAAGACGTTTACGAAAAAGCCGAGCAGATGAAGAAGGTGGCTTAAGCGCGATGGCTGACTCGTTTCAGCTTGAGGTTGCGACTCCCGAGCGGATCCTGGTGCAGGAGCCGACCAAAGAGGCGCAGATTCCGGCCGAAGGCGGCATGCTGGGTGTATTGCCGGACCATGCCGCACTGCTGTCGCTGCTTGGCACCGGGCAGTTGACCTACACGCTGGCTACCGGCGAAAAGCGGTCGATGGTGATCAGCGGCGGATATCTGCAGATCCTGGAAAATCATGTCCGGGTGCTGGCGGATCGCGCCGAACTGGCGAATGAGATCGACATCGCCCGTGCGCAGAAATCGCTGGAACGGGCGAAGGAGCGCATGGGCGCTCCGGCATCAGCGGGTATGGATGTGTCCCGCGCTCTGAACGCGATGAAGCGGGCCGAAGCGCGGATCGCCGCCGCCAAACTGACGGCGCGCGGCTAGCAGCGCCGTAACCAATAGAGCCAGTGCGATGGGACCGGCGGTCGCTGGTTCCGGCACGGCTTCGTCCTCCACCACACTCACACCACTTGAGCCATTCGCTTCGAGCGCGAGGGTGAAGTTGTCTCCGGTCGAATCACGGCCGATGGGCAGAATCACTCTCCCATTCACGTAATCCGCACCGTCGAGAATACGGTAGTCCTGCGCCTCCACGAGTTGGGGCAGTGCCGGGATATCGACGAAGAATGTGTCCGGCGAGCTTGGCGGTTGCAGCTCAAACGGATCTCCGTTGGCTACGAACGTGGGCTTGTACAGGACCCAGGCGCCGTTCTGGAACAAGTCCTGCACGGTGATGGCGGGCGCGATCGCCGGGAACTGCAGGGTGACTGTTGCGCCGAGGACGGCGCACAGCGGCGGTGGACAGAGCCGTTCGCTGATCTGACTCTTGTCGGCCTGCGCCTTTGCCGCCGCCTCGCGAACGCTGGAGACGTCGGGGATGAGCAGTTCGATCAGCACGCCGATGATGGCAATAACGACCAGCAGTTCGATGAGTGTAAAGCCTTGTTGTCTTGTCCGCACGACAAGGTCAGAGTAGCCGAAAACGGGCATGATACGGGCAGCCTTACCGTGACAGGCGTAAACTGGTGCGTGTACAACGCAGAGTGGGTTCACGACCGCGCCATTCAGGCGGCCGAGTTCGTCAGCACGCACTCGTGGCTCCTTCCCTCCCCTCCCGCGGTGATTCCCTCGCTTGAGACTGAAGTCGCCGGGCTACGCTTTCGCAGTCCGCTCGGGCTGGCTGCGGGGTTCGACAAGAGCGGGCGCGCTGTGCCGTTCTGGGCCGCACTCGGGTTCGGGCATGTTGAGATCGGGTCGATTTCGGCCGAGGTGTCACACGGCAACCCGAAGCCTCGTTTGTGGCGCACCGCGCAGCGCGAACGCGGGATCATTGTCTACTACGGCCTGCCGAACGACGGGTGCCGGCGAGTCGCCTCGCGGCTCAGTGGGGTTCGGCGGACTGTGCCACTGGGAATCAACATCGTCAACACGAATCGCGGTCCCGGCGCGCCTGCCGAGACCGATGACGGCATCATTGCCGACTACGTGGAATCGGTGCGGGTGCTGGCGCCTCACGCTTCGTACCTCACGTTGAATCTGAGCTGCCCTAACACCTGCGACGGACGGGGTTTTGTGTCCGACTCGGGCCGGGTGGTCGCGCTGCTGGAGGCGGTCGAGGAGCTCCGCGTTACGCGACCGGTGTTCCTGAAGGTGGCTCCGTTTGGCGAAGTCTCGGGGCTCGAGGCGTTTCTCAAGGCGGTGGAGCGCTTCGGCTACGTGAACGGATTCGGCATCAACCTGCCGCCCGGCAAGCCTGCAGGATTTGAGCACTGGTCGCACCTGCCGGGGGCGGTCTCGGGCAAGCCCTGCGAGGCGGCAATGACACGCGCGCTGGTCGATTTGTATGCACGGATCGACCGTCGGCGACACTCGATACTGGCCACAGGCGGCGTGTTCACAGCGGAGGATGCCTATCGAAGAATCCGGCTCGGGGCGACGCTGGTGCAGTTCCTGACGGCGCTGGTGTACGAGGGTCCGTGGGTCGTGCGGCGGATGGAATCGGGGCTGGCCCGTTTGCTGGAACGCGACGGTTTTCGCAATATCCACGATGCAATCGGGGTGGACTGCGGTACAATAAAAAGGTCGTCGTCCCCTCATCGGGCTGTGGCGCAGCCTGGCTAGCGCGCTTGCTTGGGGTGCAAGAGGTCGCGAGTTCGAATCTCGCCAGCCCGACCAATCGAATCAGCAACTTACGCTGATTTCGGTTGATAAAATTGTACCAAAACTGTACCACTTCGATGTGGCTAGGGATACTTCTGCCTTCTTTTAGAGAAACGGACAGATGTCATCTTCGTCCTCAGGTTCCTTCTTCGCCGGCATCTCCAAAAGACGTTTCTGCAACCGAAGCACCGCCTGTTCCCGCCGGTCGTAGTTCACGATTGTGTAAATCTCCGTGACCTCCGGACTTGAGTGCCCCGCCTGCGCCGCCGCCTCAAACACCGATGCGCCCTCTTCCTGGAGCTTTGTCAGGTGTTCTCTCCGGAACGAGTGCCAGCCGAACCCGCGGAAGTAGATTCCCAGTTCCTTCGCCAGCGGTCGTAGGACCTCCGCCAGCAGGCCCCGGTCATCCCAGGGTCGGCCTTTGTCGTCAGCGAACACAAAGTCAGTTGGTTTGGCACCCGTCGGCCTCGCGTCCTCAAACCGCCGGACGAGAATGCCGAGGGGGACTACCCGTCTCGACTTGGTTGTCTTCACAGGACCGATCTTGCCGCGGTAGTGCCGCTGCTCGATTTTGGCCCTCCCTGTTTTCAGATCCAGGAACCGCCACTGCAGCCCTGTTAGTTCGGAGATGCGCAAGCCTGTGGAAACCGCCGTGTCGACGAGCAACGCCTGCTTCCCGGTCAACCTGCTTCGAAGTAGCCCGAGTTCTTCGTCTGTGAGTATTTTTCGTTCGTTGCAGTACTCTTTTCGGCCTATCGAGACTCGCTTTGCCGGGTTCCGGCCACTCCAGTAGCCCCACAGCTCGGCTTTGTCGTAAACAGAGTGGACTACCGCCCGGATTCCTTTTCGCGTCCACCACGACATCCCTGCTCGTTTGCTGTTCAGGAGTGCCTGGATGTGCGCCGCCGTGATCCCGGTAAGCGGTAGATCGCCTATCGCGGGCAGGATGTGGACCTTCAGCAAAGACTTGTCGCGCTTGGCGCCGCCGTCCTCGAGGTTGACTAGATGCAGATCCTCGTAGAGTTTTGCCGCCTGCCGGAAGGTCGTCGCCTGGGCCGTAACCTGCTCCGGATGGAGTACCTGGTCGTTCACCTCCCTCAACAGTTCATCCCGCCGCCGTTCTGCTTCGCGTCTCGACAGGTGCTCGACCAGAGCGATCCGTTCCCAGACCTGCCTCCGGACTAGCTCTCCGTCCTCGACGAACCATCGCCGGACCTTCACGGTCCAGTAGCGGCCCCGTTGAATCACATTAGGTTTCTGATAACTCGTACGTGCCAATTTCTTTCCTTTCGTAAGGTTTGGCGCGACGAGAACTGGTCCGGAGGAGAGGATAGCACCATTGCCCCCGGTAGTACAGGTTCGGGGTTTTCTGGTGATCGACGATGGGTTGAATGTCATCGTCGGCTGGTTAGTATAGGCGGGCTCGTACTTAGCCGGCGGCGCGAACCACGGGGAGCTCTGAGATCGTCTCCGCCGATCTCCTGTCGTAGTCGCGTTCCCAGGCGAATAACCCGAGAAGGTCGTTCGGCAGGCATTCTGCAAACTTAGGGGCATTGCGGGGATTCGACTCGGGCGGCAGGAGATCCCAGGCTGCGTTTATGGCCTCACTGAGTTCGATGGGGGAGACCCGGGCTCGGATCGACAGGTTGTCAAAAGTTACTGCAAATGGCCACGCGTATGTCAGCGCGGCGTTGGCTCGCATTCCGCCGAATGTCCACCATTCGCATCCCTGACTTGTTTCCAGCAGCATGGTGCCTTCTCGATCGACCAGTGGTTCCATGCAAAACGAAGCCATTTCTTTCGTCGCTCGCTGCGTGAAGCGTGGGTTCGTTTTGTCGTTTCCGAGGACCTTTCGCATAGCCTGACAGAGTTCAAAACCAAAGGGGCGGCTGGAGCCGAGCCACGTCGAACGACCATGCTCCTCGGCTGTCTCGACATCGACAAGATGGCGTTTCCAGTCCACCGAACAAACTCGCCACGGCCTGCCCGCGAGCAACACGACGGCCGGGCGACCGTCGCGCGTGCGAAGGCTCAACTCGTGCACGTAGCCAAGATCCGCGGGTCCGTGTCGCACGGCAAACAGCTCTGGTGTGTCGAATACGGACAACAGCTCCATGTAGTTCCTGCCGGCCCAGAGACGTTCCGTTTCGGGGCCGATCATCAGTAGCGGCCCGTCGTTCGAAACGAACCCAGAAGCCCTCATGTGGGCGAGCACCCGGTCGGCATCGGGGAGATCCGCCACGCCCGCAAGCAGCTTCGCTTGTGTCAGGGAACGGGCTTCAAGCAGCCGAACAAGAATCTGCTGCGCGGTGACGTGCACGGGGTACTTAGGCGGGAGCACCGGTTCCACCCAGCCATCGCGCCACAACTGCTCGATCGCCGCGGCTCGCAGCAGGGACTCCCGGTGGGTAGTGAGGAAGAGACAATTACGAAGCGAACCCATTCGACGCCCTGTCCGACCGAGGCGCTGGAGGAACGAAGCCACTGTTGACGGTGCGTCGAGCTGAATGACTCGATCGAGGTCACCGACATCGATCCCTAACTCGAGCGTGCTGGTGGCTACAATGACGCAGTTCTTTTCTTCGGTGAAAGCGGTCTCGGCCCGTCGGCGTTCATCCCGGCTGAGTGAACTGTGGGAGACGAATGTTTCGACACCTCGCGCGAGCAGGTGCGAAGCGAGTTGCTCGGCTTGTGAACGGCTGTCCGCAAATACCAGCCGCTTTTCCCCACGGTGCAGTTGCGTTATGACGGTAGCGGCATTCTCGACGGAACCGACGTAGTCTATGGCTACCTCGGCGTCCAGTGGACCGGCTGCGATCGGTGCGACTACGCGTCGAGGCTCGGGTGCGAACCATGAGAGTAGACCTTCCGGGTCGCCGACAGTAGCGGAGAGACCGATGCGCTGCGCGGAAGGCGCTGCGCGGGCGAGGACCGAGCGGAGGTGCCAGCCGCGGTCGTCGGCAGCGAAGGCGTGCAGTTCATCGCAAATTACGAAACGAACCCGACCGAAGATGGCGGCCTTATTGACTCGTGTCGAGATCAACATCGCCTCAATGCTTTCCGGCGTGGTCAGCAGCACATCCGGCGGTTCGCGCAGCGTCCGGGCTTTGTCTGCCTGCGTAACGTCCCCATGCCAGAGGCGGGCCGACCTGCCTACCATGCCGCAATACCACGACAGGCGCTGTTCGAGGTTGTTCAGAAGAGCCCGTAGCGGGCAGACGTACAAAACGCTGACGGCACCGAGATCGTGTCGAAGAATTTCGGAAAGTACCGGGAAGAAAGCGGCTTCGGTCTTTCCACCCGCCGTAGGAGCAAGCAGGAGCACGTTCTCGCCACCGAGGATCGGTCCAATCGCCGCTTGCTGCAGCGGCCGGAGCGATCGCCACTCGAGCGAGTTGACGATGTGGTGTTGCAGGGCGGGATGAAGGCGTTCGAACGGGTTCACAGACTTAAGTCGATGTCGTCAGGCGTGAACGCAGCCTGCTCAATGTCGGTCATCTCGGCCGTTGAGAGGGTCAGCGAGTAGTGTTGCCGGGGATCGAAGTCAGGGAACTGGTCGATGCGGTCGAGCACCTCTCCAATGAGTTTCTTCAGAAACAAGCGTGGGGCAACGCCTGCTTTCCCGCCGAGGCCGCCGGTGACTGCTCGCGCCAGCACCACAAGGTATTCATCGCTGCAATGCTGTGCGATTCGTTCCGGGGCGGTGGAATGCGCTGCGTAGAGATCCCGAACGCGGCGCCCAACCTCCACCAGCGATTCCACCGTGAAGGCCGCAAGACGTATCTGCGGCGCACGCGGATTGTCCCAACGATCGTCCGTGGTGAAGTCGACATGCAGCCGGCTGGCGAGCGGTGGAAGGCGCCGAATGCCCTGTGGGCCCTCGAAGAATGCGGGGGTGCCCGTAATGAGCAGGTAAAGTCCCGGGAAGCGGTCGGCGTGTAATTCGTCGATAAGTTGCCGGAGCGCGTTCAGACTTTTCTCGCGCACATCGCCACGCACCCGTTGGATGGTTTCAACCTCGTCAAGGATAAACAGCAGGCCTGGATGGCCGCTGTCCCGCAGGATAAATAGGAGGCCTCGCAGGAACCCCAGCGCTCCGAAGTGGTCGATTGCCCCGCGAAGTCCGGCATCGCGAATCGCCTTACCCGTTATATTTGGCTGGCCTGCGATCCATGCCAGCAGAGCCTCAGCCGCCGGGCCGTCATTGGCGGCGGCAGCGCGACGATACGCACGGAGCGCGGCCGGGAACATAGGCGACAACTGATGAATGGAAGCGAGCCGCTGCTCCATCAGCACTGACGTCGCTTCGGCGAGCCTGACGTCGTCCATGCCCCGATTGCCCTCTCCGGCCAGGACGTCCTCATCAAGGGTGTAGAACCAGCCGTCGATGATGGCGCGAAGTGCGCCCGTCTCAAGAGCGGATGTCGAGAGTCGCTCCACCAGACGACGGTAGACAGTTTCCAGTCTGTGGAGCGGAGTCTCGGCTTCATTGATCTGAATTTCTGAGACAGCGAACCCAAGACGTTTTGCACGTTCCCCAAGCCACCGGGCGAAGAACGTTTTTCCTCCGCCGTATTCGCCTCGAACGGCTTTGAAGACCGCGCCGCCGGTACGGACCCGGTCGAGCTCCTCGCCGAGCGCAGCTTCGAAGCGGTCCAGACTCACCGCCAGGTACTCAAGTCCGCGAGACGGGACGGCACCATTTCGAAGTGCGTCCACGACATCGGCTCGGCGCTGAGGACTGACGGTCATGAAAGGCGGAACTGCTTCAACAGGAGCGGCCTGTTCAACGTGACCGTCTGCGAAGCTTCATCCAATTCGAGTACACCATAGCCGTCCATGTTGAGCACACGCTGGACCGCCGCGACATACGAGGACACGCGACCCAGGGTGATGCCGGCTCGCGCAGCGAATGTGGACTTCAGCATTCGACCTCCGGCTGCGTCCAGCGCTCTCACGGAGACCTCGACATGCTCCGGCACGACCCTCCCATTTGTGTTCGCCAACTGAGACTGGAAGAGCTCGGAGCGAACGAGCGAGCCAATCCAGTCCGGCGTCGGGGTGAAGAGATCCGTCTGACGGGCGGGCTGAGGAATGGTCTCAGACGACCACCAGGATGGTGGCTCTGCCGATACCTGAGTCCAGCCTCGAACCTGGACAGCAGGTTGGGCGAGCACGTTTACCGAAACCAGGCACTCCTGCGGTGTCAGGCCGCCATGGTATCCGACCTTCGGCCGTTGGTACCGGGCGGATTCTACAGCGAGGCCGACCATACTTCCACCGGGCGCCAGGACTCGCGGACCTTTCACAAGTATCTCGTCGTCTCCAACAGAGGATTCTCCGGAACGCCAGCGGTCTGACGTGGCCGGTCCTGTGCGGCTGATGGTGGAGCCGGTGTCCAGCATATGTCCGTGATCGGAGGTCAGGACGACGACACGACCCGCGGTGGCAGCTTCGGCGAGGATGCCTCGAAGTACGGCGAGGTAGTCCAGCGTCCAGTCCGGCGAGATCTGGCGCGATCCACCCAGTTCATCGTCGATTGCATTGATCACGATACCCACGACGAGCCGGTCGGTATCTGCGATCTCGCGAATCACCTCGTCTGAGGCAGGCGCAAGATCGTTCTTATAGAAGAGAACCGGTCGTCGAAGATCGGGGCGCGCCGAGAAGCTTCGCGACTCCACATCCTGGGCGCCGGATGCGAGACGTCCGGCGAGAAGGCTGGCGCGCGAGTACTGGGTAACCGAGGGCAGCGCCGCAACGACCGGGGCGAGTTCCTGGCTGGTGTTGCTCCAGAAATTCCAGCGGCGGGACATGAACTCCGATGCGAGTTCACGCGCGATGGGCAGACTCATGCCATCCATCACGATCAGGAGTACCGGATGATTCTCGATAAGCGGAGCGACGACCGACTCCAGCACGGTCTCGACGCCTCGCACCGGACCAGGCGAACCATCGAGTGTCCAGTCCGCGAGGTGCGCGGCGAAGCGGCGATTCTGCTCCTCACGCCGGATACGTGACCGTTCGAGGACAGATGCGACAACCGCATTCCATTTGCTGCTTTCTGACACGAAGCGGAGTCGGGATCTGGCCCAGTCCACCCAGCTTCCTTCTGCACGGTACCACTCGACTGTCGAGGAAAGACCGGTCATGTCGGAGTCCGGTGTTTCCAGCCAGCGGCTGAGGCGGAGGAGCATCTCCGCTCGACTGAGTATGCCGACATCCGAGGGAGGCCAGTGTCGCTTTCGAAGTTCATCGAGAGCACTTGCCGACAGCGCTTCCGAAAACCGGTCCAGTGCCTGTGAGGCGCCTATCCGGGACCACTGGCTCAAGTGGGCGTGAGGCTCAAGACCAACCGCGGTGAGCACCCGGTCGACACCGTCGATAAGATCCGAATGATCCGATGTGCGCGACTTCGCCACGGTTTGCGCCTGGCTGTGCCACTCTGATGCGGCAGCCGGGGGAATCGGCTGGTTCCCCGTGTAGCGCTCCATGCGGCCGAAGGCGCGGCTGAGTTCGGTTCGAGCCGGCTCTGTGGTGACGGCGGAGAGCATCGGCTCAAAGGACAGTCCCACAGTCAGAGGATCAGCTCCCGTCAGACAACAATCCAATACAGCCTTCGCGGAGGGGCCGATTTTACGGGTGAAGAACTCGATCATGCGGCTGCGCAGTTGCGGATCAGAGGAGTGAAAGGTGTTGCGTTCGCGCGTCCAAATTAGCAAGCCGGCGAGATCCGTGCGGGCAGATGGAATCCCGAAGTGGTCTGGAAGGATGAGGTCCCAAACGGTCTCCTCGTGCAGCACTCCGCTGACAGGAGGCGAGACAGACTTTTTGGAAACGATGTCGAGCAGCGCGTTGCCCAGGAAGGTATCGGTCCGGAGTTTGCCGTCCACAAAACGCACACCCAGGTCCGACTCCAGTACTCTCCAAACGTCACCGTGCCGGATGCGGCCTTTGAACAGGCGGGCGCTCAGGTCGGCAGCCAGGGTGTGGTCCTCAACCGGAGTCACCAGGGCCAAAGGTGCGGTGTGATCCCAGTTGCACAAACTCTCCCGCATTTCGAGGGCGGACCGGCAATAGCGAACCTGCACCACTTGTCGCGATATCTCGAGTTTCGACGGGCCTGTCCAACTGGTGGGACTGTGCAGGGCGAACGCCAACTCCAGTGCCTTCTCTTTATCGACGTCGGGCCGGAGAGTAGCCGAAAGCAGTTCGGGCGTCATGTCGATCGGATCTCCCAGGTGAGGGCGATCTCCTCCGATTCACCTGCATCTTTGCGGATCTCATCGACCACAGACTGCAGTTGCGATGCTCGGACGGTACGCTGGCCGGTACGTGGTGCCCTGGGTCCAGGATTCGGGTTAGGCGTCGGTGGCGGGGTGCGTTCGAAGATGACCGGCGGTGGCGGCGGATCGCGACGCTCCAGCAACAGCGCGGTTGCCCGCTTGACGGCTCCGTCGAGCACTCGTGCCAGGTCCGTAACGTACTGGTCCTCAGCCAGTGCGCGTCGCACGTCATCGAGGATGTTCCGTGCCGCGCTGGCGCGGGGCTCATCGGTGATGCTTTCAAGCCCTTTAATCAGCGGCCAGTTTACGGACTCAACGGCACTCAGGACTGTGGCCGCGGTTGAGATGTGCCGGTCCAACGCGTCGGTCGAGGTCTGCATCGTCGCACCCGCGATCGCTTTCACCATCGCGACCGGTGTTGCAGAGGCTAATACGGCTCGGACCAGGGCATCGGCTGAGCCAGCGGTCTTCAGCCTCCTGCAGTCGCCAGGAGACTGTTCCCGAAGTCGAACTGCGAGGCTCCGCACCGCTTCGGCCACAGCGGTCGCTTTCGCCTTAACCTCGTTGGTCAGCTTGTCCACGTTCGACGCGGTGCGATACGGCGATCCCGCAACACCGAACAGCAAGCCCGCGCGCTTGCAGGCCTCGGTCCAGTCTTGCTCATCCGGCAGTTCCTGCGGCACCAGCTTCCAGGCATCCGGCAGATTGCCGAGCTTCGGGGTTCCCATGCCGCCGCGAAATGCCCGGTTCGACTGCTGGGCGTAAACGAGAATGATGAGTTCCTGCACGTCCGAAAGCAGGCCCATTGGTTTCGGCAGATCGGTCCAGCGTCGCAGGTCGCCCACGGTCATGTCCCCGCGACCGTTCTCGATCCACATTCGCTCGAAATGATCGTGCCAGGTGGTTCGAGGGTACAGGAACTGATCGCCAACATTGGCTACGTCGAGGCCTTCCAACAACGGCCGGATCTGGTTCCGGAGGGTCCTGTCGTCAATGGCCTTACGGCCGTCCTGGTCCATTACGGCGGCCATCGTTTCATCAAGGGCCTTCTGCACCAGGTTTCGCGTGATCTGAAGATCGGCGAACTTCGGATGCGACGGGTATTCGAACTCAAGCGCCTGCGCCACCAGTGCCTTCATTGAGTCTGCCAGCGACGCTGCCACTGGTTTCACAATCTGCAGGCCGGGCTGCAGCGACTGGAACTGATCTCGGGCTTCCAGAGTGCGGGTTTCGTCGATCACACCACCCTCAATCTGGGCTGCTCCGTAGGCCTGTCGCAGTGCCAATCGCAGGCGGTCCCGGAGGCTCTCCTGATTCTGGACCAGGATCTTTCGTGCCTCGGCTCGTTCCACCGCGGGCAGATGGGCCGCATGATCGCGCAGGCGGTCCACGTTGGCATTCAGCAGGTAATCGAGGATCACCAGCCTGCCGAGGTCCGACTGAGTTCGATCGCTAAGGAAGGCCGGCAGCCAGATGAGTGTGCGGACCGGCTGGCCGTTCTCAGTACGGAACCTTCGGATGCGGGCCAGATCATCGGCTGGTCCGTGGCCATCGCGGTCGAGGGGCAGGTCAATGACCAGCAGCCAGTCTTTGCCGCTTGGGCGAAGTGTGGAATCGGCCATTTCACGAACGTTCATCAGCGCGATTTCGGCGTAGCGCTTCGTGCCCCGCCAGGCAAACTCATGCTCGATCGGGAACTCGCGCCCGGTGTCCACGTTGAGTTCCGACAGCAGCAGATCGCGCGCTTTCTGCGTACGCGGACCGTAATCGTCGACACCCTTGGCGCTGTCGACGATGGTGTCGATGTCCACGTCGGTGAGCAGGGTGGAGATCACCGGGTCGGCGTCTTTGCTGATGCGAATCTCCGGCACGCCCCAGTTACGGCACCACGCGAGCACCTGCTTGCCTTCGAGTCCGCGGATACCCGACTTGACGGAACCGTGGTTCAGGGCCGCCACGCGCGTTCCCGTCAGCGACTGCAGAGCCTCGACACCGGGCACCAGCGCACTCAGAATCAGCGTTCCTGCGACATGTTCGCGCGCCCGGAGTTGCGCTGCCTTTTCCGGCGGAGCCGCGTGCGCTTCATCGAACCGGATACCAACCTCGCTCTCGATCACGGGCCGCAGTTTGCGTTCCCACAACCGGCGCGCGTTTTCAAACTGCTTCTTCAGCGCGGCACCGAACGGGTCGTGCCCGTCGCGCATTTCGATGAACAACTCGCCGAGCGGCACCAGATCCCCGAGGCGCATGCGGTGCTGCTCCTTGACCAGGATGTGCGCCATTACGTTGAGTACGGTCCGCTCCCGCTGCAGCGTGGTGGAAGCTGCCACCAGCGTCTTGATGAGCGCCGGGTGGAACGGGTAGAGCTGCCGAAACTGCTCGCGATCGCCATCGGCCGTGAGCAGAGTGTCGAGCACCGTCGCACCGAAGCTGCTGGTCTTCTCGAACTCCTTCGCAATCAGTTCCGCGGCGGTAGCGTTCTTCGGCTTGAGAAGACGCTCCTGCGCAATGGCGGCGAGGTTGTTGTCCTCCAGTGTGATGGTGGTGAAGCGCGCGTCCCACCAGTCGATGGCCTTCTCGACACGGTCCTGGTCGGCACCAAGCCCAGCCTGACCGATCAGGTCCTTGATGGCTCGCTGGCGTGCTACGAAGCTGATGATGGGGGCGGGTCGCTCGGCTCGTTCGCTTTCGATCAGCTTGGCGATTTTGGGACCTTCGCGGGTGACCCAGGCCGCATCGGTAGAGCGGCTGGCGAGCCACAGAATGAGCTCATCGAGGAACAGTACGATGCCATCGTAAGCGAGCGCTTTGGCGTGCTGGCTGATGAGCGACAGGCCGAGGTCGAGATCGACGAAGCCGGCGTTCTGGCGCGCCGAGGTCAGCAGGGTTCCGGCGAGCGCTCCAATGAGGTCGCGGTGCTCCGTGCTGTCGTGCCGTGCTGCGGCCGCGTTGTCGAATTTGGCTCCGTCCCAGGTGGCGAACTTCTTCCAGCCGCTTTTGGCCGGCGAGGCATTCAGCGCGCGGAAGAAGGCTTCCTCACCCATCTGCAGGCGGAGGGAGCGGGCGTTCTCCACCATGGTGTCGGAGCGGTAGACACCAGGTGGCGCGACGTCAGGGTGGAGTTCGCGGACGCGGTCCACATAGCCGCCGAGGATGCGATCCTCAACGGTCTCGGCGCCGATCATGTGATACGGCACCAGGAGAAAGTTCTTGTTCTGCGTCCAGCCGGCGTGCTTGTTGACGACTCCGCTGAGCTTCGGGTGAGAACGCGCGTGAGCATCGCCCTGCAGCAGCAGGTACAGCATTGCCATGAAGTGGCTTTTGCCGGTGCCGAACGATCCGTGCAGATAACCGGCTCGGCTCTTGCCTTCCGCGACGGCTCCGCGGACCAGCGAGAGGGCTTCGTCAAAGCACGCCGCAAGCTGGTTGGTGACCACATACTGCCTGGTTGTGGCTTCGGGGCTCCGGATAGCTTCGGCGAGTTTGAGAACGAAGTCCTGTGCCCCGACGTTCTCCGGCAGATCGAGGAGTTCGGCGAGGGTGGGCCGGGTGTCCTGGCGTGGCGCTGTCATGAGCCTGTTGCCTCCGTTCGGCGGCGCGACGCGCGGGCGCGTTTGGGTGTCGAGGGCCGCCATTGTTTCAGATCGTCTTCCGTGATGGTCCACTCGGCGAGTTCCCCGCGGAGGAACTCATCGAGCATGGGGGCGAGGTCCGCATGCCATTGCCAGAGCCAGGGCATGAGTTCGCGCACTCCGGCGAGCACTGGCAGGAGCCGGTCGCGCTCCCAGCCCTGGTCCGCCCGCATGTAGGTGTAGTAGCCGGCGAGCGCGCGGGCCTGGTCGCCGTGATCGAAGCCGGCCCAGGCGACGACAGGCGTTGGGTCCGTATCGCGTCCGAGGCCGGGGTAGAGGATGAAGCGTTCCTTCGGTACGTCGAGCTTGCCTCGGAGGCGCCATGCGGGTCCGGTGACGAAATCCTTGCGTTCGTACTTAGGCGGCACCGGGATGTCACCGACGGCTTCGCCTTTATCTTCGCGGCGCTGGAGGTCCCAGGTGCGCTCCCACTGTTCGCGCTTGCGCAGACCGGAGTCGGCGTAGCGCAGTACGGGGAGGAACGGGACGGCTTCGTCGAGCACGAGTTCTCCGACGAGCGTGGAGAGGTCGCGGTCATCGCGTCCGGCGTAGATGGCTGCCACGGAGCGGAAGTCGGCGTCCTGGCGAACTCGGTCGGTGAGGCGTTCGACGGAGAGGAGTTCGGGCTCTTCGCGGGACCAGATGGTTTCCGATTCGAGGCGGTCGAGAAGCCATGAGCGGAGCGCGTCCTGTTCGAGTTCATCCCACTTCGGGAGGTTCCAGCGGCGTTTGTACTCGGGTTGCTCGATGAGGGCGATATCGCGGTCCGCGGCGATGCGGTCGAGGCGGCGCTGTACGAGGTTGCGGTATGGCTCGGGCCAGTGCGCGGGGATCTGGGCGTGGGGCTTGGAGCCGTGGCGATCGAACCACGCGGTCTCGAGTTCGGGGTCGCGGGCCATGACGATTTCGAAGGCTCGCTGGCCGAGCTCGATTTCGGGGACCTGGTCGATGGGGAGCGTGAGGGACTCGTCGATGAGGCCGTAGAGGTGATAGACGTGCCAGTCGAGTTCTTCCTGGAGCGCGATCATGCGGCGGAGGAGCAAAGCGGCGCGGTGACGCGCCGCTTCGAGGCGCTCGCGGGTGGGCGTTCCGGATTTGATGAGGTTGGCGGGGAGCAGGGTGGTGCGTTCGTCTGCTGCGGCCTGGATGGCTGTCGCTAGTTCGGTCGGTCGTCCCGCTGGCAGGGGAAGTTGGCCGACTTTGGTGGAATCGAACGCAAAATAGACTTCCCACATGTTTTTGCGGATACGAGCTCCATCACCACCTACATGGTCGCCACCTTTAGGGAAGCAGACTTGGCGAAGCCAGAAGCAGGCGCACGAGGAATTCAGGATGCCGAGGAGATCAACGTGCTGAGGCTTGGTGGCATTTGCCCCCAGCTTTATCACAGGCGCTGTCTGTTTGAAGATGCTCGCGCTGCAATCGAGGACGAAGTGGTTGTGAGTGGCAACTTCGCCATACGCAATTTTCAAAGCCGGGACTGACGCAATGAAACCAAGTTCACACCAGTGGAGCCCGCGATTCTCCTGTGTCTTTCCGAACCAAATCCTCTTTCTGAGGCCAGTTCGCCATCGCCAAAGCGGTCGTTCCAACCGCTGAGCCTCATGCATCGAGCGAGGGACCACTCCGAGTTGCCCCGGAGTCGAATGCCATTCACGAAGTCCCGCACCCTCGACAGCGAGCACCAGTTCCTGCGGAGCTACCGAGTTTCTCCGAAAATAATCTCCCGCCAGGATAACATCGTCCTCCAGCGTTACCACATGAATTGCGGTGGTTGCCTCCGAACGGAGAGGACTTCCAGCGTCATCAAGGATCTCCTTAAGTTCGGCTGCACCTCCACCGCCAATCGACCACGGGTGATGATGGAACCCCGTTCGTTCCGCGTCCGCAACGCTTACCCATCGGTCGGATGCTCCTGGCTGATCCACCAGACGTGAAATAGCGGACCAAACCACAGCTTTCGAAGGATCTACCGGGATTCCGGTTTCGCCTCGAATACCGCGCACCGCGCGAATTACGTCCGACACTGGGCCGCGGTTCCGTCCAAGCAGGATCGCGGTTGGCGTCCCGTGTCCTGGCAAATAAACACCTGAGGTATCGATGACATGAGTCACGTCCCATTTGAGTAGGCACGTTTGAACCAGCTTTTTTCCGAAGCTGCGTTTCATAAAGGCGTTTGAGGTAATCATGCCAACATATGCATGAGAGACTGAGAGATGAAAAAACAACTCTGTGAAGGGAACGCTTATCTGGTATTTTCCTGAGCAGGACCTGTAAAGCTGGCGATATTTGAGTCTCAGCGCCGGATCCTCAACATTAATATAAGGTGGGTTGCCGACCACTGTGTGGTACCGCTGCTCCTGCAAGATCCGACGGATTGCTTCCGGTTCTTCTACATCACTCGCGAGCATGGCGGGGTCGAGCATGGCCTTAGCTCCGAACAGCAGTGAGTCCGCGGCCACGATGCTGAACTGCCAGTTGTACGCTTCGCTCAGCCGCTCGATGCCGCATGCCTTCACCGCTGCGATCAACAGTCGAAAGCGCGCGACGGCCACCGCGAAGGGATTCAAGTCGACGCCGCAGACCGAGTCGAGTGCTCGCTGCGCGAGCACGGACACCTCGGTTCCTGGCTCCTCGATGGTCCAGCGACGGAACAGCCGGTCGAAGGCTGCGAGCAGGAAGTGGCCACTCCCACATGCCGGGTCCATCAGTCGGAAATCCTTCAGCCCGAATTCCTTCAGGGCAGGCTCCAATGTACGGTCGAGGATGAAGTCCACGACGAAGTCCGGCGTCTGCAGGAGCGCGTATCGCTTGCGCGCCGACTCCGAGATGTCCTGATAGAGATCGCCAAGGAACCGCGTCGATTCCACTGTATCCGCGAAGTCGTGGAATGTTCCGTCCGCCGCGGTGTCGCGGAAGAAATCGAGCAGCCTGCGGGCTACGGTTCCGGTCGGAGCCAGGGCGAACAGCGGATTGTGTGCACGGTCGAAGAGACCGCCGACGCCGGGCAGCGCCGCCACATCGGCGAATGCGAGTTCCAGGTACTCGCGATCATCTCGGTGCGCTCCCTTGTGCAACAGATCCTGGTAACGGTCGCGGGCATTGCGAATCCAGCGCTCGGCGATCAGCTCGTTGTCTTCGAGAAATCGCACGAACACACAGGCAAGCAACCACGCAACGGCAGCCTGCGTGATCTCGCCTTCGCGCCATGTCTCGTAGGAGGCTCCGGTGCGCCCACCGGCACGAGCCTTGTCGTAGCGCTCGCGAAACGCAGTATCGAGTACCGGCTCGTCTGTGAAGCGAAGGCGCATGTCGTCTTCGAGCACGGGTACCAGGCGCTTCAGGTCGGCCAGAAGCCTGGCGGTATCGATCATGCGTTCACTTCCTGTGTGAGGATCCTGCGCTGTTTCTTAAACCAGTAGGGAGAGAGCCAGACCCGCTGTGCCTCACTCAGCGTGGGCACCACCGCCTCATCAATGGCCGGTTGGGGCAGACGCCGGCCGGGGGCAACCAGCCACAGGGCGAGTCCGCCGTTCTCGCGAAGGCGGTCGAGACGTTCGGTGAGTTTGAATCTGCCCAACAGCCCGGGGAAGGTCAGGAGTGTCGGGCTGGTGCGCGCGAGTATGCGGGCTTCGACCCGGTCGTACGCCTCGCGGCCGAGCTCCTGGAGGTTGGGCCGGTCGGGGTGGCCGTCGGCGTCGGCGGCGAGAATCAGGTTCCAGTCGATCTGATTGACGGTGGCGACCTCGCGCATCTCGGCCAGCATGGCGCGGTCCAGATCCAGTTCCGCGAGCCCGAAACGCTCAGTGAGCCACCGGCCGGCTTCGAGCGCGTTTTCCGGCAGTACGGTCACCACCAGCCAGGATCCCGGACGCAGGGAATTGCCGAACACCCGCTCGACTGCAGAGGCGTGCTCGAAGTCCTCACGCTCGTTCGCCGGAATGGCGTCCCACTCGTCTCTCCACTGCGTGCGCCGGTACTGTACGACGGTGGTCGGCTCGGTTGCGGCCGGTTTGGGAGCGCGATAGGCGGAGGCTGCAGCATCCCATTCGAGGTCGAGGCTGGCGCCGTGGAGCAGTTCGGTGAGGGCCGGCGGGTTGGGAAGTGGTTCGGCTTCGGGGTAGCGGTCGGCGACACGCTTGCGGATATCGGACGGGGTGAGCTGGTCGGCTCCGGCGAGGGCTGCGGCGGAGAGCTGGAGGGATTGCGCGGCGGGCATGCCCTTCGGGTAGAGCTCGAGGCGCGGGGAGACGGCGACGCCGCCGAGGGTCGCGGCCAGGTATACGAGGCGGGCGTCGGCGGGGGGCGTCATGGCCTCAGGCAGGTGGACGGCGCGAAGGGTTTCGAGCACGCGGGCGGGGGACGGCAACGATTCGGCGGTGGCGAGGCTGCGGGCTGCGATGGCGAGGGACTCAGCCCAGGTGGCTACGGATTCGGCGCCCGCCCTGAGGATGAGCACGCCGGAGCCGCAGCGACGCTCGATGAAGTCGGGGGCGTCGAGCGCGGACTCCGCTTCGACCGCGGCCCGGAGGACGGCGGCAGCTCGGCGAAGTCGGACGGGACCCTCGGCGGAGGAGCCGCGCGTCGCGAGCAGGAGCTGGGCGAGTTCGGAGGTTTCGATGTAGCCGCTGTGGGTGTCGAGGAGCTCGGCTATTACCTTCCGAATACCGGTGAGGGACGGGGTACGTTTCCAACGCTCGCGGGCTTTGGTGAGGATCTGGCTAATCTGCTGACGGGATCTGGCGCCGACGATGTCAGCCTGACGAGGCCACAGAAGCGGCCGGTTCTCCGCTGAGCCTGCCGCCGCGGCGGCGAGATCGAGAAGCGCGGCGGTGATGTCGCGTTCCACGGTGGCACGGGGGGAGCGCGGGAGGAGTTCGGCGGCAATCGCGTCGATGCTCGCTTCGGCGGCTGTGTCCGGGCTGGCGGGGCCGGGCTGCTCGGCGGAGGATGGCTCGGGTGCCTGGGGGAAGCGAACTCGCAGGTCGCTGAGCAGCTCGACAATTTCTTTGCGCGTCTTGTTGCCTACGCCGCGGAGATGGCGGAAGTGCATCACCGGGACGCGGAGGAGCGCGCCGACGGTGTGGATACTTTCGCGGTCGAGGACGTTCTCGGCTCGGGTGGACAGACCGAGGGTCATGACGGGCGTGTCTGGGGTGGCGGTGCTGAGGGCTCGGTTCCGTTCACTGGGATCGGGCAGGTGCGATTCGGAGGAACCGGTGTCTGTGAAGGCGCTGTGCCAGGCGAAGCCCATGTCCTCGGCTGAGGCGTAGCGGGCGGCAGGGGACGGGCGGAATGCGCGCTCGAAGAAGCGGGCAAGGGTCTCGCGTACCGGGGCGTCGATGAGGTTGGGCTCGATGGTGGCCTCGCCTGCGGTTGGGTCTGTCCAGCGGGGCAAGGCTCCGGTCGCCATCTCGTAGAGGATCAGCGCGGCGGAGAAGCGGTCGGCGTGGGAGTCCCAGCGCTTGCGGCTAAGGAGGTACGGCTCGCGGTACTGGGGCGTGCCGGCCTGGACGTGTTCGAGCGGCAGACGGGAGAGGGAGAAGTCGAAGAGCTTGAGGCGATACTCCTTGTTCTTGCCGTACTGGTGCACGCCGATGTTGTCGGGCTTGAGGTCGCGGTGGGGGATGCCGAGGTCTTCGAGGTGGCTGAGTGCGTTCAGGAGGTCGTGGCCGAAGCGGCCGAGGAGATCGAGCGAGAGACGGCCCTGGTCTCGGAGCCAGCCGGCGAGGGTGGATTCGCCGGCGCGGTCCATCAGGAAGCCGGCGTGGCCGCTGAAGTCGAGGATTTCGCTCTGGGGCTTGACGATGAAGGGGTGGTCGAGCTGGCGGAGAGTTTCGAGCTCAGAGCGAAGGCGCTCCGTGTGTTCGGGACGCAGGGCGAGCTTGAGGACGTAGTCGCGGTCGTCCTTCTGGACGAGGAAGGCGGTTGCGGTGCTGCCGGAGCCGAGTCGCTGACGGACGGTGAGGTTGCCGGGCAGTCGCACGCCGGGCCGGATTTCGCCTGGGTCGGTGACGTAGGCCTCGGTAGCGGGGCGGGTCCACTCTTCTTCGAATTTGCTGAGGGCGTCGAGGAACTCATCGACTGAGTCGAGGCGCAGGTCCACATTGGGGTCGGTGGCGGCGCGAACCAGGAGTTGCAGGCTTTCCGAGGCGGCGTCGAGGACGGCGGGCAGCGGGAGACCGCGGTGCTCGGCCAGCAGCTTGTACAGTTCGTGCAGGTTGGCTGCGGGGGGCTGGTTGGTGAAGATGGAGAACGCGAGGGCGCCGAGGGAGAAGATGTCCATCGACTCGGTGCGGGTGTGCGGGTTGGAGACGGCCTCGGGCGCGAGGTAGACGGCCGATGTGGGTTCGAGGAACTCGCGCGGATCCACGGTGAGGGAGCTGCGACGGGTGTCGCCGCTGGTGGAACCGGGTAGTTCGCGGCCGGCCTGCCAGTTGAATATGCGGAGGCGAGGGCGGTCGTCAGCCGTTGTGACGAGGATGCACTCGGGGCTGAGGGCTCGGTGGACGATGCGCCGGCCGTGGGCGTACCGCAGGGCGTCGGCGATCTGGCGGACGAGGTCGAGGCGGGTGTCGAGGGTGAGGGAGGCGCCATGCTCGCGCAGGTAGAAGTCGAGGCGCTTTTCGCCGGGCTCGTGTTGGAAGAGGAGGGCGGGGCCCAGTTCGTGCTCGGTGTAGCCTGTGACTTCGAGGATGCCGGGGTGCTTGAGGCTGCGGAGGATTTCGTATTCGCGCGTGGCGGCCGATTTGACGACGCGGTGGTCCACCGGGGGCTGGACGGCGTAGTTGTAGATGCGAACGCGGCGCAGGTCGGCCTTGATGCTCGCGTGTTCGGCGGAGAAGTCCTGCCATGCTCCGTCGCGACCTTCGCCGAGAAGGGTCTTAAATTTGTAGTCGCCCACGGTGCGCATCCGCTGCGACTGACGGATCCCGGCGTTGTTCAGGGCATCCTGGAAGGCTCGGATGAAGCGGCGGTCGGTGAGGTGCTTTGGGTCGGGGTCGAGGCCGAGGGCTTTGCGGGATTTCAGCGCGGCGATGATGCTGCTGCGTGTGCAGAGGCGGATACGGTCGGAGTCGGGGATTCGGACGCTGATGTCGGGGTCCGAGACGAAGATGAGCGTATCGATGTAGAAGTGGTGCTTCGGGGTGAAGGGCTTCTTATGCAAGAGCAGGGACTTCAGCCTCTTGGCCTTCCGCTCGGCCAGGATGAGCGGGTTGTCCATTGAGGAGCGGCGGCCGCCGGGCATGTCGAAGGTCCAGCTGCCGCGGTCGCCGGAGAGTGCTCCGGGGTGGCTCTTGATTTCGACGAGGAACACGCCTTGTGGGGTCAGGATCAGGGCATCGACTTCGTTGACGGTGCCATCGTCGGCGATGAAGCTGAAGTTGGTCCAGGCGCGGTAGGTGTCGAGGTCCGGGAGCTGGCCTCGGAGGTACTCGAGCGCGTCGCGTTCCCAGGGGAATTCGGAGCCGGACACACGAATCCAGCGCTGGTCAGAAAGAGCCATATGACTGTGGGTCAGCTTCCACTATATAGGTCGGCTGGCGGCGGCTGGAATTTTAGATTTCGTATTGAGTTTTGAGGGTATCGCGGTCAGGGGCGTTCCCAAATCCACCAACCGACCGTATAAAATACAAGCTCGATATGGCAAGCAGCGAATCGGCCAGATGAGCCTGGGAAACTCGAAGAATTGTTCATGCGATCAGCATTCGACAGCCATGGGCAGAGCTCATCGTGCGTAGTGTCAAGGTTAGAGGTTTGGTTTGGGCATCGGAATCGGAACCTGATCTCAATCAAGACCGGCTCAAGCAATACGAAATCACTTCAGTGGGTAAGCTCGATCGAGAAAATCTCTTGCGTGCTGAGGTCGCGCACGAGCAGAGGCCGCTGATCCGGCGTGAGGCCCAACCATCGGCCGAATGTCGAGCCAGGCTGACGAACACCAACCAGGCTCGCGACCAGCGAGACTTTCCCGGTCAGAGAAATCGACTGAATAGAGGGGAAGCTCAAGTCCGGATCGAGATAGATGATTCGTTTGCTGTCAGCCATCCAATTTGGAAATCCAGCTCGCGCCGTCGTGAGCACTTTGCGGGTTACCCGAATGGGATCGTAAAGGACGAGCCGAAAGCTCTCGGCGTCAATTGCGGCAATGTACCGGCCATCTGGCGACCAAGCCGGAGAAAACAGTCCGGTGGAGCGTTCGAGGACTCTGACTGAGCCGGATACGACATCCGCCACCGAGAGATTGATTTGATCCGGGTTCTCCAGCACAGGAATGCGCCCAAAAACAATCTGCTGCCCACCAGGAGCCCACGACGGGGTATTCTGATTCAATGAATCTGGATGAATGAGGCGCAGCCCCGTCCCCTTTGCTGACATTACCGCGATGTTCCATGGGCCTGAGGCGCTCTTGAGCATAAAAGCGACCTGTTGCCCGTCGGCAGACCAAACAGGAACGGCCGCACGTTCCCCCGGACGAGCAACCCGCGACACTGACCCGGACGTGTCCCGCAGCCACAGCGCTCCGTCGGGTGATGTGGAATAGACCAGTGTCCCGTCGGGTGCGATTGCAGCAGTCTCAACGGAACCCTCCGCGAGTAGTACCACCGGTTTGCGGGTTTGCTGGTCTATGTAGACCAGTTCTGTGCGGCTAAGGGCAGCGCGAACAAGTAAGCGTCCATCGGCTGCAACCGCGGGTCCCCTGTAGCTGACGGGTCCAGTCGTAAGCTGCTGTTCGTTCCTCGCTCCGTCAGGCTGGACCCACAGAGTGTGAGTTCCGCTTTGGACCGCAGAGTAGAAGAAGCGTCCATGAGCATCCCACATGCCGCAACAACCGTTGAGTGATTTTGATCCGTTGCCTACAACCTGGCTCAGAGCGCTACCGTCCAGCCTTACTTCCCAAATTGAGTTCACCTGGGTACGTGCATCGGTAGCAGTAAATCGAAGCCGCGAACTGTCTGGTTTCCAGCGGACCCACCACAGGTAGTGGTTCGGAAGAAGTGTAATCCGTCTGTGTGTGCCGGCCACCAAATCAACAAGGAATAACTCGGGACCTCGAGCAACGGCGACCCTCATTCCTCCAGGTGCGAACGCGCCGTCGAAGCCGGTGACTGGCAATTTCCTCGAACGCCCGTCCGGTTCAACAAGAGACAGCTCGCTATAGTCGTCGAATGACCCTGTCACGCTCCGAATGAGCAGGTTACCGTGTTGAGAATCCGCATCACAGATATAGGGATTCTTGACGGGTAGTTCGACGCGTGTCGCGGGGCCCCCTCGAGAAGCGATTCGCAAGACGGAGTACTGGCCCCCTACCACCTCGTTGAAATACGTGACTGCGGTAGTGGGAAGGACAGGAGACAGCTTCGGATTCCCGGTAAAAGTGAGCTGGGTTACTGACCCCACTCGGAGGTTCGGGTTCGACCGTCTGCTGCTGCGCCATATCTCAAACGTTGCAAACGCACTTAGGCCGATCGTAAGCATCGCAACAGCAATGAAGAGAGTGTGCCTCGTTATTAAGGAAGCACCATTTCTGGCTGAGGCTTCTGAGACTATTGCCCCGCTCCGATCATCAGAAACTGCCTGATGAAGCGGACGTCGGGCAGCGACTTCCAGGACCTGAGGATCCAAGTCATCCTCGGAGTTCAACTCTACGGTATTTCGCAAAGAAGTTGCCGGGTGACTGGCATCCGTGCCCGTCGGCAGGTCGACGGGTGCGCTTTCCAAACCTAGAAATTCTAGTTGCCAGCGATCCAAATCAGCAGAAAAAGCGTAAACACGACCACGCTGCCCCGGCGTACGCCGGATGGGAAGGTTGGCGTCCCTTTCCCGTGCCTGGGCAGTGCCGACGGCCACCCCAAGATAAGCAGCAATGTCTTTCCAACCTTCTAAGGTTCCACCATGATCCCGCTGAGACATAGTTTTCGGCAGGTTGTCGCTTTTCACAATAGCGGTTCAAAACCTACTTAAGCAACTTCAATTGTGCATAAATGTGCATCCTTGTGCGTTGCGGCGCGATTAGCCCGGGGGGCTTCCGGGTAGACTTAGTCGGAAATGCGGCGGGTACGGCTGCAATATCCTGGTACTGAAGCGGAGGGCGGAGTGCTCCTGAAGCTGGAATCGGCTATTCGATTTAGAACGAACGTGTCGACGTGGGCGGTCACGGGATTGCTGCTGATGGTACTGCCGGCGCACGCCGCGACGTTCACCACGAATCCTTCGTCGGGCCAGCAATTGTCAACGAGTTTCTCGTATACAGGCAGTGGCCTCTCTTCAAATAGTACAATCCAGCGGTGGTACCAGGGACCGGGTCAGTCCGCAGTCCGCATCTCAGACCAGACGTCACTTTCAAACGGTACTGTCACGTGGTCCTACACATATGTATGCTCCGACCCACTTGGTACGTGGCAAAACTGGATCGTTGACAGCAAGATCGGGTACACCAGTGCGAAGGTGTCCAACACCGTCTCTGCACACAGCAATTGCTTCGAGGTCAGCGTCTCAAATGCGTCCGCCTCCGTCACCCAGGGCCAGTCTGCGACATTCAACGTTACCGTCCGGAGCTTAAGCGGCTTCGCGGGTTCGCTCTCCCTTTCGGTTCTGAATTTGCCAGGCAACCAGGTACTGGCGGGCACGGGCTTCAGCCCGCAGACCGTCAATGTGTCCGCGAACGGCACTGCGCCTTCGACATTGACAATCGTCACCAACGGTTCCACTCCGACAGGAACAGCCAACATGACTATTCAGGCGACCAGTGGAACGGCCACGAAAACTGCCTCAGCTTCCCTGACGGTCAGCGGCGCGTACAACCCTACGTTCACGACGAATGTGTCTTCTGGACAGCAACTGACTACCAGTTTCGTCCTGACCGGGAATGGGCTGACTCCGAACGCCAGCATCCAGCGTTGGTACCAGCGATCTGGCGACAGCGCTGTGCAACTGCCTACGCAAACAGCGAGCGGTTCTGGGTCGATTACATATCCGTACACATACCAGTGCTCAGACGCTCCCGGAACATGGTTTAACTGGATCGTGGATATGTCGCGAGGATGGACGAGCCCCACTGTCTCCCATTCCGTGACCCAGCACCCCAGTTGTGCCGCTGCATTCAGCATCTCTGTATCTCCGTCGACCGCAACCATTTCACAAGGCCAGAACGCAACGTTCGTCGTCACAGTTCAGAGCCAGAACGCCTTCTCGGGTTCCGTGGTTCTGGACGTATTGAACCTGCCGGGTAATCAAGTGCTCGCCGGGACAGGGTTCAGCACCAAGACGGTTAACGTTCCCTCGAACGGACAGATAACCTCGACACTCACCGTCGTCACGAACGCCGCTACGCCGACCGGAACCGCGAACATGACCGTGCAAGGAGTAAACGGCGCGCAAACTCGCACTTCGCCTGCTCAGTTGAATGTCAACGCATCGGCGCAACCGACGTTTACAACCAATCCTGCGACGGGCCAGCAACTAACCACCAAGTTCACGTATTCCGCTGCTGGATTGACGCCGGGGGGAGTTGTGAAGCGATACTACCAGAGCTCGACAGGCCCGGTGATCACGGCTTCTGACACCACCGGCGATGCCTCAGGGAACCGCACCTGGGACTACAACTACGCATGCAGCGACGCTCCGGATACCTGGTCGAACTGGATCACCGACGTCAGCAAGAACTGGACGAGCCCGAAAGTGACGAATACGGTATCCGCGAATCCAACTTGCCCTGTAATTACATCCGTGCTTCCAGCGACCCCGCTGGCCAGTCTCGTCGACCAAACCATTACGATTAACGGATCCGGGTTCCAGAACCAGGCCTGGATCAAGGTTACGTATTCGGGGGGAAGTTCAGAATTGCGGCCACCCGGTCAGGTCACATTCGTCTCGGACAAGCAATTAACAGCACTCGTGCGCTTCAGCACCGCCGGCGTATACGGCTTCCAAATCAATAATCCTGACGGCAATGGCGGGCTGGTGTACAACGTCACCGCAACGGCGGGGTCGGCACCGACCCTCTCGGCCGTGAATCCGGTTGCCCCCACCGTTAGCGGTCAGAATCAGACTCTCACGTTAACCGGGACGGGGTTTCAGAGCGGTGCTTCGGTGAACGTCACGTATCCGGGCGGCAGCGGAACACTAACGGGTTCGCAGGTGTCAGTCGTCTCGACGACCTCGATTCAGGTGCAAGTGCTTCTAAACAATCCCGGGGCCTGGTCATTTCGGGTTACCAATCCGGATGGCAAGCAGTCTGGTTTGCTTCCTGTTACGGTCGCCGCGGGCAACCCTACGCTGAGCAGCGGGGCAGCTGCTACGCAGCAGAACCAGTCAGTAAAGTTCACGGGTGGAGCTTATAGCGCGAACCAGAGTCTGCAGAGGTGGATGACGCCGCCGGGCAAGATGATCAACCAGCTTCCCGACGTAAGTTCGAATGCCCAGGGGCTCGTTTCATTCGACTATGCATTTGGCTGTTCCGACCCTGTCGGCACGTATGAATTTGTTTTGTTTGACCCTGCGCGTAACCAGTCCAGCAACATCGCCAGCGTCAACCTGACGGCAAATTCGTCTTGCCAGACTACCACCGAACCGACCGCGACCATCAATCCGCCTGCCGGGTCGCGTGCGGGTACATTTTTCGCGATCAAGGGCACAAACTTCACGCCACTTGGTGTGGTACGCCTTACGCTGACGCGCTCTGGCGGAACGAGCCTTGATTTCGGTCAGACCACGGCTAACTTCGGAGGTCAGATCTACTATGCCTGGACTGCGGACTGCAAGACGGCTGTCGACACCTACACCCTGGTAGCGACAGATGCGGGCAAGAACAAAACGGCTGGTGCGGCGACCGTTACCATTACGGATGACGCCACGTGCTCAACACCGGGGCCCAAAGTTAGCTCGGTTTCCCCTAACCCAGTTCCCGGACTGGCGCAAAAACAATACTTTTCGATTGTTGGCACCGCGCTCGGGTTAGACACAACTGTCAAACTCCAGGGACCGCAAGGCACACAGACATTCACGTCGGCGCAGGCGGATCAAGTGGGCTCAAATCGGATTGTTCTCCAGGTTGCGTTCGGAACGACCGCCGGAGCCTGGACAGCTACAGTCTCCGACGCCAGTGGCAGTTCTTCCGTGCAGTTTCAAGTGCTCGAAGGCGCGGCAGCTCCCCAGATCAGCTCCAGCCAAAGATCTGGCAGACAAGGCACACAATTTCTTACGACAGGTGTGCAGTTTACTAAGAATTCGCAGGTGGACGTGTTTGTCAAAATGCCCGACGGCACGATTGTCCCTCTTGGGACAGCCAACACCGACGCAAATGGCAACGTCCAGAACACTTACGACAGCAAGCTCGCGCCTCCGGGAGCACAGGCGATCATCTTCCGAGATAAGACGACGGGCAAGACCAGTAACGAAGTGATTCGAACCATCAACGCCAACTACCCGGAACGAAAGCTTACGTCAAACGTGAACAGTGGCTCGCATGGTGACCCAATTGATACGTCGACCGGGAACTATACGTACGACAAGACTGACGTGGCCCTGCCTGGCCCGGGCTTACCGTTTCGCTTCACCCGGTATTACAACGCGCAAGACCCGGATGGTCCCGTCAAGATCGGGCGGAAGTGGACTCACAACTTTCTGTCTTCAGCGACTGTCAGCGACCAAGACAGTTCCGTGACGATCAACCTTCCTAACGGGCAGGTGGCGACATTCGCGTATGCAAATGGTGTATACAGCCCTGTATACGAACGTACACTGCATCGCCTGACCGGAACTCCGACTTCGACACTGGTCCTCACCACGCGTTCGCAGATCCGCTATTCGTATACGGCAGGGCGGCTGGTGAAGATCGAGGACCGGAACGGCAACGCCAATGTCCTGACGTATGCGGGGGAGAATCTAACCCAGATTACTGATTCGGCGGGCCGTCAGATCACGTTGGCATATGACGGGAGCGGGCGAATTATCTCTGTTTCCGCGCCACCAGGGCCACGAACTATTCGGTATGCGTATGACAGTTCCGGAAACTTGGTGACCGTGGACGATGCACGTGGCAAACGTACGACGTTCACGTATGACGCAGCCGGACGGATGCTTACCGGGGTCGATCCGGAGGGTATCACGTTCGTGACCAACATATACGACGACTCGGGACGAGTTCTCCAGCAATCGGATGGCGAAGGCAACACCTGGAAGTACGCGTGGGCAGCGGCAGCGGACGGGTCTACCACAACAACTACCATCACGGACCCCGACGCGAACACTTCGACGCACATTCATGACCAGTTCCTAAGGTTAATCACGATGCGTGATTCGTCCTCCAAAGAAACGCGGTATGAATACGACGCGAATGGGAATCGCACCAAGGTGACGGACAGGCTTGGTCATGTAACGGCATTCGCGTACGACGAGAGGGGAAACGTGACGAAGATGACCGACGCCGCCGGGAACAGCAATGAGACCACGTGGAACGCGAACAACGATCCCGTGAGCCGCAAAGATGCGCTTGGAAACACGACCACGCTTGCGTACGACGCGCGCGGAAACCTCACTTCAGTTACTGATGCGAATGGCGGTGTCTCCACTTTCATCGTCAACGCTGCCGGACAGGTTACGTCCAACACGGACGCGGAGGGTCGTGTCATCACCAATGTTTACGACATCGCGGGAAACCTCACTACGACGAAAGACGCGGCAAATGGCCAGACCAACTTCACGTGGGATGCAGGTGGACGAAGATTGAGTTCCCAGGATCCGCTGAAGTTCACCACTCAGTTCTCATGGGATGAAAACGACAATCTCATTTCCTTCACTGATCCTCTAAGCCAAAAGACCGATTACACATACGACGGAAATAATCACAGGACCTCCGTTAAGGATGCGCTGGGTAGAGTTACTGGCCTCTCGTACGACAAGAATTATCAGATGAAAGTGGCCACTAATGCGCTCGGCGGAAAGGTTGCGTCTACTTACGACAAGCGCCGTAATCCAGCGACCATTACGGATCCGCTTGCCCATACACGGTCCTATACCTATGACGCGGAGGGAAGGTTGATCAAGGAGACCACTCCCGCAGGTGTTGTGAATATCTTCGGATATGACGCAGAAGGGAACAGGACGTCGGTGACAGACGGATCAGCCAGGACGACCACCACCACTTTCGATGTCAACAACAGGCCGGTCTCGATAGCTGACCCGCTCGGTTCCAAAACCTTGATGGATTATGATGCGGCTGGCCGGGTAACTGCGTTGGTGGATGCTGCTGGGAATCGGACTGAAAACACGTACGACAAGCTTGGCAGGCTCACCGCTGTTAAGAATGCGGCTTCTGGCATTACTCGATTCGAATACGATCGCGTCGGCAATCGCACGGCGATCACGGATCCGAGAGGCAAGAAGACTACGTTTACCTGGAGCGCGATCAATCAGCTGCTTACCGTCCGTGACCCGTTGGGCAATGTTGTGTCCAACACATGGGATGCAGCAGGAAACCTGACTACGGTACAGGACGGCAACGGAAACACTCGGGCCTTTACATGGGACGGCAACCGCCGTAACACAGGAATAACCTGGACGGGAGGTGGCGTGGTTACCTTCACCTACGACGCGGTGGGCAATCGAACCCAGATGAGTGATGCCATCGGAACTTCGAAATATACGTTCGATTCGCTAAACCGTACGACGGGCTATCAACACCCACTTGGCACGCAATTCACGTTTGCCTTCGATGCGGCTTCGAACCGGACAGGCGTGCTGTACGGCCCGGGAAAGCAAGCGACGTCGACGTTTGACGCGGATAACCGGCTGACCAGTGTTCGTGACTGGAACAATTCCCAAACCGGTTACGCCTACGATGCCACTGGCCGGGTAATCACAATGACTCAGCCGAATGGCGTGACGGCAACGTGGGCGTACGACGCCGCAGGGCAGACAACCAGGATTGAGTATAAGAAAGGAAGCACCAGCATTTACACAGAGACCGTGGCATGGTCAAACAATGGCAATCCCATCAACAACGACATCTCCGGCCTAACCGGCGCCGAGTTCACGCCATCAACCATCAATTACACCTATGACGATGCCGGACGGCTGACCGCAACCTCGCTAGGTCCTGTAGGCAACGACAAGAACAGCAATGTGGTTCTCATGCCAGCGGGTAGTGGGAACACCGCGATTACCTATGATCAGAACAACCGTGCGACTCGCCTTACGGGCGGGGGTGTCGAGGCGCAATTGCGGTATTTCGGCGACGGTCGACTAGCGGAAATGTTCACCGGCGGCACAGCACGCTATATCCAGGATCCGATGGCCGCCAACAACAGGATTCTCGCGGAGGTGGACGCAGCAGGTAACGTCCAGACGGCCTACCTGTACGGCGTCGGCATGGTGTCGCAAATCGCCGCGGCAGGGACCCAGTACTTTGCTCACAACCTTCAAGGCTCGACCGTAGCGCTGACTGACTCTGGCGGTGCGGCCGTTGGGACTTTCCGTTACGATCCGTTCGGTCGGGTCGTCGTGAATAGCGCGTCGAAGTCAACCAGCTTTCTGTTTCTCGGGAGGCACTCGGTCCCTGTCGTGGCTGGTGGCTATACGATGATGACGCATCGCTTGTACGACGCAGCTACCGGGCGTTTCACGGGCTTCGACCCCGCTCACTACACGCTCGACGTATCTTTGAGTGGATTTGTTTATGGCAAGCAGAATCCGCTGAGCCTCATCGACCCGAGGGGCCTTTGGGCTGAAACGGTTCTTGATGGTCTCAGTGGCTTTGTCGCTGCCGGCGATATAGGGGTAAACATCGCGAAGAAAGCTAAGTTCGCGCCGAAGGTCTCGAAGTTGATAAAGGGTGCGGATAAGTTTTTGGGGCAAGCGGGTGCCGCTCTTGACATCTTCGACCTTGGTACGTCATGGTATGAGCTCAATAAAGCTGCGACATCGGGTGGTGATGTGGTTGCGTCATTGCACGAGCTTCGCAACAAGAGCGCTTCCGTTCTGGCGCTTCAAGTCGTCGGCCTGAATCCTTACACGGGCACCTTTGCGGCCGGCGCAACACTTGGCAATCTCGCATATAAATACAATGTGCTTGGAACAAAGTCCATTGCCGACCCGCTCGTCGGGGGTGTTGTGCGGGCGGGCTTCGCTGTTACGGGCAACAACTTCGAGGACTGGAGCTCAAAACCCAACTGGTTAGACGATGTCGATGAACCCATGAAACTCGTTGATCAAGGGCTCAACAAAGCGGGAGACTGGGCGACCAGCAGCTTCAACGCCGTTAGTAACTGGACGTTTCCATGGTAAACACAATTATCTTGCCGAGGGACCACGCGAGAGTGAACATCTTGGGACCACATACAGTCTGGATAAGTTCCTTCTGGATTGCCTTCCTCCTTTGCGTCTTGTCCCAATCTGGATCAGGTGCGACGGCCAGGTATGACAGCCTTAACAGGCTCACTTCCGACACTTTCCCCAACGGCGCAATAGTTAGTTACACCTACGACGCGAACGGAAATCGTACGCGTCACCTGATAGAGGTACCTGGCTTCGTCGCGCCGGCACTCGTAACGGACAAGAGCGCGCTGAGTTTTACCGCAGCATCCTTACAAACGCAGGCTGTGAACATTACAAACGCGGCCGCCGGAGTACTGTCATGGAGCTTAAGTTCCGGGGCAGGATGGCTGAAGGTATCTGCGTCTTCCGGGTCTACGCCAAGTGCAGTGACGGTAACGGCCGACCCAACCGGTCTTGCGCCCGGCACTTACAATGCAAATCTGACCATAACCGCACCGTCACTTGCGGCGAAGGTGGTAACCGCTTCGTTGGTCGTCGCTTCGCCTTGCCCGGTCACGCTTAGCACATACACCCTGAACGTGCCCGCAGTCGGAACTCGCGGTACGTTGCAACTCACGGCGGGCAATTGCACCTGGAACGCCAGCACGCCTGTTCTGTGGGTGGTGGTGTCCCTCACAGGCACGGGATCGGGAGGGTTCTACTACAATATCGCGCCGAACTTTGGAACAAACGGCAGGCGGGTAATCATTCCCGTAGGCGATAGAACCCTCACTATCGATCAGGCAGGCGCAACAGGCACACCGGACGAACGCTTTGTGTCGCTCCTCTACTACTCGTTCTTCGGCAGGATTCCTTCTACACAGGAAATTGCGGTCCAAACTGCTGCCCTGCGGAGCATGTCGCGTACAGATCTTACACTGTTCTTCTACGGCAGTGACGAGTTCAACCTGGTTGGTCGATTTGTCGCGGGCCTGTATGTCGGGCTGCTCAACCGTGATCCCGAGTTCGCCGGCTACATCTATCAGAGGGACGCGCTTCTGAACGGCATTGCAAATCCTGTGAGCATCACGGGCAACTTCTTGCTGTCTCAGGAATTCCAGCTTCAGAATCCGAATCTGACAGACGCTTCCTTCGTTCGCGTGATGTACCGCCAAGTGCTGTTACGTGAGGCTAAGCAGGATGAGGTCGACTTCCAGGTCCGCGAAGCGTTGCAGAAGGGCGTTTCACGGGTGCAGTTTGCCTTCAGCATGTTGAACACGCCAGAATTTCGCATTGGTACCGGCCCCCGGCTGACCGCGTTTCTGCTGTACGCGTGCCTGCTTCAGCGCGAGGCTACCGCGATCGAGAAGGACGGTCGCGCACGTGCGATTGCAAGTGGAACGCCACTGCGCGACCTTGTGAGCGAGTTCGTCAACTCCGGCGAATTCTTACAGTTGCTGCAGTAACTGGCCGGCGACAAGACCCGCCCGGAAACGTGGAGTCGTTGAATGCTCGCACTGCGCCACGCCTGTGACCTGAGGTAAGCGGCTGGTGAACCGCCTTGCTCCGCAGGGCTGGAATGTGCTGGCCTGAGAGCAGGCCTGGAGCGGTTTCCAGTTAAAGATGTACACATGGCCCGCGAAGGCATCCAGTTGCAGGTGGTCCCGTACCAGCGCGTGTACAGACCGTCGAAGCTTCGCCGCAGGTCGGTGGGCGCCAGGCACAAGTACACCCGCACACTGGCAGGCAAATGGATCGTCGCCGCACGGCGTCCAGCACCAGCCGCAGCATGGCCTCATTGACGCTCGAGCCGATGCGCAGATGTTCGCACATTCAGGACCAGTTCCAGAGACACGCCGCCATCTTTGCGCGTTCGGCGTCACCGTCTCGATTACCGTGTCGGCGACGGACAACTTCCAGAGCGGCCAGTTTCTCAGCAACAAAGAGGACGGTCTTGCCTTTGGCAAGGACAGCTGCGATGAGATTGGTAATCGTCTGCGACTTCCCGGTTCCCGGCGGGCCTTCGATGACGAGATTCTGCCCGCGAAGCGCGTGCACGAGGGCACTGTGTTGGGAGCTATCAGCGTCGCGGATCAGTAGCGGAACGTCATTAACCAAGTCTGGGTCGTCGAGGGGATACTCTTCGGCGAGGGTGATGTCGCAGTTCCTGGAGCCCTCAAACAGTTCTCGAACCAGCGGATGTTGAGCAATGCTCTGTCCGACGGGCCAGTTTTTCGGATCCAGATCCCGGTACATCAGCAGCTTACCGAAGCTCAGCAGGGCTAAGGTGACGTAGCGGCGGACGGACCAAGTCTTCTTAACTTCGAGGAGCTCGGCAAACTTCGCGAAATAGATCTCGGGTGTGTCCTCTTCCTCAAATAGCGGTATTTCAACCCCGAAGTCGCGGCGCATCTTTTCGACAAGTGACAGGTTGGTTTCCACGTCCTCGCCTGAGTATTCCAGCACCGCTTGAATGAGCCTTCCTCTTCCGCCTGTCCGTTCGATTGTGACTGGGAGAACTACCAGGGGAGCCAGATGCGACTGTCTCGAATCGTCGGATTCGTACCATTCGAGGAACCCAAACACCAGGTAAAGCATGTTTGCGCCGGATTCCTCTATCGCCGTTTTGGCTGCGCTCGCGATCTTGCGGCTTAAGGTGTCGAGGTGGTCGTGGTAGAGCAGTACCGGAAGGTACTCGGCGTTCTGTTTCGAGTTGCCAAGGTTGAAAGAGGTGTTCCACCCCAGTGCGTCCGCATGGTCTTTCGCGGCCAGCGGTTCGCCGCCTTCGGTGTCTGGCTCCGGCACGGGCAGGAATTGCAGCTTTTCCGTGTCGCGCAACTGGCGGAATACGGAATCTATTGGGACATCGACCACGCGCAGAGACGACGAAGGGGAATGCCGAAAAATCAGGAGCTTGTTGCGATTGGTAAGGTCAAGAAGCCTTGTGCGAATACGATCGAGCCCGATCTCGGTGCTTCCCGTCAGAAAATCGCCACTGATGCTGGGCGCGGGCGCGTTGACTGCTTCGTTGACTCCGTGGGGCATAGCGTTGTTGTCACGTCCGACTTTACACCGGGTCGGCCGTTAACCCACACGTCTGTCGCCGACGGTTACTACGTAACATCCAACACCTTGAATCTTCGACG
>Ga0163150_10000730_pt1 | contig 59588 bp, 47 predicted proteins | sample OliLakLV19P2IB_FD_148628 | JGI IMG/M metagenome (GOLD analysis project Ga0163150, IMG submission 148628) | Freshwater microbial mat bacterial communities from Lake Vanda, McMurdo Dry Valleys, Antarctica - Oligotrophic Lake LV.19.P2.IB | ecosystem: Environmental > Aquatic > Freshwater > Lake >...
CATTTACTGAACGCGCGGCGATTTCCGGCTTGAGTTCCCGGAGACGGGTCGCAATTGCGGTTCGCTCCTGCGGGGAAATTTCGAGCATTTTGCCGAGCTCTTCGTTTGCCAACAGCTGGCCCAGGCCATGGGTCCGAAACAGGCAGCGAAACTGCAGTTCGTTGACGATTGCGAATTGGTGCGGCAACAACAGCTGCCTGATTTTTTCCAGGGACTTTTCGTCGTTATCAACCAGCATCTGAAGGTTGAACTCCTGTGATTGCTGTTTCGGCTGGTTAGCCGCCTGCATTCTCTTGAAGGTCTCCTCCCACGATTCGTGCCATTGCCGGGTGATCTGCAGGTACTCCGGCCGCTGGTGATCAACCAGTTCAATTTCCGCCTGGATCACTTCATCCTCAAAAAACTTCGCATTGGTATTGGCAATGGACTGCATTCTGGAGGTTTTCAGCCGTCCGTTGCCGTCGAAGCTGTAGTATCCCGCGTAGTGATTGGCTTGCCTGGCGACTTCAAATGAAGTGATTTCCTGGGGAGGTGTGCCGGCAAAAGCGACAGTGGCAGAAACGAATGGGACAACGGTCAGCCAAACCACCAATGACTTCATCAACTTCTCCCTGCTGGGTTAACGGCCAGGTCATCCCGGGCGCCGCGATGTGATTGGAATGGAATCTCTCGCGAGTTCACCATTTTCTGTCGTCCATTATCAGCATTTCGGGAATTCGTTCAATTGCAGTGTCGGTGGTCAGGAATTCAGTCGTTCCATCGAATTTGGAACAGCACATCAGGTCATTGTGTGGCTTGGCGAAGTCCATGGACTTGATGAAGGTCGCCAGGTCCGGATCGGACGGAGCCATCCACGGCATGCGGTGGTTTTCCGATTCGATGATCGCAATAGTGCTTGAAGTTCCATCCGCAATTTGGGCCAGGCCGGGCGGATCCTCCGAACGCCACGCCGTGCGATTGCCGGTAACGACGATATACGATGTGGTATTTCCGGTTGCGCCCCATCTCGACCAGTACCGGACAGCGGCACAACAATAGACACCCGGCATCCGGTCATGAAACGGAATGTTCACCGGATCGTACCAGGGCCTGGTCAGGTCGATCTGGTCATACAGCGACTGTTCTCCAAGAAACGGAAGGAGCAGTACCCGCCAGCTGTGAAGTGGAATTCCTGTTTCACTGGTCAAACAGGGTGGCGGGAGATGACCATGCAAGGATTCATAATCGTGAATGGCCCTGGTCAGTTCGCGGATGTTTTTTTCGCATTTCATGCGCAGAACGGATCCCCGGGCACTGTCCATCGCGGGATGGAGAAACTGACCGGTCAAAAGAAGGGCCGTCAGGGTTGCGGCCCAAACCCTTTTGCCGACGACAAGAAAAGCTCCTGCAACCATCAGGCAAACCGACGAGAGAATCCCCTGCCACCCGAAACAGACAGTCGGCAGCAACCCGATCACGATCACCGCGCCAAAACCAATCAGCCTGCGGGCCACTAAAGCGTGGTTTCCGGAATTCGGCGTGGCAGATCCTGGCATCTTTGGGAGTGCAACCTAAAAAGTGATATTCCGTGCGCGGCAACTGCACCGGCGACCAGCTATTCCATGCCCGAATTCCTTTCCGCGTTCATCAGCCTCAGCGCTGCCTGGGCGATTCCAATATCGGGGAACTGTTTCAGGCAACGCTCGTAACAGAGCCGGGCGTTTTTGCCGTCACCAATATGCAAATGTTGATCAGGGCGTTCAGCCATGAAACCGGCCGGATGATCGGCGTTCGCCGACATAAGAGTTACTGCGGAATTGATTCGGGTGCGAATCTGCGAAGGTAACCAATCCCCGAATGCTGCCGGTAACACCGTGCAGCTCCTGGTGCATAACCCGAACCCGACCTGGAAAAAAGTCTACCTTCGGCGAGGGCCGCTGTTTCCACGCGGTTTCCCGCTATTGCCCCGACCACCGGACGGACGTCCCTTGCGCGACGCCATGTTCCGGTCAATCATTCCGGAAATGGCAGTGGACCAGGTGGTCACCGGCGTTCGGGATTTTTCGTTGCCGGAATCGTCATCATTATCATCATGCTCCCTGACCCGGCTACGTCCCTGCGGGTTGCGTTCCCTCGCATTTCGCGGTTCGCGTTTGCGGTCTTCGGGTTGTTTCACGTCCCGTTCATCGCCATCGCCATCGCCATCTTCATCGCGATCTTCATCGACGGATGTTCTGTCTGCAACGACCGCTTCACTCCCGTCGGCGGTTCTGGCACTTTCAGCGCCCTTTCCCCGGCCCCGACGGCGTCGGCGTTTTCGAGGGCGATCCGGGTCGCCGGATTCAGAATCCGGACGGGCTACTTCCGCGCGTGATGGGCTGCTGGCTGGACCATCGCGTCGTCCCGTATCCCTCTCCGGTTCGTCATTCCAGTTTTCATCCTGTTCGTTGCGGGGTGCCGGTCCCGGTTCACTCGCCAGGCCCTCTGCAAAACCGCTTTCTACCGGCTTTGGACCCCGACTCCGACGTCGTCGGGCAGGTGGGCGATCACGGCCTGGTGACTGGGACGAACCGCCGCGAGGCGAATCATCCGAATCCCTGTTCGTCGGCGGAGGGTCAAGCGAAACGGCTCCTTTACTGAGCGACAGCTTTCCTTCCGGATCGAGCTCTTCGATTTCAAACTCGACATAATCTTCACCGTCCAAAAACCGGACGTGCCCGGGGTCGATTTCTTCGACCTGTTCCGAATCGTCAGCGGAAATGGTTTCGGCCGGAGCGGGTTCGGCGCGGGAGCTTTTCCAATCCAAATCGATTTCGGCCTGGCGCGAAGACTCGATCGCTTTTGGCTCGCGCCGCACATCACGCGCGCCCGATCGGTGTCCTGGCGCACGGCTGGCTTTTTCAACAGCCGGAGGTGGTCCCGCTTTCGAAGTCGTTGGAGTGGGTTCCACCGGTTCGGCGACGGTCTTTCCTCCAATCCCCAGCATCCCTGCCAACCTGGCCCAGTGACTGGTCGCAGCTGGTTTGGCGGCCGGCGCTGATTCTGCGGGTGGCCTCGACGATGGTTCCTGTGCGGCGGATTTGGCGGGAACAGGCCTGCGTTCCTCTGATCCGGAAGCTTTCCGGTCACGTCCGCCGCTACGGTCTGCCGGACGACGATCGCGCCGGCCAGGTCGTTCGTCGGCGCTGGCAACCGTTTCGGCCGGTTCGGTCTTTTCTGTGACGTCTGAACTGGCCGGAACTACATCATCATCTTCATCTTCATCGATCGGTTCCAACTCACGCGATTCATTTGTCGCGAAGAGATTCAGTAGCGGATCACGTCGTTTGGGCTGGCCACTGCCATCCATTCCGGACCAGTCATCGGGTTGGTTGGGATCGAAACTCATCGGGACTGCCTTTTGTATTCATGGATCAGGCCCGAAACAAAGAGACGGGCCTTCGACCCATAGCGTATCAAATAAACGCCTTAAACAGCAGGTCCAATCCGGTTTTGCCCCGAAAACGCGACAATTCGTTGAAGCCTGGCGGACCGATCGACAGTCAGGTCGGAAATCCGCAGCCCATCCAACATCCGGTCAAGGGACCGTCTGCTTTGCCGGGCCGGATAACCGCTGAAACCAGAACAGACTATGTCACTGGCAGGGACCGCTTTAAGCGACGTTTCTTTCGACCAGCGGGAAACCGTCGGGGACTTCGACCATCATTTGCAACATCCCCAATCCATGGGTCTTCCCCTGGGCATCGGTTTTCAGGCTTTCACTCCCTCCACCACCGAGTGAATCGTGCAGGATAAAGTTGAGCGCCATCAGGTTTGGCGCCTCATACCGGTCGACTTTTCCGAAACAGATTTCGTGAAAATGCTTTTTCACGCGATCGGTTGTCAGGTATTTGACCAGCAGGTCATAGGCCTGTTGCGAATAGGCGACCACGCCGACGTTGCTTCCATCACCTTTGTCACCAGATCTGGCGTAAGCAAGTTTGGAAAGTGGAACCAGGGGCATCAGCGTCAATCTCCAAATTCAGAATCGATTGCTTTATGTTGCCAGATCACCGGGTTGCCGTCCAGCCATTGCGCCGAATGGGTGGCATGGGTGGGGAGTCCGTACGGCTTGGCCGCTCAAAGATGTTTGATGCCGGAACGGGTCGAGTGACAGTCTTTACGCCGGTTTTGCCACGGCCGTGTTGCCATAAAACCGGTTGCTCAACAGGGACTCGGCGGCCAACAGGACCCCCAACACAACCAGCAGCATTGGGTAGAACTCCTGTCCACGACGGCTGGTCCCCTGATGTCGCTGGAACTCGTCCTGGTCGTTTGCCAGCCTGTAATTGTCTTTGCCCAGGATTTCGTCCAGCTGTTGCGACTGGATCCTGGTCAAGTCTGTTGCCGCGTCATCAACGTTGACACTGAATCCGCGAATCACCGGGCGGTCTTCGTGAAGGCCTTTCAGTCTGTATTGCCCCGGTACCTGCGTGAACGAATAACGGATTTCACTTCTCGACGCACCGATCGCGGCGGGTGGGCGTTTCGGGTCGGGCGTAAATACCGTGTAGCTGTCGGGATGGATCCTGACATCGTTGCGCAGGACCACAGGCTGGCCGGTATATATGTTGAGTGACTCGGTTCTCGACTGGACCAGATACTGGCCAATGCCCCGAACCAGGGCAAAAGCAGGAAAAGAGAGGTCACCCAAAAACAGACTGTTCCAGGAGGACCGTCCGTCGACCGGTCTGGCCGGTTCGGTGATCGGCGTGGTGAACACCAGCGATCGACCCTGGCCGATAATTCGTTCGAGGATTGCCGGCTGGCCATTGGAATAGCGCAGCAATACCTGGCCTGGAGCGGCCGGGCCGAATCCGGTTTCAATCCCCCAGAAAATCCGCACGGGAATTTTTGACCACGACAGTGCCGACTGGACGGGTCGAATGTTGGCAAATATTGGATGCCCCAAATCGTCCGGAGCCAGAAAAACATTTTGGTCCTGCCTGCGCCGGTCCCACGCAATGGTCAGCTGGCCTCCCAGCAGTGATCGAGCCGAATCGCAATCGAAGGACGGCTCGATTCCACCAGCGTTGCTGACCGCATTGGCACCCAGGAAAACGCCAACTCCGCCACCCAGTTCGGCGAACCGGGCCAGCCGCTCCCATTCACCCACCGCCAGAGGTGCCGGATCGAGCAGGATCACGGAATTGAACTGCCCCAAATCGATCGTGCCCATTTCCGGCTGGGGTATTTCATCGATGGAATACGCTTCGTATCCTTCGGGATTCAAGGTTCGGGTCAGGTTCACCGGGTTCACACCTGGACCATATAAAACCAGAACCTTCCAGGCTTGATCAACTTCGATCGTGAAAAACCGTTGATTGTCCAGGACCAGGCCGTCACTGCCCAGGACGGAGATGGTGCCATGATGGACCCCGTGGGGCAGTGCCTGTTCAAATCGCAATTCCGCATTGACTGATCCGTTGTCCGGTACGTCCAGAGTCTGTTGGACTATCCAGTACTTGTCGGGCGTCAACACTTTACCGTCCCGAATACGGGGAAGAGTCGGATCGGGCTGTTCGATCTTCATTTCGACTACATGTTCTCCCCCCGCGCCCAGGCAGTTCAGGGATGTTTCGATCGCAAGCGACGAGCGGCTGGACAGCTGAACGGATTCCGGCTGAAGGTTGTTCAATCGCAGGTTGACCGGGTCGTCGGTCCCCACATCGAAAATGAACAGGGGTGTTTCTGTTTTCGGAATATCGGCTGGCGGCGTGATCGCACCAGTCCATGCAGCGGCGGACAGGTCGGTTGCAAGGTAGATTTCGTGCCGGCGGTATTCAGCGGTTTCGAGCAGCTTTTTTGCGACGCGAACGGCATCCTGCAAGGACGGTTGCGCATAGGCAATTTCCAGCGATTGCAGCCTGCGCCTCGCGGAACCAAGATCGACAGAAAAAAACGGTTCCGGATCGGCCGTATCAATCACCGAGATCTGGCTGTCCGGGGGCAACTGGCCCAGAATCCAGTCCCCCTGTTCCCTGGCAAAATCCAGATGGGTCTGGTTGTCTCTGCGGTAACCCATTCGGGGCGATGTATCGACGATCAACACTGCCGAAACGGGTTCCTCCGGATTCCCCAACAACCGGTTATCATCGGAACCCAATGCCGATACCAGATTGATCCCAAACCAGACCAGGGAAGCCAGACACAGCAGCCCGAGAACACCAGGCAACAGCCAGTTTCTACTTCGCCGTAACATCGAGGCTGCCGCGAAAAACCCCAATATGACGGCCAGAAACCCCGACAGTCCGGACGCGACCCAAGAGGCCGCGACGTTTTCGGCAACTGCCGGTCCTGCCAGCGCCAAAGCCGGAACTGCTACAACCAGGCAACGGGCAAACAGCAACAACAAGTGCTTCAGCCGCAACCGGCGGGAACTTGCCGCATGGGTTTCCTGCAAAAACTGCAACGCAGGAAATGGGAGCGGTTTTGGGCGGGGTTGCATGGCAAAATGCAGGACCACCGGAACACCTACCAGCAATCCCCCGAGCACAAGCAACAGTCCATTGGAAAAGAGCATGTCCCGTTCCGGTCAGAAAAGTAACTTGATCCGATGCCCCCCAGCCCGAATCATGCCGGCCAGACGTCATTCCTTCCCGGCAGCATCGCTTCCGGTTTGACCAAGTGCTTTGTGGGTCCCGTCACACCAGGGAGAATTGCCGGTTCGTTTGCAGCTGCACATCCAGCGTTCGTCAGCAGATTCGGCTACAAACACTATCGGTTTGAAATCGCTCCCTTTGTGGGAGCCATCACATAACGGCTGTTGGGCGCTTAAACCACAGGAACACCAGGCATATTTTTTCCCCTGCTCAATAACGATCTTGCAGGGTGATGTACCCGCAATTCTTGGCATATCCATGTATCAGGGTCCAGTGGTGGAAGCAATTGTCTGAAAAAACCGGTTTCGTCCGGGCTGAATTTTACCGGACATTACGGCCGGAAGACAGCAGCGGTCCACTCACCCGGATTGGACTGTAATGTCCTGAACCCGTCGATTGACCGTTGATCAATCAGGCGTCGGGAGCCGGCTGCCGGAAACCGGAGTGTGTCCAACACCGATCATGAAACGGCAGGGGCCCGAACCGTGAATATCAATTGCGGATGCCACCGTTGTTGACGCCCTGATCCCTGTTCCGGGATTCTTCGAACGGGATTCGGGTTTGGACCGGCAGTCTTTCCACAGAATCGAGAACCTTCGCCCGAACGACCCGGTCCTGAACCGGAATGCAGAACCCCTTGTCAGAACAAATCATGCCATTGATTCGAACAAGCATCAAAAGTTCACCCGGTTCGGGCAGATTGTTCAATTGCAGCGGAACAAAAAAGGACACGTTCTCCGACCAGGATTCAGCTGGGTCGCCTGAATCGGCTGAAACCGGATCGGGCGTTCGGGAAGGTTGAGCAGGACCGGAGACGCTGGCAAATGCAGAATGGGAAACGTCAATTTTTGTTTGTCTGCCGTCGTTTAGTGTCAGGGAATAAATATGGCATTCGGGCGCAAGACGCACCTCCAATTGTATGACTGCTTCGGTCCTGGCCAGGTTGGAAACCAGAGTTGCCCGAATTTCGCCCAGCGACTCTGCATCGGGCGCGCCAGATGCGTTCAGCCCAATGCGATCGGGAATTGCCGAAACTGTTTCATTGCTTTCCGGAGTTGTCAGCGGATTCAGCCGACCCGTCGGGGCGGCGGAGTTGCCGGAATCCTGCCCGTTTGCCAGACCTGAAAACCCGATCGTAACCAGACCGATTGCCATCCATATTCTCGTCAACATCAGACCCTTGGGCCTCCAATAGCCGTTTGCCGGATTCCGATTCCTGAAGCCGGAATGGGTTGGGGAGATTAACAGCCGCGACAATTCTGGCACAATGGCAATCCCGGTCGCCCAAGCCCTCCGGGTCTGTTGAATTGGCGACTGTTTTAGCCTGTTCTGCTGGACAAATTATGAAACTGGTACTGGCCGTGATCCATCCGGTGAGATTGAGGGCTGTCAAGGAAGTGCTTGACCAGCTGGAAGTCCAGCGAATCACGATTTGCGACTCCCAGGAATGGATTTCCCACGACGATTTCGCGGTACGGCGTTTTGAACAGGAGTTTCAGGGGAAATATCGCCGCATGATCACCCTGGAGATTGCGGTCAACGACGACTTTCTTGAGAGAACGGTTTCATCGGTAAACCGGGTATGCAGCTTGCACAATGGAGACACGACAAATTCCGGGGTTATTTGCGTGTTGCCGATCGACGACGTACGGTCGTTCTTTCCAGAAAAACAGGGACCCGGTGCTATTTGAATTGGTCAATTATTCCGATTCGAAATCTGAATGCATGGCGTGTATTCTACGGTTCCCGCCCAAGGCGATATTCGCTAGATTATCCAAGTCGCGTATTTGTTAACCGCTTGTCTCAAACCGGATTGCCGTTTGTTTGGGATCAGGCACCAGGTTTTTCAAAGTTCATGGATTATTCAGGAGACCCGAAATGAACCGTTTTGCCGTTTTGTTAGCCGTTTTCTCGATCATGATCAGTTCGGCAATTGCCTCGGCCTGTCACCGGTGCAAACGCTCGCCGTGCGCTCCAACCTGCACTGCGGTTGTCTGCCCACAAACCTGCTGCACAACAACCTACCGGACCGTTGTTACTGTTCGTCCTGTAGTAACGACACGCTTGGTCAACTTTCGCGATGCGAACGGATGTTGCCGGACCAAATGTGTCAGGACAACCTGTTTGGTGCGAACTTGCCGGCGGGTTCCGGTGACCTGCTGCCGTACGGTTTACCGGACTGTTCCGGTATTTGCCGTGAATTGCTGCCCGCCACCTTGTAATCCTTGTTGTGCCCCCAAACGCCATTCATGTTTTTCAGGAGGATTGCTGGCGCGCCTTTTTCGCCGGTAAAAAAAGCGGAAAATGCGATTCCTAAAGGCCTGAAATGGGGCCTGGAGGCCTAAAAACGGTCAGATTTGCCCTCCATCACATCCTGTGCTGGAGGTTTTTTTTGAATTACCCTTCAGGATTTAGGCTATTCATTCCCGCATGGTCTCGAAAAAAGCGGCGAAATCCCGATTGAATGTGCGAAATTGCTTTCTCAAAAAAAGCCACTTTTTTCCAAATTTTTTGGTGAACCCTTGTCCAGCTGGATCCGTATGCATTCCCGGGAGAGTTTTTTTATTGCATCACCGGGTTGGGTCAGACAAATTGTCGCAAAAAATCAACGGCATGCATTTTGACGTTACGGGCACGTTTTGAGGATTAATGGAGTTGTTTCGGCCGCTCGATTTTTCAGGCCGAATCGCCAAAAACCGACAGAGTTCCGGGTTCAGCACATTTTTTCAAGAAAAAAATGTTTGGATACTGGGTTTTTTCTGCGCGCCAGATAGAATCGGGAAGTGCACGAACGGATGCCAGTGGCTCCGCTGTAGCGGCCTTGCCAGTTACCAACCGCTTGGACCTGCATTTCGTGCTCGTAACTTGCAAGTTCCATTTCTTTTCAGCGAAGCCGGAGGAATACCTTATGTCGAAACTCTCCCGTCGTAATGCCTTTACCCTTGTCGAGCTGTTGGTGGTTATTGCCATCATCGGCATCCTGGTTGGACTGCTGTTGCCAGCTGTTCAACAAATTCGTGAAGCTGCCCGCCGTGCCCAATGCCAGAACAACCTGAAACAACAGGCTTTGGCGATGCATAATTTCGAAGCAGCGTTCAAGGCGTTGCCTGTCGGCGTACAGGTTACCCCAAACAATGCCGGTGCTGTTACCATCACCTATACCCAGAAACAGGGTTTGTGGGCTTGGTCGACGTTCATTCTGCCCTACATCGAGCAACAAGCCGCATATGACACGATGGGCCCAACCAAGCTCAACTCGCTTGGATCGCAAATGGTCGTGAACGGCACGATCCGGACGGCACCGATGATCCAGGACATGTTGAACACGCTCAAGACACCTATTGCAGCTTTCATTTGCCCGTCTGACCCTCAAACGTCAAGGACAAACCTGCGACGAACAGGAATGACCCAGGCGATCCTGGCCAGTGGAGCCGACGGTCCAGCAACTGCCGGTTCACCAGCAGCTGCAATCGAAGTTGCGATTTCCAATTATGTTGCCGCAGCCAATTCAGGTGATTGTTACGGTTCAAAGCAATCCAAGTACCCAAGCGTTGCCGAACAATTGACCAATCCACCAGACGGTACTTTCTGCTCGGAAAAACCACTCCGGTTGCGTGACCTGCGTGACGGTCAATCCAACATCATCGTTCTCAGCGAACGTGTTTATGACACTACCCGCAAGAACGTTGAAAACCGCGCTCTGGGCACCGTTTATCCAACGGGTGCTGCCTTGATGTACGGAACCCGTGGCGTTGGCCGATCGGCTCAGGACGGTTCAGTTGGTCCAAACTGCAACGAAGCCTTTGGATCGAATGATGCGTTGTTCGGCGGTTGGGGCAAAATCAATTGCATGGATCCATCTGCTATCTGGCGCAAGTTTGTCGGTGTTAGCAGCCGTCACTCTGGTGGCGTCAACACTGCTCGTGGTGACGGTTCGGTAGGTTTTATTACTGAGCAAATTACATTTGCCTTTAACAACAACAATACCCCACTCGTTTACACCGATGACACCCCGCTGGACACCATTGTCGCCTTCCGTCAGCAAGTGACTCAGGGTGAAACATGGCGCCAGCTGATTTCAGTTAACGACGGTACTGTTCTGATCGATCCAAACTAGTGATCTGACCGGAATTGACTTTGTCAAAAAAACAGGCCCCGCCGGAAATGGCGGGGCTTTTTTTTGGTTTGGACTTGAAACATGCCGAAGCCGGAAACCGCTGGAATCAGTTTCCGTTATCCGTGTGGCGGCGCTAAAAACACTTCTGAATTCCGAAATGGGCTCCATGCAAAATCAGGCTGCCATTGGAATCAATTCGCTGAATGTCAGCCGCGTCGGTGAAGTTGTAGGGAATCTGGTCCGGAGCCAGCGCGATTCCGGAAACACCGAGCACCCGGTAACCCACCCCCAGCCGGAGTGTCCGCGAAAGCATGTAATATCCCATTACATTCATTTCTCCCAGCATTGAAATGTCGTTCTTTTGCGAAGCGTACGAGTAAGGACGGCCATTGGACGGCCCCGTATTGATCTGCCCACTCGTTCCCGTTGCTTCATCGTACATCGCCTGGCAATGTTGAATGCTGTTGTTGAACACGCCCAGGGTCAGGCCGGTTGCCAGTCTCAGACGGCCCGAAATGCAACGCTCGACTCGCCCGCCGAATTGGGTACCCAGCAGGGTGTTTTCAACACAGCTGTCGTAATTGAACTGGGCCGGATGACCCGGGTAACTGGAATATGCCGAATACTGCATCGCTTCGTCGAATTGAAACCAGCGAAAACCGCCGAACAATTCGAAATTGGCACAGCCGTTCGATAAAGTCCCTCCGTTTCGCAAAACGTTGAACTGAAGGCTGGAAATGTCGTTGGTCCTGGAGACCTGGTGCGTATCGGCATAGTTGAAGATATCGAGGACGCTGGAACTGGCCGGTACATAATCGACCCCGCTTAATCCGCCGAGTGCAGTAACCGGACTGGACCCAATCGACGCCCATGACCGGGACGGATTCAAAGTCCAGAAGCTGGCGTCCCATCCGAATCCATTGCAATTCCGTTTCCCCAACGAGGCTTCCAGTCCGACCATCGAGCCGGGGTCAGAGTCGGTCGAAAACAGGGACTGTGGGGTACTGTTGTAACTCAGGCCCAGATCGTCTTCCATGTCGCGATAAAAGACCAGCGCCGATACGCCAGCCACCAGAGTGGAATCTCTGTTTCGTGGTACATCCACGCAATCCAAACCGGAGGTCCCTGTATTCAGGAGCCGGGATCCGAATCGTGAACCATGGCGGCTGCCACTTTCACGGTTGCCGATCCTGCCCGCTGGGGAACCACATGAATCACAACCGGTTTGGTAACCGTTTGCAGGGCCGGCACAAGATGCGCAGCCTGGAATCATGTTGCCCGCACCAGCCGGACTGTAGGCCGGGCCATAATTCATTGTGGAACCTGGCGGTGGTGTTTGAACCACACTGGCACCGGCATTTGGCTGTGGTGTATTCCAGTTGGCGCCGGGCAATGGGCCTGGGACCGTTTCCAGGTAGTCGCTCCTGGTGGTAGTGACAGGCCGGTAGGAACCCAGCGTAGACGGCTGGTCCCATTCGCTCTGTCCCTGGCTCGACGCAGCCAAACCACCGAGCGCGATTGCCAGCAGGCCTGTTGTCAGTCTCGATCGCATTGCATTACTCCCTGATTCGTTTCGCAACTTGTGGCCCGCCCAGGCGGAAATCTGCACCCCGGACAGTTGACGACAGCCAGTCCACCGCCGGAAAATACGTTCAAGCCCATGACCTGAACGTTCACCCGTATACATATTCCGCCGGCGTTGGGCCTGGATTCCTGCCAGTGTGATTTGGCGTCAAATCAGCCAATACCGGTTTCCCGGGAAAACAAGGCAGAGAACCGTTATTCATCATCGTCAGCATATTGAAATTAAAGCGGACAAAGCGAAGTTCGGGCGACAAAATAACAACGGACCAATTGCATCACCGGCACGGACCGGACAGTATTCGCAGCCCGGAAGCTTTGCCTGGCCAGTACAGTTCGCCGGAAAGGATAACCCGCTGCCTGGCCAATAATGTCGTACGGTCGCTGGCGCTCCGGTAATTCCGGCGGCCGGTGTCAGCAAGTCTGATCACATACAGCCCATTCGGGACTGCTCCAGGCTTTTGACAATTCGCCTTGCCGAAGTTGTGAGGGCAAGCTGGCAAATCTGGCCTGGAGTTTGCCATTTGCAGTTCATCCCGGACTTGATCCTGCCGGAGACATCGCTGATGGCCAGGCATTCCAGTGTGATTCGGTACCGGGTGACGGCATGTTTCAACTGAATTCCGGTTGGCTGTGACTTGCCCCGAAGTCCAAACTGTTCCAGCAGGTTTTCCCGGACGAGTTGCGAATCTCCGGGTGTCGGAAAGCCAGGGGATTTTTCCGACAACTGGTTCAACCGCACCCTTGGAAAATCCCACAAACCGCTCCACCATTCATCCGGACCGCGCTGTATTACCAGGATCTTTTTCCGGCGTTGAACAATCAGTGCGGTTTCATAAAGATCTTCGTAAATAACCCGGCCATTGCGGCGGGGAATACTGTGCTGGCTGCCGCGCCGGAACGCTGCACAAAAATTTACCACGGGGCAATTCGGGCAATCGGGTCCGGATTGTTTGCAAATCGTGCTGCCGAGATCCATCAGCGCCTGGTTAAAGTCACCGGCATGCTTTCCAGGTATTATCGCATCGGCGAACGACCAAAGCCGGTTCCGGGTTTTCGCATCGTCAATGTCCTGCTGGCAGGCAACCAGTCGCGAATGCAACCGGATCGTATTGCCCTCCAGAATTGGTTGACGTTGGTCGTTGGCAATGGACAAGATTGCGCCGGCCGTGTAGCGCCCGATTCCCGGCAGTTTGAGCAGGTCTTCCGGAACCAGCGGGACCTGGCCAGCATATTCCTGGACGACGATTCGCGCGGCGGCATGCAGACTTCGGGCCCGGCGATAGTAGCCCAGACCCTCCCACAGTTGCAGGACCTCGTCGATGCCCGCAGCAGCCAGTGACTGAACGTCAGGAAACCGCTTCAGGAAACGCTGGTAGTACGCGATGACCGTTTCGACCCGAGTCTGTTGCAGCATGATTTCGCTGACCCAGACCCGATAGGGGTCGGGCGATTCGCGCCACGGCAATTTGCGCCCGTGCTTTCGAAACCATCGCAACACGGCCCTGCCAAACGGGCCGGTATTGTGATGGTCCAGCCAGCATTGAAAAGCGTCTTTCAACCTGTCAACTCCCTGTTTCCGGAAACTGCCGTGAACCCCAGAGCGGGTCTAGTTGGCGACAATGTTGACCAACCGGTCGGGTACGACAATTACCTTCCGGACTGATTTTCCATCCAGCAGTTCCGCGATTCGCGGTTCGGCCAATGCCAGCGCTTGCAGGTCTGCATCAGAGGTTCCACGTGCGACGGATATCCTCCCCCGTACCTTGCCCAGGATCTGCACAGGGATTTCGATCGTCTGGTCGATCGTCAACGCCTGTTCGAATTCGGGCCACGGATGATGGGCCAACGATTCATCATGACCGAGAATCTGCCAAAGTTCCTCACAAATATGCGGGGCCAGCGGTGAGAGCAGCAGAACGGCCCGTTCCATAATCGACTTGGGCCGAACCTCTTCCCGCGTAAAGTGATTGACGAATTCCATCAACCGCGCAATCGCCGTATTCAGGCCGAGCGACTCAATGTCTTCGGTCACCGCCCGGATTGTTTTGTGCAGAACCCGCAGCTGTTCTTCGGGCGGTTCGACATCCTGCACCGCCGGATGAAGCTGAATTTCGTCTGCCTGGTATTCGACGATCATTCGCCAGAACCGGTCCAGAAAATTGCGTACGCCGTTGACACCCGACATACTCCAGGGCTTCATGGACTCCAGCGGCCCCATGAACATCTCATACAGCCGCAATGAGTCAGCGCCATGGTCCGCGACGATTTCGTCCGGATTGACGACATTCCCCCGGCTCTTGGACATCTTGTGGGCGCGACTGTTGATCCGGATTGACGGCTCGGAAACCAGCACAAACCGGTCCCCCTGTTTCTCGACTTGCCCGGGCTCCAGCCGGATTGCCTGAACCGCCTTCAGTGTTTTTTGATGCTTCAGATTCTGTGAATCGGAATCATCCACCTCATCACTGCTGACCCAATGTTCTTCGGCATCACGATAACCGGTGAACTCCATTTCGCCCAGGATCATTCCCTGGTTGACCAGTCGGCGAAACGGTTCCGGCGTGGAAACATGCCCGCGATCAAACAGGACTTTGTGCCAAAACCGTGAATACAGCAAATGCAAAACGGCATGCTCGGCGCCGCCAATGTAGAGGTCCACGGGCATCCATTGCCGTTCCAGTTCCGGATCGACGAAGCAGCGGTCGTTGTGGGGATCGATGAATCGCAGGTAATACCAGCACGACCCCGCCCATTGTGGCATCGTGTTGGTTTCGCGTTTGTATTTTTTGCCGTCGATGACCGGGTACAACCACGATTCGGGAGCCTTTTCCAGTGGCGGCTCGGCACGACCGTGAGGACGAAAATCCTCCAGGTCCGGCAGGTCGACCGGCAATTGCGAGTCCGGGACGGCACGCATCATCCCGTTGGGTTTTCCGTCCGGCCCCAGTTCGTGCAATATCGGAAATGGCTCGCCCCAAAAACGCTGACGGCTGAACAGCCAATCCCGTAATTTGTAGTTGACCGCTGCGCGACCGAAGCCTTTCCTTTCCAGCTCAGCAGTAATCTCCGGTTTCATTTCTGCCGTCGGCATGCCGTCAAACCGTCCGCTGTTGATCGCAATGCCTTCGCCGGAAAAGCATTCTTTGTGAGCTTTCCCGTTTACCGGTTTCACAACCTGGACAATGTCCAAACCAAACTGTTTTGCAAACTCGTGATCGCGATCGTCATGGGCCGGAACAGCCATGATCGCTCCGGTTCCATAAGTCGCCAGAACATAGTCCGCGATCCAGACCGGAACGGGGGATCCGTTACCGGGATTGATGGCATGCGAACCAGTAAAGACGCCGGTCTTTTTCCTGCGATCGTCCGTTCGGTCCCGCTCACTCCGGTTCGCCGACGCCTCGACGTAGCGCCCGACTTCCGCACGCTGGCCAGGCGTCGTCAAATGGTCCACCAGCGGATGTTCCGGAGCGAGGACCATATACGTCGCACCGAACAGGGTATCGGGCCGGGTCGTGAAAACCCGAATCGTCTGGTCGTCCGGCGCACCGGGGAACGAATTGCCTGCCCTGGCCTTCTGCCAGTCCTGAACCGATCCGGCATCGCCACAGAAAAAATCAACTTCCGCTCCGACGCTTCGACCTACCCAGTCACTCTGCAGTTTTTTGATTCCGGCGGGCCAGTCCAGATGCTCCAAGTCGTTTTCCAGACGGTCCGCATAGGCGGTGATTCGCAACATCCACTGGCGAAGCGGGATCCGCTGAACCGGATGCTCGCCGCGCTCGCTTCGTCCGTCAATTACTTCTTCATTGGCCAGAACCGTTCCCAGCGCGGGGCACCAGTTGACCATCGCCTCGGCCTGAAAAGCCAAACGTTGATCGTCCTGGAATTCCCGAACGGCCAGTTCGCCCTGTGCAGATACCTCAGCCGGAATTGGCAACTCTGCAATTGGACGTCCTTTTTGCTGGTCCCGATCGAACCAGGTGTCGAACAGAACCAGAAAAATCCACTGGGTCCAGCGAAAATACCCGACATCCGTGGTCGCCAGTTGCCGGTTCCAGTCGTAACTGAAACCCAGCATCTTGAGTTGTCGCACGAAATTGCGAATGTTGGCTTCGGTCGAAATCCGGGGCGGGGTGTTGGTCCGGATGGCATGCTCTTCGGCCGGCAACCCGAAAGCGTCAAAGCCCATTGGGTGCAGGATCGAAACACCTTTCATCCGTTGGTAGCGGCAAACGATATCAGTTGCCGTGTATCCCTCAGGGTGACCGACATGCAAACCGTCGCCGCTGGGGTAGGGGAACATGTCCAGAACATACATCTTCTCACCAACCACTTTCTCATGCGTCGAAAAAACGTTGTTCTCCTCCCAATAGCGTTGCCATTTGGGTTCAATTTCGGCCGGATTGTATCGTGGCACTGTTTGTAATTCCTGAATGCCTGAACGGCATGTTGAAGGCAGGTTTGCGGGCGAAAGGGAGCAGAACTGAAACGAATCAACAGCCTCGTGCTGCAAGCTCCGGAAATCCGGCGAAGCAGCCCCGAATACGGCAATTTCCGTTACAAATGATACCAGTTAAACAGGTTTTCCAAACCGGGACTGATCGTAAGGTTGCCTGTGTCAAAATAGGGCGGATCCCCGAAAAACCAAACAGAGCCGGACGCCATTCCAGGGAGTCGACCCTTACCCGGCATGACCAGTTCCATGAACGGTTCCCTGAAAAGCCGCTGTACGATTGCGGGTCAGCCAGGATGCTCCTGAAAAACGGCAGGCTTTCTGCTAAATTGATTGCATTCATCGTCCCGAAATCTCCCGTGATCACTGCTGTCGTTCTGCAGCTGACGGTTTCCGGACAATCCGTGACAACAACTGGTTCATGCGGAACAGCCCGTGATTCGCCGTCGCCCCAAAATCAAGCTGAACGAAAATGACCGGGTGGCGATGCGGGCCGCCTGTCAATTCAATTCCCAAATGATGGATTTCATTCGTCCCGAAATCACGGCGGGAATTACGACGAGGCAACTGGACCGGATCGTTCACGATTACACGCTGGAACACGGGCACAAACCGGCCTGTTTGGGCTACCCGGGCGACACATCCCCCTTTCCCAGAAGTTGCTGTATCAGCGTCAACGAAGTCGTCTGCCACGGCATTCCCGGTGATTACCGGTTGAAAGTCGGTGACATTGTCAATATCGACCTGACGACCGTTGTCGATGGCTGGTTCGGCGACCAGTCGGAGACGTTTCTGATCGGAAAAGTAGATGAGTTATCCCTCCGTGTAACACAGTGTGCGTTTGACAGTCTGCATCGCGCAATTGGCGCGATCTATCCCGACTGTCCTGTCGCAATCATAGGCCAGGCAATCACACAATTTGTGCGGAGCGACTATCCGGGATTTGGAGTGGTCGACAAATACGTCGGGCACGGCATCGGGACCTGTTTTCATCAGCGTCCGAACATTCCGCATGTGCCAACCCGACAAGGCTGGCAGGAGCGGTTGCGCCCCGGAATGTGCTTTACCATTGAACCGATGATCAATGGCGGGACAGCCAACTGCGTAAGCGACAAACATGACGGATGGACCGTCCGGACGTCTGACGGATTGCCTTCGGCCCAGTTTGAACACACCGTATTGATGACCGAACGGGGGCCGGAGATTCTGACCAGAACCAAACACGGCCCCCAACCGGGATACCGGTTCTGACGACCCGATCACTGGATTCCAAGTCCCCTTTCCGTCGCACGATTGCACCTCCATTTCCTGTGGACTGTCGCTCATGTTTTTCCGGATCCTGACCGCGCAACTGGCTGCCCTGGCCTTTTTTCATTCCGCATGCATCTGGGCCCCTGTGCCTCCGGCCATTGTGGATCTGTCAACGGAATCACGGCATCCGGTTTCCATCGTCGAGGCCGACGTCTACGTGCAACAGTTCAAAACAACCATGCGGCTGAAGTGTTTTGCGGACGATCTGGAACTTCTGCAGGGAGTGGAATCCGATGCCGATGGCCTGTTCGACAGCGATGAACTGAAGGAAGCCACCGAAGATCACGGAAAATTCCTGGCGGAACGGATTCAGGTTTTTGATTCGGCCGGCCAGTTGTTGAAACCAAACATCACCGGCATCGTGCATATGGAGATTCCGGAGCAGGGAATCCGTGCCGGCGAACTGATGAATTATTCGCTGGGGTACCAGGTGGAGTTTTCCTACGACAAACCGCCTGAGTTCCTGACCATGCAGCAAAACATGATCGGCGAAGGATACCTGCTGCCCAGCGAACTGAAAGTACTTTTACGTCAGGCCGGTTCCGATACGCCCTATTTGCAAATGATCAAGCCCCAGATGCCGGAGACCTTTCGTTTCGACTGGAGCAAACCGGTGTTGGCCGGGGACGCCAGTGAAGAGGACTGGCAAGCCTGGTTTGATGAGCAGCGTGAGGCGACCCTCGGAATCACCAGCTACAGCAGCGTCTATTCATTCATTTACATCGAACGCTTCGAGGTTCGTCACGAGATCCTGATTCCGCTTGCCAGCCTCGCCACGATGATTGACTTCGAAAGGGCCGATCCGTATTACCTGGAAATCCCCGAACAGGACCTGGCAACCGAACAGATCCGGAAGTTCTTTTCGGTTGGCAACGAAGTCACGATCGACGGGATTGCGGTCTCGCCGGTTTTTGACCGGATCGATTTTTACGGGCTCGATCTTCGCGACTTTGCGATGCAGTCCGAACGGAACCGGATCAGCATGGCCAACGGTCGGGTGGGCCTGATCCTGTCCTATCCCTGCAAATCACCGCCGAACGAAGTCACGGTGGAATGGGATCTGTTCAATGACGCAATCAAAACGGTCGATTCGGTGATCTTCGTGGGGAACAAGGTCGACAAGACCCAGTTTTCGTCATTTATCGAGTCGAATGTTTTTCGCTGGACTACTGACGGAAATCTTCCGGAGTTGCCAGCGATTACCGAGGTCAACGTGGAGGAACTCCCGCGACAACCGGCTCCCCAGATTCCCCTGGGAAGTGCCGCATTTCTGCTCTTCGGGATTGTCTTGCTGATTGCACGGCGACCCGGGAATTTTGCCGTGCGCACATCCATCCTGGCGGCCGTGTTGATTGCTTGCTGGATTGCCTGGCCGCACTTCAGATACACACTCCCTGTAAAAACCGGATTCGCCAGCGTCCCGGCAGAAACCGCCGACAGCGTCTTTGACCGGCTGCACAAGAACATGTTTCGGGCCTTTGACTATTACAGTGAGTCCGACGTTTATGATGCGTTGGCACGAAGCGTTGACGGTCCACTGCTTCGGGATCTGTATTTGAAGATCCAGGAGAGTCTTAGGGTTCGCGAGCAGGGAGGTGCGGTTTCGCGAATCGACGAAGTTCAGCTGGAATCAGGCAGTCTGGTTGAACAGGAAACGGCACCGGGTGTTCCGGCGTTTGACTACCGGTGCAAATGGAATCTGGTTGGGTCGATTGAGCACTGGGGGCACATACACCAGCGGACCAACCAGTACGACGCCCGGTTTCATGTTGAACTGCGGGATGGCAGCTGGAAGATTACGGCCATGGAAACGCTGGACGAACCCAAACAGGGAATCGTCAAAACCAGCCTGCGCAAATTCTGAAAAGCCGCCGGTTTGGCGGTTGTCCCGTGTCAGTTTGGCCGTTCTCCGGCATGGATGAATTTGGGGAAAACGGATACCATCTGCGATTCGGCTGGCGGAACTGCCAGCCATTGTTTCCCTGAAGAATCTGGAACCCGTCCAAAAATGGAAGCCGGAATTGTTGGCCTGCCCAATGTGGGCAAAAGTACCCTCTTCAACGCCCTGACCAGCAGCAAAAACGCCCAGGCGGCGAACTATCCTTTTTGCACCATCGACCCCAACGAAGGGATCGTCAGTGTTCCCGATGCGCGGCTGGATATCATTACCGGGTTCATCGCAACCAAAAAAGTGATTCCGGCTGCACTGAAACTGGTCGATATCGCCGGGATCGTGCGGGGGGCCAGCAAGGGGGAAGGGCTCGGAAACAAATTCCTCAGCCACATTCGCGAAGTCGATGCGATCATCCAGGTGGTGCGATGTTTCCGGAATGAGGACGTGATTCACGTCAGTGGCAACATTGACCCGTTATCCGATATCAGCACGATCGACATCGAATTGCTGTTGGCCGATGTGGAAGCGGTGGAGAGTGCCCGGGGAAAAGCCGAACGGGCCACACGGCTGGGTGACAAGGACGCCAAACTGCGGCTGGAGACCATCGATGTTTGCCTGGCCCATCTGGCAAAAGACCAGCCTCTGAGAAGCTGCAATTTTACACCTGACCAGGCCCGGGTTGTTCGCGCAATGGGACTGATGACCGCCAAGCCGATTCTGTATGTCGCCAACGTTGCGGAAGACGATCTGAAAGGTGAATCGGAACTTGTTCAGGCTGTGCGTGACCACGCCGCACAGGTCAACGCCGATGTGGTTGCCGTTTGCGCTTCGCTCGAATCCGAAATCGCCGAACTCGATCCGGTCGACCGGACAGAAATGCTGCAGGCGGTCGGACTCGCCGAACCGGCTCTTTCGATTTTGGCGAGAGCGGCCTATCACACGCTGGGACTGCAAAGTTATTTTACGGCCGGCGAAAAAGAAGTTCGCGCCTGGACCGTTCCAGTCGGAGCCACCGCTCCCCAGGCTGCGGGAGTCATTCACTCAGACTTTGAACGGGGCTTTATCCGCTGCGAGGTCTATTCACTGGCCGATCTGGAAAAATTCAAGACGGAAGCAGCCATCCGGCAGGCCGGAAAACTTCGTGTCGAAGGCAAGACCTATTTGATGCAGGACGGCGATATCTGCCATTTCCTGTTCAACGTCTAAAATCCACGTGGATAACTTCAGGTTTATCCAATTGTTCCACAATGGATGGGTTTTCCGGCCATCTCTCCACCAAATGTTTCGCGCCATTACCAAGTGCTCTTTGGCAACCTCCTGGTCGCGAAACATTAGGGGGAGAGGGGGCAACATGGTGCTGTCCAGCCAATGTCTAACGATCGTAACCGTTGCCCAGTAAATCGAATCGGGAATGGAACTGAATTGCTCCCGGTTGCCGTGTTCCAGTTCATACATCAACGTGCCGGCCACTATCACACAAATGAACACGACCGTCAGAAAAACAACAAATCAGGATTTGTCTGCCACCGCAACTATCACGGCTGCCAGGGCCGTGGCCACGGAGCCAGCACAAATCCATTGGGACTGGCGGACACCCATCAGGCTGGCGGATGGAACCAGGCATGTCGCCAGCCAGGCAACGATCAACGGCCAGACGATGGGCCAACGGAATCCTATCGCATCGAAAAGCGATGGCCCCAGCCACAACCAGACCAGACTGGCGATTACAACCGGGATTACAGTCACCGCTCCGGCCCGAAACCGGTTTTGAAATGGCAAACAACAGACGACCGTTGACACCAATCCAGGTACAAGAAACAGATAAACCGCCCCCGGCAGATAGAAGGCCGCCGCAGTGGCCGCCACCAGCCAGATTGCCGCACAACCGACAAGCAAACCCCGCAAGTCAGACGCGCCACCGGTTTTCCGTTTTCGCCACGCAAACCAGCCCGTCAACAGGGCGACCGCCGTACCGGAAAACCCGACCAGAATCGTTGGGGCTACCAGTCCCAACGGCCAGGTCACCCGCAAAGCGTCGTCCAGTCTCAATCCCCATTCGATTAGCGAATTCAGGGCAAGAGAGACTGCAACCAGGCTGATGACCGAAACCAGGGCTACTCCTGGACGCATTCGTTTTGCATCCCTATCGCCGGACGAACCGGACTGGATCCGCCACCCGGCCAGCAATACCAACCAGGCTGCAAGGCAAATCCAGATCGACCATCCCTCCGGCCACCAAATGACTTTCCAGCCCAACAAGTCAAACCAGACCGCAGATTTGGCGGACGCATTTTCGGACTGCCCACCAAGCCGCTCAGGCAATTGAATCAGGGCCCGGGTCAGTTGCCAGGCGTTGTCCCCATGATGCTGCAGTGATCGCATATCCAGATTGGCGGCGTTGTCGTCCGGCGTGTGATAGTGGTTGGCATTTTTGATATACGCGAAATTGAATCCCCGAATTCCTGCATTCATGAACAGCGTAAAATCGGTTCCGTTCGGCAAACGGCGATAAACCGTGTCAAACAGCGAGCCTGTGTAGGGCCGTTGCAGGTGCCGGGCCATCAGCCGAACCAGTTCCAGATTCCCGGGACCGGTTTGAAACATCAGACTGGGACCGGATGTGCCGCGCGCTTCCAGATTGATAACCAAATCGATTTCACCGGCAAGTGGATGTTCGGCCAAAAAACGGTCGGCACCCAACAGCCCCGATTCCTCACCGTCTGTGATCAGGAATAGCACATCATGTTTGCGTCCCGATGTCATTTTCACCAGGCGCGCGATTTCCAGGACCACGGACACGCCCGAAGCCGCATCCGATGCTCCCGGTCCGTTTGCCGTGGAATCATAGTGTGAAAGGATCATCACCAGCATCCGGTCACTGGCCGGATCGTCGGCGTCGATCCGGAACAGAACATTCTCCAGGGCAACCTCGGGCCGTTTCACATCCATCCCTGGATGGTGACTGGTATGCTGAATCTCAAATTCAATTCCCAGTTCCTGGATATGCCGCTCCAGTCGTTGACGAACCAGATCGTTCTGACCCGTGCCAGCAGGATGCGGTATGCCATCCCCGGTCAAATTCTCGACAACCATGATTGCCGACCGGGCGGAAAAACCGGGCAACCCGCTCTGATACGGACTGGCAACTTCTGGCCCGCAACACCAGGCCCATGCAGCCAGCGACATTCCAATAACCACCGAAATGGAAGCCAGAAACGGCCATAGCGTTCCCCGCCGGTTCAAGTCGTCGCTGTGATTGCCCATTCAGAAATCAATCCGTTTGAAATTTGAGCAGGGCCCGGAAATCCTCGGCCTCACGGATATCAAATAGTTTTACGTAGTTGAAAATGCCGTCGGTGTCATCCCGCCGTTTTCGGCTACTCGGAAATCAGCTTCCAGGCGGTCAGCCAGTACTGGCCGCCCCGGCTCATGCCAAAATCCTCGATCAACCTCCGCTGCATGTCGGGCAAATGGCCGGCGCCATAGAATACGGCCAGCTTCGTTTTGCCGGAATCAATCTCCCGCTTCAAGATCGACATCGCCTTGGCGTTGCGGTGATCAATGATCGTCGATCCTTTCTTGCCTTTGAAAATGGCCATGCTCGCTTCCATATTTTGCATCTGTTCGGCAAATACCTTGCGAAGCTGTACTTCCCGGTTGCTGCTGAACATGGCCATCATCAGTTCTGCATCGGTTGTCGAACTGGACGATTGCATCGCCATGCTCTGGCCAACCGCATTCAGGAAAAATTTCATGATGCTCTCTTCATTGTCCACCATGCTCTGGGAAAATTCTTCGGGTGACATGTCGGCATGAACAAAATTGCTTTTCATGTAGTCGATGTGGTCCAACTGGAATTCCAGACCCAAAACCGCCTTCATTCCCAATTGCAGCGCAGCCACCGGGTTCATGGAATCGGTTGATTCGCGTCCTCCGTTCGGAATCCGCGTCCCTTCGGGAGCAACCAGTTCATACAGCATCGATTCGTAATTCAGAAAAATTGTGTTTAGCTGGTCGAAATAGTTCTGCTCACCGATATGGACGGCACCAATCAGATCGACTGTCACGGTAGCCCCGTCGGCATTTTTCCCAATGAAACGGGTTACGCTGGTCTCCAGGTTGACCGCACGACCTTTGGCATCACGGCCCACACGCAGGTAATGATGGAATTCATCAACGGTCTTCTTTTCAGCCGCCTGCCTTTTGGCTCTGTCGGTGTTTCCCTTTTCCTGGGAAGTCGCTTTCGGGGCAGAATCGGTCGTTGCTGTCTGGGCCCAAACCGGAACCACAGTCAGGCCGCAAATCGCCGCGAACAGAATGGCCAGTATTCCCGAATTCCGGGTGATGCAGGTTGGTCTCAGTTTCTGGTTGATCTTCATCGTCTCATTCGCCTTTTTTTCCGGTACTGCGATAGCACGTCAGCCAATGGTTCGGGCAATTTGTCGGCAGGGTCCATTTCGCGTAGTACCCCCCGCAAGGTGCCACTGGTTTCGATTCTATGGCCAGAATCCCCAACAAACAACGTCGGTGGCCATTGCCTGAAAAACCTGGCCCGGCTGCGACTGGAGTCTTGTCCCCAAAAATGAGCCCTTATTGACTGCTGCGCGGCCAAAGAACCAGGGCGACCAACGGAAGCCCGAAAATTCGTGGGAAACGGGTCGTCGAAAGGGTTCATTGTCCGCGCATACATCGATAATGCCCGAGTCCTCGTGAAACGGGCTGCCACCCTGTAAGATTCCGGTTGCTGTCGAACCGATGGCCAGTTCCCAAAGTGGCTGTTACCGACCCGCCGCCGGCAGACCGATCCAGTGGACGATATCTCCAGTTTCTTGCCCCGATTCGGTTTGACCGAATTTCGACGTGGCCAGCGCGAAGTCATTGAGGCCGTGCTGGGCGGGCGGGATACGTTGTGCATCATGCCAACAGGGGGCGGAAAAAGTCTTTGCTATCAGCTTCCCACGCTGGCCCGACCCGGCGTGACCATCGTCGTTTCACCGCTGATCGCGCTGATGAAGGACCAGGTGGACTCGCTGGTTCAAAACGGAATCGCTGCGACCTGTATTAACAGCTCGCTCAGTCCCGCCGAGCAGGGGGATCGGATCGACCGGTTGATCCGTGGCGAAACGCAACTGGTTTACGTCGCACCGGAACGTTTGAGGCACGCCGGGTTTCTCAAAGCGCTTCAGCAGATCCAGGTTCAGATGCTGGCGATTGACGAAGCCCATTGCATCAGCCAATGGGGACACGATTTTCGTCCGGACTATGCCCGCCTTGGAAAGTTCCGGGAGCGGCTGGGCAATCCTCAGGTCGTGGCATTGACTGCAACGGCCACGTCGATCGTCCAGCAGGATATCTGTGCCGTTCTGCGGTTGAACGATCCCGCCCAGTTCGTTTCCGGATTTGCGAGACCGAACCTGTCACTGGCCGTTGAGACTCCGGCCGGCAACGTTGCACGGGACAAACGACTGGTTGAGTTTTTGAGCCAGTCACCAGGCAGCGGAATTGTTTACGCTTCCACCCGCAAGAACTGCGAACACATTGTCGAATTGCTGCGCGAACAGACCAAAGTCCGTCTGGAGTTTTACCATGCCGGCATGAATCATGATGACCGGCGACGGGTGCAGGAACATTTCATGTCCGGGAAAACACCGGTCGTGGTTGCGACCAATGCATTTGGAATGGGGATCGACAAGGCGGATTTGCGGTTTGTGATTCATTACAACCTGCCGGGGAGCCTGGAAGCGTATTATCAGGAAGTCGGCCGGGCCGGGCGTGATGGTTTGCCGTCCAGGTGCCTGCTGCTGTACGCATACCAGGACCGCTTTATCCAGGAGTTTTTCATTGAAAACTCCTACCCCAACCGTGCAACCGTGCAGCAGGTTTACGAATTCCTCGCGTCGTTCGAGGTCGCGCCGATCGAAATTACCCTGCTGGAAATCAAAGACCAGTTGGGGCTGGCGATCGGGACACAGGGGGTCGCCAACTGCGAGAATCTGCTGGAAAAGGCGGGCGCAATCGAGCGGCTGGATTCCCAGCGAAACATGGCTGCGATCAAAATCGAATCGGAATTGCCTTCGCTGGTCGATCTGCTTCCACGTCAGGCCCGGACCCAACGTCGGGTAATGCAGGCACTGGAAAAAATCGTCGGGCCATTGCGCGGTGACAATGTTTTGTTTGATCCAAGGCGGTTGACGGATCGACTGGAACTGAAATGGGAACGGGTTCAGGATGCGATTCGCCAGTTCAGCCATATTCCGGGGTTTCAGTACGTCCCCCCGTTTCGCGGCCGGGCCATTCATGTCCGGAACCGGACCCGAAAGTTTGACGCATTGGAGATCGATTTTGCAGAACTGGAGCGTCGCAGAAAGGCCGAGTTTGACCGGCTGGAACAGGTCATCAGCTTTGCGACGTCCGGCAAATGCAGACAGCTGGCGATTGTCCAGTACTTCGGCGAATCAAACGCGCAGGCCTGTGGCGTCTGTGACCGCTGTGCTCCCGGCCTGTTCGACTCGCCTCAATGGAAAGTTGCCGGAGCGGGGTCCGTGCCGGGTGTCGAAGTAACCAGAATGCCATCGATGGAATCCGGCAGTTCTCCGGTGACAACATTGCGGCCTGTTCAGGTCGATGCTGTTTTGTATGCCGTGCAGGTCGCATTGAGCGGAGTTGCCCGAACTCACGGGCGATTCGGAAAGACGATTGTCGTGGAGATGTTGTGCGGCAGCAAAGCCACCAAGATCGAGAAACAGGGACTACGGCGTTTGAGTACGTTCGGAATGTTGGCCGCGCTCAAAAAGTCAGGCACAGCCGCATTGATGGATTGGCTGATTGCTGCCGGATACGTTCATCAGACTGAACAAACCCGCTTCCGGCCGACAGTCCAGATTTCTCCCATCGGCATCGATGTCATGCGCGGAAAGAATGCGTCCGGAGCCATCGCGGCGATGCCGGAAACACTTGCCCGAAGTGTGGCCAGCCGTTTTGCCGGCAAGAAACCGGTCCTCGCCCAGTCGCAAACAACCGATCTGAATGAACAACTGCAGGATGATGCAGATCCCCGGAGCCAGTCGAAGCAGGGCGCTGATTCTTTGCTCTCTTCCACTGAACCGCAGCCTGAGGCGACGGGGAAAATTGCCGACAATCTGCAGCCACCGGGAGGGGACAGCCGGGCAGCCATCGACGTCGATGAACTGCAGGAATGCGATCAGCCCGTCAAACAACAACACAGTCCGGAACTGTCTTCGATTCAGCCGTCCTATTTCTGGACCTGGCGGTTGCTGAATGACGGTTATGGTCTGGACGAAGTGGTTGCAATCCGGAATCTGGACAAAACGACTGTCTTGCAACACCTGACCCGGGCTGCGGAAAATGGGCTGAAGATTTCTGCAGGTTGGCTGCTGACAGCAGCACAGATTTCACAACTGGATTCACTTAGGGAAGGGACGGACGGGGGTGCGAGGGCAACTCGATTCGACTTGCCCGAAGGAGTCTCGCCGGCGATGGAAAGGCTATACCGGCTGGTATCAAAAAAGTAAGCTCAGGATCCGAATTGCCAATCAGGCAAAAAGTGTCCAGGTTCCGGGGATCCTGGGAGGTTGAGGCTCCCGCCGAAACAGGTTCGCTCGAGAGTACGTCTCGGCAGGAGCCTTGACCTCCCGAATTGGCAAACAAAAGCGGAAGCTCTTCTTGACCCGGTCCTAAAGCGACAAAAGTACAACGCTACCCTGTTTAGCCAAAACGGTCGGGCTAGTGTACAATCCTTCGTTTTTGCGGGCCATTTTTTCGAAGGTCAAACGGGCGGTTACTTGAGATCGCAGGCGCTGGATTGGGCCTGTCAGATCGCTTGCCGAATAGGGCGGGAGCAGGTGCCTTTTCCAATTTGATTTTCAACAACCAGCCAAACGCAGTTTTCGGATCAACCGGGGATATTGATGACTGAACAGCCAAAGGGTGCCAAGCCGCGTGAGAGCGAGTCCGTTCCACGCCGTTCCGGGCGCAATCTGAACTTCTGGATGCTGTTGATCCTGTTGGGGGTGTTTCTGGCGTGGATTCTGATCAATCTCGTCAACGGGGATCAAAGCCGGATCAGCCTGGGGTATTTCTACTACCTGATCGAGAACAAGGATCCGACTGGTGTCCGGCTCGACCGCCCCGACCAGCTGCCGGTCATTGAAGTGGTTGAATTTGGCGAAACGACGGCCGAGGGTATTTTCCGCGAACCGTTGCCACCGCCGGAGACTACTTACGACAGGGAAGGGAAACCCAAACCGGCGGCCGAAGGTACAACACTGAAGAAACGATTCATTGTCAATTTGCCCATGGAGTCAGAAGGCCGGAGCAAATTGAAGGATATGGTGCGGGCGAAAAACATCCGGCTGGGGCAGGCGACCCAGTCCAACCCGCTGGCGATCTATATCGCCATGCTGGTTCTGTTCTCCGTCGGTTTGCTGTTGATGATGTACTTTACGCTCCGTCGCAGCCAGAACCAGATGATGGGGGGTGGCGGATTCCTTTCGGGATTCACGCGCAGTCCGGCAAAAAAATACGAGGCCAGCAGCAAGCCGATCACTTTTGGCGATGTGGCGGGATTGGAGGGCGTCAAAGCTGACTTGCAGGAGATTGTCGATTTTCTGAAAGAGCCGGCCAAGTTTCGCAAGCTCGGAGGACGTGTTCCCAAAGGGGTCTTGCTGATTGGCCCGCCTGGAACTGGCAAGACGCTGTTGGCCCGGGCAGTGGCCGGGGAAGCCGAAGTGCCGTTCTACAGCGTCAACGGCAGTGAATTTATCCAGATGTTTGTCGGCGTGGGTGCCAGTCGCGTACGGGACCTGTTTCAGACAGCCAAGGCCCAGGCTCCTGGCATCATCTTCATCGACGAAATTGATGCGGTCGGGAGACAGCGAGGAGCTGGTTTGGGTGGCGGTCATGATGAGCGGGAACAGACACTCAACCAGATTCTTGGCGAAATGGACGGGTTCGAACAAACGGATTCAGTGATCATTCTCGCTGCCACCAACCGGCCCGACGTATTGGACCCGGCCCTGTTGCGACCTGGCAGATTCGACCGGCACGTTACGGTCGGCCGGCCGACGTTGAATGGCCGGTTGGAAATTTTCAAGGTGCACGTTCGGGATGTTCCCCTGGCACCGGACGTCGATCTGAAAATCATGGCCCAAGCCACGGCGGGAATGACCGGAGCTGATATCCAGAACCTGGTCAACGAAGCGGCTTTGTGGGCCGCCCGGCACAACAAGAACCGGGTTGAAATGGTCGATTTTTATTACGCCCATGACAAGGTTTTAATGGGCGCCAAACGGGAAGAGGTTTTTTCCAAAAAAGAAAAAGAACGAACCGCCTGGCACGAAGCGGGACATACGCTCGCGGCGTGGAGCCTGAAAGGAGCGATGCCCGTTCACAAGGTCACCATTATTCCCCGGGGTCGGGCTTTGGGCGTAACCCACATGGTTCCCGACGAAGACCGCATGAACATGTCCCAAAACGAAATTCAGGACAACCTGATCGTATTGCTGGCTGGTCGCGCTGCCGAACGGATTATTTACGACGAATTGACAGTGGGTGCAGAGAGCGATCTGGACCGGGCCAGTTCCATTGCCCGCAAAATGGTCACGCAATGGGGAATGAGCGACAGGTTGGGACCGGTCAGTTACAAGGTTACCGAAGAGGACCCCTTTCTCGGCCGCGAAATTCATCAGAACCGCCATTTCAGCGAACATACGATGGAGGTAATCGATGAAGAGGTCGGCCGGATTCTGCGCGAAGCCGACAAATCGGCGACGGATTTACTGTCCGCCCGCATGCCGGACTTGCAGGCAATCGCCGATGAGCTGGTGGCAAAGGAAGAACTGGACCGGGCCAATATCGAAGAGTTGATCGGTCCCTCAGTACACAAGGAAAAATCGCTGGCCGAAGAAGTCGCCGAACCAGCCCAGGAACTGGAATCTGAAATCTGAAATCAAGTAGCGGCCCTTTCGGAACCCGATTTGACCGGTCAGGAAGAAGTGGGTAAGAAGATTTGGGTAGGAAGATGATTCCCGGACGGTTGCCGGAGCATACTCTTTGTCGAAACCAGTATTTTTTACCCCACATTTTTTTGCCATCCCGTCTTCGTAGTTCGTTCCCGGCAGCGCCGATACCATCGATCGCAAAAACTGGATTCTGTGATCGGGTTGAGGCGTTTCCGGAGCCCGATTTGACCGGTCGGGAAGAAGTGGGTAAGAAGATTTGGGTAGGAAGATGATTCCCGGACGAATGCCGGAGCATACTCTTCGTCGAAACTGGTATTTTTTACCCCACATTTTTTTGCCATCCCCTCTTCCTAGTTCGGTCCCGGCAGCGCCGATACCATCGATCGCAAAAACTGGATTCTGAAAATCTGGGCTTTTTTATCAAAACTGGCGGTTTCCACCCGGGATGACTCCAGCAGGTTCGGACATCGGGTGATTTGCCTCCGTTGTCGCTACAATACTTGGACCGGACAGTAATTTTCTTGACCACTTCCTGTGATGGATCGGTCATGGTGGCGAAGAATTATTTTTGATCCTGGCTCCCGGGGGCAATCTGGCTGCGTTCTGCGGACGCCAATCGACGGAATAAAGCGTGACAGCTTCTACATCCCATCTGCGAAAGCTGTCAGTTCATGAGCTGGGTTTTCTGGATCTGGATACGCCTGCCCGAATGCAGGTTGTTAGTGGCGTAGCGTGCCTGTCCCGACCGGTTTCCTGCGAAACAGTCTGGGGAAGGGTAAGGAATTTTGTTGATACGAACCCCAAATACCGGTGCCGAATCGCGGGCAGCCGATCGCTATTCTGGGATCCCGACGAACACTTTGACTTTAGCAACCACTGCATCGAACTTACCTTAAGGTCTTCATCGCCTGTCGACATACTCACCCATGTTTCGAATGAAGCAGCCCGGGGTCTCGACCGGGGCAGTCCGCCCTGGCGGGTGGCCATCATTCGTTCGAAATGCGATGAGAGCCAGCCGGATCATTGTGCAATCGCCTTTTGGGCCCATCATTCGCTGATTGACGGCCTCGAAGGTATGAAACTCTACCTGGGGTTGCTGGATTCTTTTGCAAACTCGTCAGCCAGAACCAGTCCAGGAATCGACTCCAATTCTCCGGTCTTGAAGCGCGAGAGATTTGTGAGCGGGAGTTGCGCGAGAACTGTTGCGGTCAGCGGCGTACGGCGTCAAATCAGTTGCCCGTTGTCTGGCAATCAGACTTCCAATTTATCAAATTGCCGCTCAGAACAACCGGTGGCCAGGCGCGAATCGCCAAAATCCGGCGTGGCCTGGAATCGTTGCGGAACCAGCAACGGGCGAATGTTTTTCCTGCAATTTTGAAGTTCCTGGGCTTGATGCCAAATGGGATTCGCTCGTTCATGGCCAATCGCTGGTCGGCGCAGGCCAACCTGTTGATCAGCATTATTCCGGGCGGGACCGCCCGGCAAGAAATTGACGGCGCGGACGTAGAGTATCTTTTTGCCCAGCCAGCGTTGCCACCGCACCATGGAATCGTCATTGGCGCAATAGTCACCCGCAGGAACGCGTGCATTTCCGTCCAAGTGGATCCAGCGGTAATCGGCAATCCCCAGGAGCTTGAGGCCGACCTGGCAGGTGCTTTTGAAGAAATCAGGAATAACCAACCGGCATGAGTGACAGCATCACCGAACGGGTTGTCGTATAATGCGTCAATGTCTAGCGGAAACGATGATGATTCAGGGCGAAATAACAGGCAGTTTGCCACAACGCGATGGCACATAGTCTGCGCTGTGGGCGATGAAAACTCACAGACAGCTTCCACCGCCCTTCAGGAATTGTGCCAGATCTACTGGTATCCGCTCTACACTTTTGTTCGCCGGCAAGGGCTCGATTCCAATACGGCAGCCGATCTGACCCAGGCTTTTTTTGCGGACTTGCTGGAGCGGCAGGACTTGAAGCGGGTTGACCCGGGGCTGGGCAAATTCCGGTCGTTTCTTCTCCGGGCCATGAAAAATTTCCTGAACAACCAGTGGGACAAGGCCAAAGCCCAAAAGCGGGGTGGGGGAAAGTCTCCCCTGTCGCTGGACTTCCAGGCAGCCGACGACCGGTACCGGCTGGAACCCTCCCACGATCAAACGCCAGAACTGATCTTCCAGAGGCAATGGGCGAAAACACTGCTCGATCGTGTCAGGGACGAGTTGCGTTCGGAGTTTGCATCGCGGGGTAAGGGGCACCAGTTCGACAGGCTGGAAAAATTTCTCGCCGGAAAGAGCGATGAGGAAACCCTCGCCGAGGCGGCTGCCCAGTTGGCCATGACCGAGGTGGCAGTCAAAGTGGCCCTGCACAGGATGCGCCAGCGCTTCGGGGAGCTGTTGAGGGCCGAAATCCAGCAAACCGTTGCGACCCCGGACGAAATTCAGCCTGAAATCCAGCAGTTATTTGAAGTTTTGAAAAACTGACCAAAATCCGGCCGGTTTCCTGTAACCTTTTCGCAAGTTTGCTTCTGTTGTGGTTGGTGGAAGTCAAAACTGGCCCGAAAACTGCGAATCCAATGAAAACTGATACCCGAACTGCGTCGCTGAATTGTCCAACCTGTGGTGCCGATCTTTCGGACAGTTCACCCGGCAAACCGTGCCCGGCCTGCCTTCTTCAGCTGGGACTGGAAACATGGGCCCGGAACGGGGCTCCTGGCACCGCCGGAACGCATTACACGACGAACCCGGAAGGATCGCCAGCAGGACAGGCTTCGATTCCGGCCGACCTCGCAGGAAAATTTCCGCAGCTTGAAATCCTGCACCTGGTTGGCCAGGGGGGAATGGGGACAGTTTATTGTGCACGGCAAAAAAGTCTCAACCGCCTCGTGGCGCTGAAAGTCATCCGGCCAGATTCGAAATCACAGGGAGATTTTGCCAGCCGGTTTTTGCGCGAGGCCCGGGCGCTGGCTCACCTGAGCCACCCCAATATTGTCACCGTTCACGACTTTGGGCAATCAGGTGACGTTTACTTTTTCATCATGGAATACGTGGACGGCATCAACCTGCGACAGATGTTGCAGGCTGGAAAACTTGGTCCCCGCCAGGCACTGGAAATCGTTCCGGCGGTATGTGATGCCCTTCAATACGCTCATGACAAAGGCGTTGTGCACCGGGACATCAAACCCGAAAACATCATGGTTGATACAGAAGGCAAAGTGAAAATTGCCGATTTCGGACTGGCGAAACTGCTGAACTCCAAAACTCCGGAACCGGCTTTGACACGGGCCCATCAGGTGATGGGAACGATGCACTACATGGCGCCGGAACAGTTTGAGAGGCCGCTGGATGTCGATCATCGCGCCGACATCTATTCGCTTGGCGTCGTGATCTACGAACTGCTGACTGGTGAACTGCCATTGGGTCGATTCGCACCTCCGTCGCGAAAAGTAGCTGTTGACGTCCGGCTGGATGATATTGTTTTGCAGGCATTGGAAAAAGAGCCGGCGCTTCGGTACCAACGGGTCAGTCAGGTAAAAACGGACTGGCAATCGTTGAACGCGGGCGGGGAAGCGACCCAGCAGATACTCGGCACAATCAATCCGGTCCCGGCAACCCAATTCGACCATCCCCCGTCCAAGCTTCCGCCGACCCGCCCACTGGCAGGCCCGATTCCTGGCGGCAATGCATGGACAGTGGCATTGCAACCACAGACCTGGCGGAACGTCCTTTACCTCCTGTTGTCGTTCCCGCTTGGGATCCTGTATTTCGTATTCCTGGTAACCGGATTGTCAGCGGGAATCGGAACGCTGATTGTCTGGGTTGGTGCGTTCATCCTGCTGGGAACTTTTTTTGCAGTCAAAGGATTTACGGGACTGGAACGGGCTTTGGCAAAATTCCTGTTGCAGACAACCATCCCGCATCGCCAGTCCAGATATCCATCACGGCAGGATTTGGACAAGTCCATCTTTGCAAAAGCCCGCGACCTGGTCTTCAATCGGGAGAGCTGGGCGGGAATCGGGTATTTGTTGCTCAAATTTCCCTTTGGTGTCGTTTCGTTTGTGCTCACCGTAACGCTGCTGTCCGTTTCGCTGGCATTAATGGTCGCGCCATTGGCCGTCTTTATACCGCCGCTTGAAATGAATATAGGCAACTGGGAAGTCGACTCGCTGATGGAAGCACTCCCGTTCGCCGTAACCGGATACTTCCTGTCGTTTCTTTCATTCCACATTCTCAACGCGATGGCCTGGCTCCATTCCCGCTGGGCCATGCTCTGCCTGAAACGCCTGCCCAACTGGAACGCACACCGATAATCAGGCTGCATGTTGTGGCCGAACGGCGAATGCCAGTTTCAAAATGGTCAGGTTCGAGGCTGCCCTTGGTCCGAAATCAGGTTTCGGCCGTCTCCCAGGCGATGATTGCCTTTTTTCGCTCGTTCCCCCAGCGGTAATCACCGATGATTCCGGTGGACCGGATCACCCGGTGGCATGGGATCAGACAGGCCAGCCGGTTTTGCCCAACCGCCGTTCCCACGGCTCGCGAACTCTCCGGACTTCCAATCGCTGATGCGATATTCCCATAGCTTGCCAGGGTTCCGTATGGCAGGGACAGCAGCGCGCGCCAGACCCGGACTTGAAAATCGGTGCCATGAACAAAAGCTTTCAGCTTTGCTGACGCCTGTTGTTGACCGGATCTGACAAACAACCTTTCAGCGATTCTCGCTGCGAAGGAATCATCCCAATTCAGGCCTGCATTGGGCCAGTCGGTTCGAATCAGCTCCCCTTCCACGTTGCGGTCACGTCCTGCGACAAACGAAAGATGGCAGATTCCGCGGGGACTTTCGGCAATCAGACAGTCCCCAAAAGGCGTTTCCGAAAACCCGGCCTGAATCGTCCAGCCAGCCCCGCCAGATTTGATTTCACCAGGCGAGGCCGACTCCAACGAAACACAAAGGTCGTGCAAACGTCCGGGACCCGACAATCCGGATTCCAGCGAAGCATCCAATACACTGGAGCCGGATCGAAGCAGTCTTTTGGCATGGCTGACCGTCAGGCACTTGAGGAATGCCTTGGGCGTTATCCCGGCCCACCTGGAGAACAATCGCTGCAAATGAAACATGCTCAGGCCCGAATAGCCGGCCAAGTTCTCCAGACCCGGCTGCTCGTGCCGGTTCCGGTCCAAATAGACAATCAAGTCCCTGATTCGTTCATAATCGTTCATGTCCACAGTTTAGGATTTTGGAACTGCTTGACCACCCGATTCTTGCGAATTCAACGATTGCCGGGCGCAAGTTCGACCGGAAAGCTTCGGGAATGCACTTCGGTCCATTTGTCGCCGCCTTGTTTTCAGGCCATAATTCCGGTTTGGACGACGTTCATGAAACAAATTCTGAAAGAGTGGGTTGCATGGAACCAAACTGGCTGGCCAACATCGTATTTTTCCTGCTCGTCATGATCACGATGGCAGGTGTTGCAAACGCCCAGTTGATCGTCGCCCATCGTGGATCTTCGCATGATGCCCCGGAGAACACCCTCGCGGCATTTAACCTGGCCTGGAAACAGAATGCGGACGGGATTGAAGGGGATTTCTGGTTGAGCCGCGACGGGCAGGTCGTCTGTTGCCACGACCATACAACCGGCCGGACAGCGGGAGTCGATCTGGAAATCGCCCGGTCCACACTGGACGAACTGAAAAAGCTGGACGTTGGCCATTGGAAGTCGGACAGTTTTGCGGGGGAACGAATTCCCACTTTGCAGGAAGTCATTGCGACAGTCCCGGATGGAAAGCTGTTTGTGATCGAATTGAAAGACGGTCCGGCAATCGTGCCACCCCTGAAGAAAATTTTGGAAGAGTCCGCGTTGAACCGGAACCAGGTACTGGTGATCAGCTTCAACCAGAACGTGATCCGGGAATCGAAACTGGCCATGCCCGATATTCGCGCGCACTGGCTTTCGGGCTATGAGCAGGACAGCAAAACGGGTCGCTGGGAGCCGACGCCAGACGAGGTGGTCAACGTTGTCCGGGAAACCGGCGCAGACGGTTTTGGCAGCAAGGGAAAGGCCGACCTGTTTGATGCCGGTTTCATCCGCTCGATCAAGGAGCGGGACGTAAGGGAGTTTCATGTCTGGACAATCGACGATCCCAAAGACGCCCGCATGTACCGCGACCTGGGTGCAGTTGGCATCACGACCAATCGACCGGATTTAATTCGGCACGAACTCGAAAAAGAAACGGCTAACAAGGAAAAACGACCAGCCCGGGACAAATAACGATTTGCAGGGAAAACAATGATGCAGAAATGTGATGCATCACTGCACAAAACAGATAACGGCTGCTCCCTTGCCGGTTTCATGACTCACGCCCTTTCGATGCCTGGCCAATGAACATCTTGATAATGCTTGTTTCCTGCTGTTGCCTGCAAGCACCTGGTTTTGCAGATCGAACTGGGGAGTTTGGACTTTCCGTCAGCTCCAATGCCGCCTGTTGGATCGATATCGACCGGGATGGCTGGACGGACCTTTGTGCTGGAGGAGCGGTTTGGAAAAACGATCAGGGAAACGGGTTTTCAAGAATCGCCAATGTGGGCTCCGTGGTCGCTGCTGATTTTGACAACGACGGGTATCCCGACCTGTTTTCCTGGTCCAGCATGCAACTCTTTCACAACGAGCAGGGCAAGTCCTTTGCAGAAGTCCCGCTTCCGGAACTGCCGCCTACTGTTTCGCTCGGCGCTTGCTGGGGAGACTTTGACAACGATGGCTTCGTCGATCTTTGTATCGGTGGGTATGAAAGCAGTGATCCTGAAGTTTTTTGCCCGACCATGATTTTGATGAATCGGAACGGCAAGGGCTTTGAACTGGTATTCAGTCAGAAAAGCCTTCGAACCCGTGGTGTGACCGCCTGCGATTTTGACGGGGACGGTGACCTCGATATCTATTTGTCAAATTACCGGTTGCGTCCGAATTCACTTTGGACGAATGATGGACAGGGCCGATTTCAGGATTTGGGACCCGAACAAAATGCCGTCGCGACGTCGCCGGGTTTTGCGGGCGGTCATTCCATCGGGGCCGCGTGGGGCGATTTCGACAACGATGGCAGGATTGATCTGTTCGCCGGCAATTTCGCACATGTTGACAGGCGTGGAGACCAGCCCAAATCCCGTTTTCTGCGCAATTCGGGTTTGGCAGGGAAGCAAGTTTTTGAGGATCGGGGAACCTGCGGCGTGTTCTATCAGGAGTCTTACGCCTCACCAGCGGCAGCAGATTTCGATAACGATGGGGACCTCGACCTGTATTTCACAACGGTCTACGGGACGGCGTCGTTCAACAAGGAAAACTTCCCCGTCCTCTTTTGCAACGACGGAGAGTTCACTTTTACTGATGCAACGGCGCTGGCTGGATTGGCCAGGTTACCGGCCACCTACCAGGCGGCGTGGTCCGATTTCGATCATGATGGCGATCTGGACCTTGTGACCGCCGGCCGTTTGTATGAAAACCGGTCCCAGCCGGGAAACTGGATCGGGATTTTGTTGGAGGGGGACGGAAAAACTGTGAACCGGTCGGCAATAGGCGCGCAGGTTCGCATTCGTTTGGGGGACCGGACCCTGACCCGCCAGGTCGAGGCTGGCACCGGTCAGGGCAATCAAAATGATCTTGCGATCCACTTTGGTTTGGGAGAATGGGATTCACCGCTGGACCTGGAAATTCTCTGGCCAGGAGGAAAGACGCAGAAGCACGTCAACATCGTTCCCGGCCAGCGGATCAAGCTTGGACTGGGCGAATAATCCGTGAAGTGTTTTGCTTGTATAAAACAACAGAAGCGGCCTGCACTTTTTTTGCCGATCGCCTTGTACCGTTCGACCAGACGATCGGGGGATTCGTCCAGGCGGACTTTTCCCCGGGGCAGCCAGCTATTTTGGCGGCGAGAGAATAATCGGGGAATTTTCGGCGAACAAGGCCTCGCTTTCCCTTCCGTTGATGCGGTATTGGATCTTCAATTGCTTGGCAACTCCCGGCAACGGATCGCCGCCAAAGCAGGTGTTGTAACTTGGCGACGGCAAAGTTATCAGCACGATGTCCAGTGCCTGTTTCTGAATCACCTCCGTCACGTTTTTTTGGGTTGCACCGGCCCCATATTCCGCTTTGATAATTTCCAGTTTGACCTTCTCGAATCCTGCCGTCGCGAGCAACTTCGAGATATTCAAATCCTGATTGCCCATTTTTTGGGCAATGACCAGCGTGGCCTCGGTCGCGTCCAGTTTCAAGCCCGGAATCTGGATGGCCTCGATGGCCAATTTGAGCGTCCCGTTGCAAGGATAGAGTTTCAGTACCTCCAGCAACAGTTTCTGCTCATCTGGCCGGCGCGCAACGTCCAGGGCCTGCTGGCACATTTCCGTACGCTGCGAATCCGGCATGTCGAATTTTCTGACAATTCCAATGTACCCGCGCAGCGCCCGGATCTGGTATTTGGTCTCCGGTGCAGATTTTGCCAAATCCAAAAGCACTGGCGCGGCGTCGACGTTGTTCCACTTGCCTAACAGGCGGCTGCCGACATCCTGCAAAACGGGATCGTCACTTCTGGCCGCAGTGCCAATGGTCGCCAAGGCAGTGGTTCCACCAACCTCACCCAGCGTTTCCAACAAAAAGCTTTTCGTTGAAGCCGGCGCGCGCTCCATGGCGGACGCCAGTTCTTTGGCACATGCCTCACGGTCGGGCATGCGAACACTGGCCGCTCGCAATGCCTGTTGGGCAATCGGGGTATCTTCCGCGTGTCGGGGAGCAACGACTTGCGAGATCAACACCGAAAAGTCACCGAAGGCAACCGTTTCTCCAAGCGCGATCAACGCGGCACCACGCACGTCCTTGTGGGAATCGTTGACTGCGTCAAGCAGGATATCGGTGGCTTCAATACGACGGAGCCCAATGACTTCGATAAGCAATGGGACCGTTTTCCCCGGGGCAGTTGAAAGTGTTGCGAGGATTTGCGAGTCGATCTGTTTATCGGGAATTACAGCCAGCGTCGCCTTGGCGGCCTGCGCCAGTTCGGTGTCGGCATCGATCGCCGTCGCAATCAGCGTGGACAGACAAGAGGTGTTTCCAATTCGCCCCAGCGCGTCGATAGCGGACAAGCGGATTTGTCGCTCGCCTTGTTCGGCGGCTTTTAACACGGCTGATAACACAACCGTCTCGCGGCGATCCGCCATAGCCTGGATCATCAGGGCCGCCCGCCCAGGAGTCGCGCGAAACATCTCATCGGCCAGAGCCTGGTCGAGTTCGCCCCCTGGAAATTCACGGGCTGTACCCAACGCCAGTAGGAACAGGTCTGCGTCGGGTGACCGGAATTGCTCGATCAGCAGCGGAATGCCTGCTTCATTGCGGGAAAGGATGGCCCCGCGTGTCGCATCAATAATCCGTTGCCTCGAAACATCCGCACGGCGAACTTGATCGTAAATATCGGCCGCGTCGGCCGATTTACCGTCGGAAATCAACCGTTCGGCACACAGCACACACCCTTCGGCAACAGCCGATCGCACTCCGGGATCATCAATCGCCATGGCCGTCCGAAGTGCTGTCGTGGCGTGGCCATTGCCGATTCGACCGAGCGCAACGGCCGCAGCCGCAGCGACCTCGGCGTCATCGTCCAGCAGGCGTTTGATCAGGATATCTACAGCGCTGGCATCCCGCCGGACGCCAATGGAATTGATGGTGCCGGTCAGGAGCCTGCCCTGCAGCGACCCGGCGGCCTTGCGCAACGCCTCGTCGGCAGCCGATCCCGGAATCGCTTCCAGCGCGATCCGCGCCCAGGATGACAACAGCTTTTCCAGTTCGGAAACTGCTTCGTTCGATCCGTATATTGCAAGGAGCTTGCACGTTAATGCTTTTTCGGACGCCGGTGCATCCGAGCGAAGGACTGCAAGCAGGTTGGATTCAGAATCCGGTGCCGCGTCCGTGCTTTGTTGAGCCCTGGCCATGGCGGCGACGAAAACAATCAAGGTGACAGTGAGAACCGAATCGCAGGCGAATTGTCGGATTGTGTGCATGATTTCAGGCCTGGGCAAAAAGCCCGTTTTGGATTTGGCAGAAAAACCGGGTTTAATGGATTGACAGGTTGGCGGCTTTTGGTCCGCCTATTTCATTGTTTTCTTTCAGATTTTGAGCGTCACAGCCTCCACGGTTCACGAAGCGCCTCTGATCGCAAACGGTTGGCTTGTTCGTCGTCGATAAACTCATTCGTCCTGTTGTCATATCTTACCTGGCGTCCCAGGTGAAGCGCGATGTTCGCTGCATGACAGGCGATGTGTGCATTGCATGCGGCGTCGGCATTTCCCCTGGGCTGGCGGCGCGTTTTCACGCAGTCCAGGAAATCACGAACGTGGAAAGTCGCCGGGTAGCCGTCGATTTCGGCAACCGTTCTTCCGGCAAGCAGCGCCGGTGAACTCAAGACCAGTTTGCCGCTGTCCCCCGCTTCAACCCAGCCATCGTCTCCCTCGAACCGCACCGGACACGAACCGAGCGGAATCCATCCTGTTTCGCGAAAGACCAACTCCGTGCCATTCCCGTAACGCGCGACCAACTGGCCATCTTTGGGTGCGTCGTACTCAACCGGTGGCAGACAATCGCCAACCGCCCACTGGCAAAGGTCCACGCAATGTGAGCCCCATTCAAGAACGCCTCCGCCAACCAGCCCGCCCCCTTTCTCGAAATTGAATCCGTCCAACAGCCTGGCGTTGAACGGCCGCCACGCGGCTGGCCCAAGGTAGATATCCCAATCGATGACCTCTCGATCCGGTTCAGGTTGCGCGGGGAGCCAACCGCTCATCATTGCCTGCATGCCCGCCGGGTGGGCAAAGACTTTCCTGATTTTGCCCAGCTGTCCGGTTCGGGCCAGTTCACAGGCGAACGCAAAGTGGGGCAGATTCCGCCGTTGGGTGCCGGCCTGAAACACGCGTCCTGTGCGGCGCATCGTTTCGGCCAGAATCAGACTCTGCGAAATGTTTTTCGTTACAGGCTTTTCGCAATAGATGTCTTTACCGGCGTTGGCGGACGCCATCGCGGCCGTCGCATGCCAGTTTGGTCCCGTTGCGATCAGTACTGCATCGATATCGGCGCGGTCCAGCAAATCGCGGAAGTCACGATAGGCTGCGCAGTCATTATTGCCGTATTTGTCATCCGTGATTTTCTTTACTTCGACACGGCGTTCCTGCCTGATGTCAGCAACCGCCACAAACTGGACATCTTTTTGTTCGAGGAAACAGCCAAGGTCGTACGTGCCACGGTTACCGATGCCAATACCTCCGATCACAATCCTCTCGCTGGGAGCCACCGCGCCGCCCAGTCCAAGGGCAGAAGCAGGGATAATCGTTGGCGCCATCATTGCACCACTGGTGGCCGCGAGAGCGGACTTCAAAAACCGGCGACGATGAATTTGTGGTAATTGTTTCGACATAATCCACGCTCCTGATCGTAATGAACGTTTGCCAGACGAGATTCTACACCGATTGCCGGGTAACGGAACGAATACGGGATAGCGGCCCAGCATACTCCCACTCCATTTGGCTTTCCATACCCGAACAACAACGCAGCCCACCCAGCCAACGCTTGAAGCTGGCCAGCCCGTCATCTTTTCTGGGCGCTTTCAAAAAATACCTGTGTTTTGGCATCAAACAGGAAAACCGGGATGTTCCGGAGTTCGGCGTCCCCAATATTGAGCCGGTCGTGAATCGAATGGTCCATCGTAACGCCACTACCATTTCCGTAAGGTAAAATATGACGAACATGCCGGTGTTGCATTTACAGGGTCATTCACCGACTGAATTGGGACATTGTTAGTCTGGTTCAGTTCTTTTCTGCCCTTTCTCGCTCCGTTGGAATTTCACAAATGTTGACTCCGTTAGGACGGGCGCTGGTTTTATTCGGACTGACTGTTGTGTTGGCTTCAGGGTGCTCGCAGGAAACACCTCTTCCGGACAACACAGGCATTGAACCCGTATTGTCGCCGGATAATGAGGACAAATCGCAAGCACTTAACCTGCAGCTCGGAGCGGAGTTTGAGGCAAAAGTAAACATACTGGAGGACCAAGAGCTTCGAATTGCCTGCATTCGTGAATACGCCCAAAAGTTCCACGAACATGCATTGGCGTTTCCAGCGACCGAAGCAGCCGTTGACTCGTGGTGCGCAGTTCTTTTTCTGGGTGATGACGCCCAGAAAGAACAGGCGATGCACGAACTCCTGACTTCCGCGACGGCCAGGCCGCATGCCGAAAAGAGCGTCGAGTGGTTGCGCAATATCATTCAGAACGGGCACGGGCAGAAAAGAACCGAAGCGATCACTTGCCTTCAATCCATGACAAGGTTGCTCGAGTACCCTGTAGTTCGCCGGAAACGCCTGGGAGTGTTGGCGACCTCGAAGTCGTTACCGCCTGGTATGCGGGAAGAGGCAATGCGATCGTTGACTTCAGACATTTCAGGCCACGAACAAATGGGCGAAGTCATCGAGTCCCTGCGAACGGAGCAAAGTGCCTTCAATGAACGATGGTTGCAGGAGATTGCCCGGACTTCAACTGGTGAGACGCAGGCTCAGGCGGTAGTGTCGCTGGCGAAATTCATCAATCGTCGAAATTCCGTTCGCGAGTGGTATGCCGATGCGCCAGCCTGGAGGTTCGAAAAGATGGAAGATGAGTACCTGAAGTACATTCGCGAAAAGGCCGATCCGGATGAAGCAATACAGCTCGAAAACCTGCTTGAGTCTTTGCAGACTGCCGACAGGAATCTGCTGGAGTCGGGCAGGCGTGAATTGTTCGCGATTCAAAATCTCTCGGTTGGCAGTACGGCCCCCGATATTGTCGGCCCCGATTTGGATGGTGTGGAATTCAAATTGAGTGACTATCGGGGCAAAATAGTCTTGCTGGATTTCTGGGGCGACTGGTGAGGCCCGTGCCGGGCAATGTACCCGCATGAGCGGTCGCTTATGCAGATTACCCATGGAATGCCTTTTGTGATCATTGGCGTGAACAACGATGACGACATTTCGATGATTCGGGAAACGGTCAAAGAAAAGAATCTAACCTGGCGAAGTTTTTGGAATGGCCCTTCCGATGCATCCAGTTCAATTGCCGAACGCTGGTGTATTTCGTCCTGGCCAACAACGTTTTTGATCGATGCCAATGGCGTGATCCGTTACCGGGAGATCTATGGCGAACGACTGGATCGTGCCATCGAATCGCTATTGAAAGAAATGGGTGAATCGGTCGACTTGTCCGGAATTGGCCACAAATAAACCAGTTCCGTTTCCCGATCTTCCTGATTCAAGTAAGGCTCGGTACGAAATCCATTTCGGTTCCCTTTTCTTTTCGATCCCGCGACATTATTTCGGCGACGCCAGGATAACGGCCTGATGCCGCAGGTGCGCAAAGTCAACGATCCGGTGAATTTTCAGGAACCTGGACCAATACGTTTTGACATATTCGCTGGTGTGCCAAATGTAACAGTTATGAACAGAACTGGTTATGGCAAAGCCTGAAAACAACGAATTCGGCCGCGCGATTGGACATTGATCGTCCGGACCCACAATCTCCTGATTCTCTATCACAACATGTTTGTCAAAAGAGCAGTCCTTCCCCCCGGTTCCCGGATTGGCACGATTCAGCTATTGACGTAACGTGCGCCCCGCCGTAAATATGGGAAGCCCTGGCATCGACTGTTCTGGCATCGACTGTTTTTGTGACGAACAATGGTACCCATTAGCAGAAAATCGCCGATGTCGCCCCAGGCGAAACATGCATGGCCGCGTGTGGCGATTTTCGCACGGGTCTTTTTGCATTTTGCCGTGTTGTTTGCTGCGGCCATTTTTCAGTGTGGTTCGGCCAGTTCCCGGCTTCTCAACGTGACCAGGTCCGAGGCACCAGTTGACCAGGACGAGTCGACTTTTACAGACGCTATCAGCGTCAAGACCAGATCACGGGTCTGCCGCAACCAGCAGCATTTGGCGTTGCTGAAACCCGTGCGTGGCGGTCTGGTACGCGCATATTCTGGCATCCCCAGAATCCGTAATCCACTTTCTGGCCATCGTCTCGCCAATAATCTCCTGGCACCCATGCGCTGTTGACCGGATGTTGCCACGATGGCGACTTCGTTGACGGCGGACCGCCGCACATGTGATGGTCCATTCGACGATTTTCAACCCGACCTTTGGTGGGCGGATTGAAACCGGCGGGATTCCCGCCAACTGCGGTCGCTGACAGTCGGGTTTCCGACGTCTCAACAGCAACGCAAGGATTCCAGGCAATGCAAAAACTCATAATAGGCGTTCATCAGTTTCAGTCAGACATCTTCAGTTCCAGGCAAGGGTTGTTTGAAGGGCTGGTGGATGCGCAACATCCGCTGGCTTTGTTTATCACATGCTCGGACTCGCGAATCGATCCGTCACTTTTGACTCAAACTGAACCCGGCGAATTGTTTATCATTCGCAATGCCGGGAACATTGTTCCTCCACACGGTACGGTCAGAGGGGGTGAAGCGGCGACCATCGAATTTGCGGTATCTGCCCTGGGAGTCAAAGACAATCTGATCTGCGGCCACTCGCATTGTGGAGCAATGCGAGGGGTACTCGCCCCGGAGACGGTCAGCGATCTTCCGGCGCTACGCAGTTGGCTGTCCTATGCCGATTCCACGAAACGTATCATGCGGGAGAACTACGGGCACATTTCGGACGAAAACGCCCGTCTGATGGCAACCGTGGAAGTAAATGTGCTGGTTCAACTGAAACACTTGCGGACTCATCCGGCCGTGGCGGCAGCACTTGGGAGAAGGGAACTCAACCTGCACGCCTGGGTCTATACTTTTGAGACCGGGCAGGTGTTTGCCTGGTCGCCTGACCGTGAACAATATTTCCCCATCGAATGAATGCCGGACCCGGCGTCCTGCAAGGAACTCCCTGCCCTCCAGGCCCTTTGAAAAGTGAGAACGATGTTGCCACGACCTTTTCAATTTAATTTCAGGAACCTGAGTGGCGACGTGTTTGGCGGGATAACTGCCGGTATCGTGGCTTTGCCGCTCGCCCTGGCATTCGGATTGCAGTCAGGACTTGGAGCAGAAGCAGGTCTTTTTGGCGCCATTTTCGTCAGTTTTTTTGCTGCCATGTTCGGCGGCACCCAAACGCAGATTTCCGGTCCAACGGCTCCGATGACAGCGGTAAGCATGATTGTCGTCGCCGACATCATCGCGGCCAACGGCGGCAACCTTGACGTCGCATTGCCTTCGATATTGAGCGTTTTTGTTTTGGCTGGGCTGATGCAAATCGTGCTGGGTGTGCTGAAGTTTGGACAATATATCCGCTACATTCCTTATCCGGTTGTTTCCGGGTTTATGACCGGCATTGGCGTTATCATTCTTGTTACCCAAATGCTTCCCTTGCTGGGTTATTACCCGAAAGAAAACGTCGAATACGTCGCCGAATTCATGCCGCGTGCGGAAGAAGTCTTGCTGGAGAAAATTCTCCGGGAAGAAGCCGCAGAAGGTATTCTTGTTTTGGATAACTTCAAAGAGACCGTCCGCCGGGCAGCGGAAATCGAACATGCGGACATTATGCGTGAAGCGTCCGTGTTGGCCGCCAACCAGGCATCGGGTGTTACGGGTTCGTTGCGGCTGTTGGGTCGCGCAATCCCGAATATCAACCTGATTGATTTCATACTGGGGTTGTGTACGATCGCAATCATTTATGGATTCCGAAGGATTTCCAGCGCCGTCCCCAGCACGCTGGTGGCGTTACTGTCAGTCACACTCGCAGCCTGGCTGTTTATTCCGGATTATCACACGATTGGCGTGATTCCAGGCGGATTCCCGGTGCTGCATTTGGATGTGTTGAGCGGATTCAGATTTGAGCACATCCGGCCCCATGTTTTGACAGCGGCGTCGTTGGCCGGACTCGGGGCAATCGATTCGCTGTTGACTTCGATCGTTGCGGACAATCTGACGAAAACCAAACACGACTCGAATCAGGAGTTGATTGGTCAGGGAATCGGAAACTCGGTTGCCGGTTTGTTCGGGGGTATTCCCGGGGCTGGAGCTACCATCCGAACCGTTGTGAATATCAGGTCCGGTGCCCGAACGAAGCTGTCCGGCATGGTATCGGGCGGATTGCTTCTGGTGGTTTTGCTAATGCTTGGCCCATTGGCATCCCGGATTCCTGCCGCAGTACTGGCTGGCATTCTCATCACTGTCGGAATCGGCGTAATGGACTACAAAGGCCTGAAGCACATCCGGCATTTGCCGCGTGCAGAGGTGGCCGTGATGCTTTCAGTTCTCATGTTAACCGTTTTTGTCGGTTTGATTGAGGCGGTATTGGTTGGCTTGACCATGGCATGCATCATCTTCATGAAAAACATTGCGGATGTGGTGGCGAATCGCACCAAAACGGCACCTTTGCTTGAATTCTCCCACGAATTGCCCTGGGTTGATGAGGGAAACATCATTCAGCGTGTTGGAAACAGGGTCTATATCAAACACCTCAATGGTCCGCTGTTTTTTGGATTCGCTTCCCGCCTGCAAGACATGTTCGATGCCATTCCTGATCTCCGCGTCGTAATAATTCGCATGGATCAGGTTCCGTACGTCGACCAATCGGGACTTTATGCGATGGAGGATGCGATCCGGAATTTGCAAGCAAGAGGCATATGGGTCGCGTTTACGGATATTCATGGTCAACCCAAAACACTGTTCGAGCGCTTCAAGCTTATTCCCGGCCTGGTTGACCGGGACCATTGCTTCGAAAACTTTGCGTCATGCTCAGAGTGGCTGGAACGCTATCTGGCCGAAGAGTCGGCGAACGGCAGCAACTTCGGAGAGCAATGTTGAATCAATGGATCAGGTCGCCTCTTTGATCGATCTATGGAAACCAACAGTGTCGAATTCCGTTTCACGGCGCTTTTGCGCCCCATTTCGCAATTACCCTGCAGCTTTGCTATGTTACTTGGCTGATTCACCGGTGTACGGCCCCTGACAACACCCACCTCACTGTTTCGGCTTGACCCATTCCCTTTTGGAAATTTCGAATGGCCAAATACATCCTCGCGTTGGACCAGGGGACGACCAGCAGCCGTTCGATCGTGTTTGACAGTCGGGGCAGTATCGTTGCCGTTGGCCAGCAGGAGTTTACGCAGCTGTTTCCCCGACCGGGCTGGGTTGAACATGACCCCGAAGAAATATGGTCAACCCAACTGGCAACCATGCGGGAAGTGCTTGACCGGGGCAAGATCGCTCCGAAAGACATCGCGGCCATTGGAATAACCAACCAACGCGAAACAACCGTGGTCTGGAACCGGGAAACTGGTCTGCCAATTCACAACGCGATTGTGTGGCAGGACAGACGAACTGCCGGCATTTGCGACGAACTCAAATCAAAGGGTCTCAGCCAGACCATACAGGAAAAAACCGGACTGGTTGTCGACGCTTATTTCAGCGGGACAAAAATCAAATGGATTCTGGACCATGTCGAAGGTGCCAGAGACCTGGCACGGCAAGGCAAACTCTGCTTTGGCACGATCGATACCTGGCTGTTATGGAAACTGACCGGCGGAGAGGTACACGCGACCGACGTCAGTAACGCCAGCCGCACCATGCTCTGCGATATTTCCACCTGCCAGTGGGACAGCGAGCTGCAGAGAATTCTGGACGTTCCGGCCAGTCTGCTTCCTGAAATTCGAAGCAGCAGCGAAATCTATGGGCACACAAGTTTGCTGGACGGCGCCACCCCGGTCCCGATTACAGGGATCGCAGGAGACCAACAGGCCGCCCTTTTCGGCCAGATGTGCACCCAGCCCGGGATGGTGAAAAACACCTACGGCACCGGTTGTTTCATGCTGATGAATACGGGCGAAGAGATGATCCCGTCGGAGAACAGTTTGCTGACGACGGTGGCATGGAAAATCAATGGCGTTACGCATTACGCACTGGAAGGAAGTGTGTTTATCGGTGGGGCCGTCGTCCAGTGGCTAAGGGATGGGCTCGGAATCATCGAGTCCAGTGAAGACGTCGAGGCGTTGGCCGGGCAGGTGGAAACCACGGATGGCGTGTACGTTGTGCCGGCGTTTGCCGGATTGGGGGCACCATACTGGAACCAGCATGCACGGGGTGTTATCACGGGATTAACACGTGGCAGCACTGCCGCCCACATCGCCCGGGCGGCCGTCGAAAGCATTGCCTTTCAAACCATGGATGTATTGAAAGCAATGGAGGCCGACAGCGGAATCAGTATCAGGGAGTTGCGGGTGGATGGAGGCGCGACCCGCAACGAAATGCTGATGCAGTTTCAAAGCGACATATTGAACACCAAAGTTATCAGGCCAGTCATTACGGAAACGACCGCGTTGGGTGCTGCGTATCTGGCCGGGCTGGCCGTTGGTTTTTGGCCTGACATTGATTCGTTACAGCAACAATGGCAGGTACAGAAGTCGTTTGACCCGGCGATTTCCGACGAACAGCGGAAGCAGCTCAGCGCCGGTTGGCACAACGCCGTCCGGGCTTCGCTTTCGATCGCGTAGATTGGATATCGCCAGGTTCGAAAACCTAAACGAAATTGCCTTCATTCTCCCGGCCCTGTGCCGGAGGTAGCGAAATTTGGGGACCAGCTGATCGCACCATCCCTCTTCGAATTTCCCGACGGGAAACGGAATCGCTGAGCCAGATTTATTCGGGTCCGTGACAATTGGGTATGAAATGAACCGGCAGGAACAACTCGACAAGCTCAAGGCATCCTCCGGGTACGGTGTGGTTATCATCGGCGGTGGCGCAACAGGACTTGGCTGTGCCGTTGATGCGGCCAGCCGGGGGTTATCAACCCTGTTGCTGGAAAAGCACGATTTTTCCAAAGGGACCAGTAGCCGTGCGACCAAACTTGTGCATGGCGGCGTACGCTATCTGGCCCAGGGAAATATCCGGCTGGTCCGCGAGGCATTGCTGGAGCGTGGCAGGTTATTGAAAAACGCGCCGCACGTCTGCCACACGCTGGCTTTTGTGGTGCCGTCGTATCGATGGTGGCAAAAATATTGGTACGGCATCGGCCTGCGAGTCTACGAGTTCCTCTCTTTCAGGCTCAGTCTGGGAAAAACAGGACTTTTGAGCAGAGCAAAGACACTTGACCGGCTGCCGCAGTTGTCAGAAAAGAACCTGACCGGCGGAGTTCTTTATCACGACGGCCAGTTCGACGACAGCCGTTTGGCAGTGAATCTGGCCCAAACCGCTGTCGAACACGGTGCCACACTAATTAATTACTGCGGTGTTACCGGTCTGGAAAAACAGGGGAACAAGATCACCGGCGTGCTGGCGACCGATTCCCTGACCGGCGAGCAGTATTCCATCGCGGCGAAAGTTGTCATCAATGCGACCGGAGTGTTTGGCGACAGCATTCTGCAAATGGCAGAACAACACGCTGCACAAACCATCGCGCCGTCGCAGGGGGTGCATTTGGTGATCGACGGGCATTTCTTTCCTGGCAATACAGCACTGATGATTCCGAAAACCGACGACGGGCGGGTCCTGTTTGTCATTCCCTGGCACGACAAACTGATCCTCGGCACGACGGATACACCTGTCGGGGAAATATCGGTTGAACCCAGGCCACTTCAGGAAGAAATTGACTTTATCATCGGTCATTTCAATCGCTATACGAAAGCCACGATCTCGGAACAGGATGTCCGTTCGGTGTTTGTCGGGTTGCGACCGCTGGCCAAAGTCAGCGGCCAAAAAAAGACTTCCATCATGCCCCGGGATCATGTCGTTCGGGTTCTGGCGTCGGGTTTGGTCCATGTTACTGGCGGCAAATGGACGACGTATCGCAACATGGCCGAGCATGCAATTGATGAGGCAATCAAATCAGCTGGCCTTAATTCCAGCGCATGCAAAACCAGACAGTTACGAATTCATGGTGGTGAAGCGGCATCGCCGGTCGAAGGGCATTTGGCCGTTTATGGATCCGACGCGATCCTGATTCAAAACCTGATGAATGACTGGCCAGAATTGCAGGAAAGAATCCATCCCGGGTATCCGTACAGCCTGGCCGAAGTGCAGTGGGCAGTCGAGAACGAAATGGCCTGCACGGTGGAAGACGTATTGGCTCGCAGAATCCGGCTGTTGTTTCTGGATGCCCGGGCGGCAATCGACGCGGCCCCCAGAGTTGCACAGATGATGTCGAAGCATTTGCGGTACGGCGAATACTGGATTCAACAACAAGTATCCGGGTTTACACAGTTGGCCAGAGGCTACTTGTTGAGCGGGGAGTCGTCCGACTAGTATGCTTTTTTCAAATCAAATCGAAAAAATGTTCCAACAGAACGATTCCTGCGCAAGCTAACCTGGAGAGATTCGACCATGTCGCCGTTTCTGGCCGAAATGCTTGGCACAATGTTTTTGATTGTGTTGGGAAATGGAGTCGTCGCCAATGTCGTTTTGAACAAGACCAAAGGGAACAACAGCGGCTGGATTGTGATCACTTTTGGCTGGGGAATGGCAGTCTTTGCCGGTGTATTTGTCGCGTCGCATGGCAGCGGAGCGCACCTCAACCCGGCCGTCACCATCGCCTTTGCCCTGTTTAATGACTTTGCATGGGCCAGTGTTCCGGCCTATCTTGCCGCCCAGATGTTGGGTGCCGTGATGGGGCAGGTGCTGGTATTTCTGGCCTACAAGGATCACTACGACGCAACGTCCGATACCGGTGCGGTGCTGGGAAGCTTTTGCACAAGTCCGGCCATTCCCAATCCACCACTCAACCTGCTGACGGAAATTGTTGCAACATTCGTGTTTGTTTTGGGAGTGTTGTTTATCGCCAAACCGGACAGTTCACTCGGTGCGCTGGATGCTCTACCGGTCGCATTCATGGTCCTGGCAATTGGCCTTTCGCTGGGTGGTCCGACCGGTTACGCCATCAATCCGGCGAGGGACTTGGGACCGCGGATCGTACATGCATTGTTGCCGCTGAAACACAAAGGGAGCAGCCAATGGAATTACGGTTGGATCCCGGTAGCTGGCCCGATCCTGGGCGGTTTATTGGCCGGACTGGTTTTCAAAGTCCTCGTTCAACCGGGAGCTGCCTGATACTTTCCTTGAATGCAAAAAGGAACTGCGTTCTGTTTTCTTCCAACGTCACGGGTATTCCTCAAGGAATTTATTTCGGGTATCTGGCAGGTTGCCCCTCTGCCGGCGTGGCGGCCTGGATGAATTCCCGAATGTCATCATTGGCGTTTTTCAAATCTTCCGCCCGCAAGTACATCATGTGTCCGCTGCGATAGCCTTTGAAGCTCAACCGGTCCCGCAATTTTCCGCCAGGGTCAAGGTGCCACATGCTGTATTTGGCATCAAACCAATGCTTGTCCTGCAAAGCATGGGAAAGCCCGGAAACCCGTGTGGTACCGTAGCTTTCGCCGATCAAATATTTCGGAGAGTTCCAGCGGTTGGCTCGCGTAACAAACGTGTTGATCCATTCGGCCAGATACGCGACGTCCTGATTGACTCCGAAAAACTGTTTGGTGTCCGCTTCCGGATCAACGATTCTCGAATATCCGGTATTTACCGGATTTACAAAAACGATGTCCGCGACATCCAGTATCGAGTGCGGGTTTTCCCGAACACCGTAGGGTTGCACGGGGAACCCCTCGTCATCAATTTTCAGCATTCGGGGTCCGGTGTATGCCAAATGCATCCAGACACTGGCGGAACCGGGTCCACCATTAAAGGAAATAATCAGTGGGCGCCGATCACGATCTTTGACATCGGTTCGTTGGTAGAACGTGTAGAACAACGTGGCGACCGGGTGGCCGTCTTCGGCCCAAACCGGTTGCGTGCCAGCCGTTGCAGAATAGGGAATCTTTTGCCCATGAATGGTGACTTCGTGCTCCGTAACGACGCTGGATTCAACATCGATTGCCCGTGAAACATCGACCGCCGGGTTGTCGACGGAGTTGTTGCCGGTTTTGGAGTCCTGGGCCATGAGGTTGGCGGTCATGCACAGGGTTTCCAGAGTCCCTGCTATCGGGGCAGAAAATTGACGGCAAAAAAATGATTCCCGGACCAATTCCGGAGATGGCCGGATTTACGGATTCCGGATTTTCTTACCGCGGTCTTTTTCGGCGGGCGACGGCGACGGCACTGAATGTCGCTGGTGCGGCACCGGAAACCGGCGCGGTGCATTTCCCGGTTTCGCTTTTATCGGGTAGGAAGATTTGGGTAAGAAGATGATTTCCGGACAAAAACAGGCGAGATGCCGTTGGCCGAATTCCATATTTTCTCACCCCCATTTTCTTACCCCAAACTTTTTCAGGTCAGGACGGCGAATTTACAGGATTTCGTTTGAGCAGTGTAAAATACCGAAAAACCTTCGCCAGGTAAGGCCTTTTTTTTGATGCTGGCAGACAATCGGTTGGCGCTTGTCGTGCTCGGGAGCGGGACGTCGAGTTTTCATGCTGGGAGGGGTGGCGCGGTAGCTTCCCCGGTCAAAAAGACAGCGCCTGCCGGAAAGGTCCATTCCATGTTCAGTCTTCCAAATTTCGCCCGTTCGATAGCCAACAAGGGTCTGCCAAATTTCCGTCAAAAAAGGGCCAAAGCCACCTTGCGCCGGAAACGTCCCGCTCAATCCCGTCTCACGATTGAAACTCTAGAAGACCGCAAGTTGCTGACGGTCGCTTCTGTGGGGTGGGTGGCGATCGGGAAGGTTCAGGTGGTTACTGACCAGTTGCCGACGTCGGTCCAGGTCGACTGGGTCGGCCAAAACGTCAGGATCAGTGAAGTCGGGACGACGCGTTCATGGTCGTCCTCCGCCCTCAATTTGCGTGAAGTGAGTTTTGTTGGTGGTGCCGGCAACGACCGTTTCGTGAACAATGCAACCAATGTCCGGGTATTTGCCTGGGGTCAGGGGGGCAACGACTACCTGCGCGGTTCGAACGGCGGAGATTATATGTATGGCGGTGCCGGCGATGATGTGCTCATCGGCGGGATCGGCCAGGACACACTCGCCGGTCAGGAAGGAAACGACCGGATTTGGGGAGAAGCGGGCAACGACCATATTGATGGCAGCACGGGCAACGACCAGCTCAATGGTGGCGAAGGCGATGACAAAATCTCCGGCGGTCACGGCGACGACATAATCTGGGGCGCGGCTGGCAACGACTATCTTTCGGGATGGTATGGAAATGACCAGATACTCGGCGGCAGCGGGGACGACACCATTTATTGCTATGACGGTAACGACCGGGTATGGGGAGAAGCCGGCAACGACCTGATCTACGGCGAAGGGGGAAATGACGACATTCTGGGCGGCGACGGCAACGACCGGTTGTTTGGAGGCATCGGTGACGACCGGCTCAACGGTGAGGCTGGTGGCGACCAGCTCGAGGGTGGTAGTGGAAACGACCATCTTCTCGGCGGTGCGGATAACGACCGGCTATTTGGCGCGGAAGGCAACGATGTAATGTATGGCGAAGCCGGCAACGACTACATGGTGGGAGGGTCTGGCAACGACCAGATGTTTGGCGGGGACGGCAATGATGAACTCGATGCCGGGGCAGGAAACGATTACGTTGATGGCGGGGCCGGCAATGACTTCCTTTACGGCGGATGGGGACTCGACCTGATTTATGGGCGCGACGGCAACGACAGTCTTTACGGAACCCACTACAGCGCCACCTCAGGTGCCGACTCCGATATCGACCTGCTCGACGGAGGTAACGGCAACGACAAGCTCAAGACGAACCTTTTGGACAACCTGCTCAACGGTGAAGTTCTGATCTGAGGCCCCTGGCCAGGTGAACGGCCCACGATTGGAAGAGATTGACGAACCAAAAAAAGGGACGGGGGGCTTATTCCAAAAAGTTCCCCGTCTTTATCATTCCGCCCATCATCATTCTGCCAAATCCCTTCGACCCGGCTGAAAATGGAGGGTAGAACGATGTGGGGCAGAACGATGGGAAAGCCTGGTACGAAGGATTGAGGAGCAAGTCCCTGGGTTAATTCGCCATTCATGATCGTGGCGCAGCAACTGGCCGGGGAACCGTTAACAAACGGTGAATAGAATGAGTCCATCGATTGTTTATGCCCAGAAGTCGTCCATGTCCGAATCAACCCATCATTTGAACGCTGCTGCATTACCGCTTGAACCAGCAGAACGCACGATAATCGCCAACGCCATTTGTGGCCAGCGCAGCGTCTTATAATGGGGCAGGCAATATCCCGGGTTCGCTTAAATGGGGTAGGAAGATGTGGGTAGGAAGATAATTCCCGGACGAATGCAGGGGCTCTGCAAATCAGGCAATTGGACTGTCTGGAGACAGGGGCCTTCATACCCATTTCATTGACCATGCCATAGATTCCGGGGACGGAGATGATTGGCAATGCCGGATACGTCCAATCCGGATTCCTTGGTGTGCAAGGGCGGCTAGTATATTTCGGCGGCTTGCCTGAAGCTGATCTTTTTCGCGCGATAGGTATCCGGCCCCAGCACCTGAGGTGTGCGCATGTCGATGTTGATGCGACCCTGAAATTTTCTCTCCGGCTCGATACGATTCAGCTTGCAGGTGAACAGGAAACAGTTGTCGCTGTTGGCCGTCAACCAGTGCACGTTGCTCTTGTAATCGGAAATGCTGGACCAGGTACCGACGGCCGCGCGCTTTTCGTTCAGAGTTTGACGGACGACCATCCCGTCTTCACGATCTTCGATTTTGTCGAACAGCTGCACGTGAAAATCACCGGAAACGCATAGAAATGCCGAAACCATATTGCCGTGACCGTGCGGCGGAATGTGGCGGCCTTTTTGCACGTAGGCCAGCTTGCTGATCAGGACCTGATCGGGCTCAGAGCCATCCACCGCATCGGCAACTCCGGGTATGGCGATATCCAGGAAATGTTCACCACTTTCCTGAAGGTCCTGTTTCAGGATCGAATCCTGCAAGTCATCAAACCGGATCATTTTCAGCAATTCAACGACAGGCGTCTCGCCGTAGATCCGGTCCATTTCTTCCTGCCATTGCAGACCGGAAATCTGGCCTTGACCGAGTTGATTCGAAACGTCGCCCAGCCGTCTCTTCCACGATTCCAGTTTGTCCCCGATGGGGCCCATCGCACAGCCGATACCTGCGGCATGATTCAGGAATGAGGCCGCCAGCAACGAACCGGCACTGATTTTGATGGCGTCGCGACGTGAAATACTCATGATTTTCTCCGGTGACTGTGATCGGCGGCTCCGGTCATGGTAACCCATCGTCGGGTCGCCATGCCGGAATCTACTCCGCCGTCAAACGGAAAACAACACCTCGACGATTGGTCAGGCGATGGCGGCAACCGGCAAGGGGATCGCTCCCTGCCCGGATCGCCTTCATTTGGGTCTGATTCAAGAAGTTTTCGGGTAGCCCAGACCGGAATTTCCGGCTGGTTCCGGCACGTTATACCCCACAAACGACCAGAAATGAAACTGAATATCAAATCTTTGGATCCGGAAATTTGATTTGCCCTCAACACCCAAAAATGATCCCCGTCCCTTTTTCCCGGCCACAATTATTATTCTCCAGCAGTTAAATATCCAGCCAGATATTGCTTCATTCGGCGACCCAGGATAATCTCAAACCGGGTCCCATTTGGAGTTCGTCACCAAAGTTGGTCACGGTTCGCTGTGGGAAGATATTCATCAAACGATTCTCTGGATCCCATTGGTATGCCCATTAACCTCGAGATCACGACAGCCAGCGGTTCCAATCGTTGTTTGGCCGACAAAAGTAGTGGCATTCCGGCCCGGGTAGGGCCCATGACTTTTTATGTTTCTCTCCACAAGGATGGAACATGGACCTGCCGCCGACCCATTCCCCAACAATGGCGATATGTCATTCCGGAATACGCAAGTGGTTTCTGGTACAAGGACATTGCCGGTTTTTTTGTGATGAAGGATCACAAAAAAAAGCAGGAAGTCTTTGAACTGCGCAGTATTGAGAAGGGCTCGGGGCCGGCGTTTCATTGGCTGAAGGGGAATATGTACGAAGGGACGGGTTCCTGGAAACCTTCTCCACTCCCCAGCCAGAAGATGTGGGCCGGCGTACTGGTCAAAGGGGGGGGCGGATTGATTGTCGGTGCCGAAGGTGGCGCGGCCGCGGTCGTCAATGTGGATCAGACGAAAAGTGGTGCAGTCCTCGGTTTTGGTACTCTCCGTGCCGGGATCGTTGGAGGAGCGTCCGGAGGAGTGGCACTGGTTATCTGTACAGGTTTTGGATCGGTCCAGGAAATGAACGGTTTCACCTCGTCCGGAGCTGATTTTGCGCTTGCCATCGGCGTGAAATTCAGCGGCTTTCTCAAGGCCAGCAAGGCTGCCTCCTCCCTGAAAAAATTCGAAGGTGGGCTGGATGCGATTGAAAAAGCGATCCATCTGGGCAAAGACTCCGAAGCGTTGAAAAAGGTTTTATCCGAAGTTCCTGGCGCTGCAAAAAGTGCTGCGGCGGTCTGCAGCGTGGTGGTCGACACGGACGAAAAGAACATCGTTGCAATCGACATTCCGATGGCCGGTGCAGGGGCTGAAATTGGCGTATTCTACGGCTGGAGCAAGGTCAAAGTTGTCAGTACGTGGTGACACAACAGGGAGAAAACGGGAGCCGCAACGGGAGGGCGCTGCCCGTTTTTCAAGTCGGGTAAGAAGATGTGGGTAAGAAGATGATTCCCGGACGAATTCCGGATTTTCCTGCCCGCATTTTCTTGTCTTAGTTCTTTCCGGATGCTGATGGCAAGGCAATGAAGGGGGCGCGGCCCAATATTCAAGGCGCGCTACCGGTCCGTTCCTGCCGGAAGGAATACACGTTTGATCAGCCAGGTCCCGTCAAGGATCAGGTACAGTCCGCAAACGACATAGACGCCACAGGAGATCAGGTTCGACCGGTAAACCGTGTCAAAATCAACTTCAAGTTTCATGAATTGGATCTGGAAGAAAACGCGATAAAACTCCTCGACCAGACCGGCTCCTCCAATAATCAGGCAATAGACTCCCAGCAGCCTGAGCGAAAACTGGACGACTGGCAGGTAATGGGGAAACGGAAGCGGTTTGGAGGCGGTCGGTTCCCGGTTCGATTCGTTTTCGGCGTCGCCGTTTTCATCCCGCCGGTCAGCAGATTCAGGGGACTCGTAGGGGTTATCGCTCATCACTCGACTCCGAAAAAAGCCTTGCCAATGGATGAAAACCTGATTTGCCAAATGAACGTCTTGTGACAAGAGTAACAGGAAACGTACCCGATGAACAAAATGGCGGACCGCAACGTTTACCGCCTTTCATGATCGTGGCGCAGCCACTGACTATGGAACAGTTGACAATCGGTGAATAGAATGAGTCCATCGTTTGTACTCAGGAGACATCCTGAACCCGGACCTGTTCTTGTACCTCCATGAAATAAGCGCCTGCGACTGACGATTGACCAATAACGCTGGCTCGGTGCCTGTTTCATTCGTATGTGCACCTTCCATTTTTCGCTGTCCGCTATAATTGTCACGTAACATTCGCGTCCTGGTTTCCCGGAGGGTTTGCATGGTTCGTTTCCAGTTGATGGCGCTATTGTTGGCGTCCGTTTTTGTCGGCACGGAATTGAGCCTCACACAGCAGCCTTCGTTTGAATCAAAGGCGCAACCCGGCAGTTTTCAGGCGTTGCCGCCGGACGTCGGAACCCTGGGCAACCAGCCGGCTATCGTTCTCGTGGCCAACGGCGAAGCCAGGGCGACGATTGTGGTTTCAGATGAAGTGGCCAAAACTCTTGCAACTGGCCAGCTTGATAACCCTGACCCACAAAATAGCTCCGAAAAAATCGCCTGGGCAGCCCGCGATTTGCGCGATTATTTTCAAAAGTTGTCCGGTGCTGAACTCCGCATCATCGGGGAAACCGAAGCGATTCCCGATGGCCCGAGAATTCTGGTTGGTCGCAGCAAACTGACGGTGGAGTTCGACCAGAGAATTCCGTCGGGATTGACCCCGCTGCGAGAGGAGGAAGGTTACGCGATTATCTCCGATGGCCAAACTCTCGTGCTGGCTGGTAACGATGAACAACCTTACCACGGCACCGAGTACGCTGTTTATTTCTTTCTGCATCGATTGGGCGTCCGCTGGTACTTGCCAGAAGAATTTGGTGAATTCGTTCCAGCCCGCGCGACAATCGAAGTCGGGACGCTTGATGTTGTTGATCATCCGGATTTCAAATTGCGTAACTGGTGGACGCATTGGTTTGCCGACGATTTGCGAGCAAGCGAAACTCGCTGGAAAATACGCAATGGAATGAATCCAAACACCCTGCATGCGGTTCCGGGCGACAGCACCGTGCGCGCAGTGTTGCCACCCGAGTCGGAAAAAGACAACCCGGAGTTTGCCGAGGTATTCGCGCGCGACGCTTCCGGAAAGATTTATCCGTTCATGCCCAATCTCGGCAGCGAGGCATCGGTGCAATACGCGGCAAATGTCATCAAAGAACACTTTCGGAAAAATCCGGATTCGAATTCGTGGGGGATTGGTGCGGACGATGGCTTGCCGCGCGATTTCAGCCCGAGCACGGCAGCGATGCACATGAACTTTCCGTCGTTGATCGGTCGTTTCAATGACCCTGGCGGTGACAGTACGACCGAAGAATGGATGCAGTGGGTGCAGCGCGTCTCAGCCGAAGTTCATAAAGAATTCCCCGATAAATTTTTAAGCACAAATGGGTACGCCAATCGCGATACTCCTCCGTTTGGAATCACGCCCGATCCGTCCATCTGGATCATGTTTGCCGCAATCTGGTCCGATACATATCACGCCTACGTCAATCCAAACAGTTGGATGACCAAACGACAGTTCAACATGATCAAGACCTGGACTGACATGTATGACAATGTCTACCTGTACGATTACCTTTACTACAACCTGGTTGGTTGTGGCGCGCCCCCAATCCCACTGTCTCGCAGGCACGCGCATAACATGCCACTGTTAAAGCAACTCGGAGTCGCCGGATTTTGGAACGAAGGTAGAACGGTTCGCGGCGAAGCGGGCATATTCCCAACCTGGCTGCTGGCTCGGATGATGTGGGATGCTGATCTGGATGTCACAGCCCTGAAAAACGAATATTTTGCCAATTGGTATGGACCGGCAAGCGAATCGGCGTTGGCGTTTTGGGACGGGATGGAAGAGGCGATCGAAGGGAGTAATATCTGCGGCGATCGCGACCACTTGCTGTCCCTGATCTACACGCCTGAACTGGTTGAAAGGCTTGCGGCGCACCTGGCGAAGGCCGAGCAAGCGGCCAAAGGAGATTCCTGGGCCGAGTCGCACGTCAGACTCGATCGTGCGACATTCGATTATTTGACGGCATACAAAGCCATGGAACGTGCCGAGTTTGACGCCGACTGGGACGGTGCCGTTCGCAATGCCGATGCCATGGCGGAAGCAATCCGTCCGGCAATGCAACTCAGCCGCCACGTCTGGGACGTAAGCAACGAAGCCAAACCCCGAATCGGCGAGGCGTACGGTTTTTATTATTGGGGATCAGTCCATCGTCGGGAGATCTACTCGCAGCTTGCCGGACTGACAAATGGAGAACGCGGCAAAATAATTGCGGTACTTCCGGAAACCGCGCGATTTCGAATCGATCCGCGGGATGATGGCCGATTTGATCAGT
>Ga0163150_10000733_pt1 | contig 59457 bp, 68 predicted proteins | sample OliLakLV19P2IB_FD_148628 | JGI IMG/M metagenome (GOLD analysis project Ga0163150, IMG submission 148628) | Freshwater microbial mat bacterial communities from Lake Vanda, McMurdo Dry Valleys, Antarctica - Oligotrophic Lake LV.19.P2.IB | ecosystem: Environmental > Aquatic > Freshwater > Lake >...
GGTAATAAGTGTTGGAGAATATATGATTGTATAACATCTCTTTTCTCTTGATTAGATGTGCTCATGAGTGTGTCATAAGTGACTTCAGTTGATTTTTTCGCTTCCAATGCTTTTCGTGAAAACTCAATGATTTGTCTGGTATATTCTTCAGGTTTCATACCTTCAATACCAAGCCAAAATTTCAAGTGTTGTTCCGGGACAATTCGGGTTACTCGTTCTGCTAAAGCAATCATATCACTTGTTGGAGCAATCGCTTTGCTTGGGGCTTCAAATGGTTTCGGAGCAGATCGTTGTTCCTGTGATATTGCTGAAGCATGCTGTTTTTCAGTTGGTTGAGTAGTCGGTTGAGAAGGTTGTGTTGCAGTATCAATTGCTGTTCTTGTTTGTGGTATTTCTTCGGTTTTAGAAATAAGTCTATATCTTGGTTCACCAGACTCTTTTCTTTTTTTGACATTTTTTATCTCCCAATTGGTTCGATATAGTATATGGCCAAGAACTCCTTTGATTTGAGCTAAATTGCTCAGAGCACGATTTATATCTTCCTCAGCAGCTTCTTCAAGCGATACTCCTTCTTTTCCCCATATACTCCAAGCCCATTTTGACTGAGGTAAGTCTTCATCTGCTTTATATGAATCCAAAAGAACATGCATAACATCTAATTCGCGAGGTGTCCCAAGTTTCGTTACGCCATCTGGAAGAGTAAATGAGTCTTCGACCTTTTTTTCTTTTACTTCCTGAGGGACTTCCTTTTTAGGAGTGGTTATTGTTTGGAGATTATGAAGGGAACGATTATACGTTTCCTCAGGAATTGCTCCCTTTTCGAAAAGGGTTTTCAAAGTATGTATTGCTTGTCCAGATGGAGGTAGGTTTTCTTTTCCCATGAGATTTTATAGCCCATAGTATACGCTATACTTAACAAGAAGTCAAATGTATTCTGTTTGATGGCCTAAAAATATAGCCATATTCATTAAAGAAAAATAGCCTCGATTTAGCCTCTCCTGAGGTTATAGGAAAACATTTTGTAAATGACAAAGAAGTAACTGATATTTAGGATGTTATTGAAGGAATTGGGAGTCCAGTATTTATTGGGTTAGGAGGGAGCTTCTTTAACTCGCGCTCTATATCATTACTGGAGATTTATCTTTCAGAGATGGGGAATTGATTCAAGCGTATGATATCCTTCAATGGTCCCATTGAATGTTTCAAGAATCTTTTCTTTGTCTTCTGTTGCCAACAATTTGCCAAATCTGAAATTTCTACTTTCTTCACTATTACACGTTAATATTAAATCTCCAATTGTTCCCGCTGTGGCATTTGTTTCGACAGAAAAATTGAGATTTCCAAAGATCCTTTGCATTTCCTCAATTGCCAAAACTATCAATTTAACTCGAGTATTTGTTTCAAACCCCAATCCAGTTGCTAGTCCACAAACAATAGCATATACATTTTTTAGTGCCCCTGATAGTTCCAATACTTCAACTCCAAAAATCGGTTTTACTCTAAAATAATTTGTTTGAAACAAATTTCTAACCAATTCGGTATGTGATGTCATATCAACGTATCCTAAATTTACCAGTGTTGGCATGTCATTTGTAACCTCTTCGGCAAAACTTGGACCAATGAGAGAATAGTATTCAATTTTTTCTCCCAAAACTCCTCGTACTATTTCGTATGGAAATTTGTGAGTATTCATCTCGATTCCTTTTGCAGTATTTACAATGATTTTAGGATTTTTGATTGTTTTTGCAGCATCTCGAATTGATTGAGTAGGAACGCAAAACACAGTGACATCTGCATTTTCTGTTATTTCTCCTCGTTTGGCAATTGATACATCCTTGCAGTTTTGAGAGAGCACATGACACATCGCTTTTCCCCAAACACCATTACCAATGATTCTTACGTTCATAGTTCTTATTTCACAAAATATTCTCGGGGTTGATACAGCGAGGGGCTATTAAACAATTCCTCAATTTTTTTCTTACTCGACTGAAAGGGGGATGCATCATAACAGTCAACGTATACATTGAATAATAATTCTATATGTACATTTTCGCCGCGAGCTTTTATATCATTTATAATTTTTCCTGGATCCCAAGAAAGCTTTGGTTCTACATACCATTGGCTAAAAGCGTCATGAAGTCTTATTACCTTACTGATATGATTTATTACCATATCTTGTATATCAAATTCTTTCAAGAAGGTTTCAACTAGTACGGATCCTCGATATTCGTGCCCTGGGCACATAGTTGTACCATCTGGAAATGTAACGAGCAGTGGGTTTTCAGTATTTCCGTCTTTGTAGTTTAATGCTTTACCAACATCATGGAGAAGTGCAGTTAACAACATGACGTCATGCTTTGCCATTCCAGAAATATCTTTGGATACATATTCTTCAAACACTTGTTTTGTATTGGAATTTGAAATAAATGGTGTCTCAATTTCTCTTTTTGCAATATCATATGTTTTGGTAAGGTGGTTAAATACTGCTTCGTGGTCGTGGTAGGGATTATTTTCAACAATATTTTTAAGCTTGAGAAATGTGGGGTGTGAAGTAATTTTTTCAGCTAATGTACTGAGATCATCTTTCATAAACTTATCCGTAGTATAGCAAAATTTGCTGTGTTATACTAAATTTGAGATGAAGATTTCAAAAATTCATGCACGGCAAATTTTGGACTCTCGAGGAAATCCGACAGTTGAATGTGATGTTGTTCTAGACTCAGAAATTCTTGGCCGGGCGGCTGTTCCTTCAGGTGCATCTACAGGAGAACGGGAAGCAGTAGAACTCCGAGATAAAGATTCTGAGATATATAACGGAAAAGGCGTTCTCAAAGCCATCGGAAATGTAAATTCGGTTATTTCAAAAGAACTCGTTGGTCGTGATGTGACCGATCAGACAAACATTGATGAAGCACTCATAAAGCTTGACGGAACAGAAAATAAATCTCACCTTGGTGCAAATGCAACTCTTGCGGTATCTCTTGCTGTGTCTCATGCGGCTGCTGCATTTCTCAAAAAACCTCTTTTTGAATATGTCCATTCAATTTCTAATAATCAAAATCCTTCCATTTTGCCACTTCCCATGTTTAACTTAATCAATGGCGGAAGGCATGCAGAAGGATCTTCAGACATTCAAGAATTCATGGTTATTCCAGTTGGCGCTCAGAATTTTTCCCAAGCACTTCGAATGGGATCGGAAATATTTCATGAACTCTCAAAAGTATTGAAAGAAAAAGGGTATCAAACAACTGTTGGAGATGAAGGCGGATATGCACCTTTCTTGAAAGAAGGAAATAAGGAAGCATTAGAACTTCTTTGTCTCGCTGTTGAAAAAGCAGGCTACGAGATTAAAAAAGATATTGTTTTTGCACTGGATGTAGCTGCTTCTGAATTTTTTAAAGAAGAAGAATATCACTTGAGCGTTGAAGGCCAGACTTTTGGGAGTGATGAAATGGTAGATTGGATTGTTAGATTAACTCATCAATATCCAATCATCTCTATTGAGGATGGTCTTGATCAGAATGACTGGAATGGTTGGAATTCACTTACTGAAAAAGTTGGGAAAGATATACAAGTTGTCGGAGATGATTTATTGGTTACCAATGTAAAATATTTGAAGAAAGCGATCAAGGAGAGAGTAAGCAACGCTATTTTAATAAAACCAAATCAGATAGGGACCTTAACCGAAACAATTCAAGCTGTACAAATAGCTCAACAGAATGGTTTTAATACTATTATGTCTCATAGATCTGGAGAAACAGAAGATACAACAATTGCTCATTTAGCGGTAGGCCTTTCGTGCGGGCAAATAAAGAGTGGTTCTTTGTCGAGGTCAGAACGTATTGCAAAATATAATGAACTACTTCGTATTGAAGAAATGCTTGGCGATAAAGCTCAAATTACGAATCCTTTTAAATTGTCATCCTGAGGCTTAAGCCGAAGGATCTTAGATTCTTCGCTTCGCTCAGAATGACATTGTGAATAATGGCATACTTAGCATTAGTCCGACACGGGCTCTCAACATATAACCAGAAAGGATTGTGGGCTGGATGGGATAATCCGGATTTAACTTCTGAGGGAATAGAAGAGGCAAAAAAAGCAGGAGAAGCTCTTAAAAATATCCAGTTTGATTATGGATATACCTCGGTACTTCAACGAGCCATTGATACACTCGAGATCATCAAAAGAGGGACAAATCAGACAGAAATTCCCACAATTCAAGACAAGAATTTGAATGAGAGAAATTATGGGGACTATACTGCCAAAAATAAATGGGATATAAAAAATCAAATTGGAGAAGAAGAATTTAAAAAACTACGGAGAAGCTGGGATTTTCCTATTCCCAATGGGGAATCACTCAAGCAGGTTTACGAACGGGTAATTCCGTATTTTGAAAGAGAGATTTTTTCAAAGGTTAAAAACGGACACAATGTTATTCTTTCATCTTCTAACAATGCTTTACGTTCCTTGTTGAAGTATCTTGAAATTATATCTGATGCTGATATAGCAAACCATGAAATGGGGACTGGCGAGGTTTATTTGTATACAATTGACTCGAATGGAACAGTAATAAAAAAAGATATTTTATCTTCAAATCCAAATACCGGCAAAATTTAAAAAGCCCAGCTATTCCTTTCATTCTTCTTACAATCTCTTCATTGTATCCTTAACTGCTGTTTATACCATAGATACATGAATATGAAAGGAAGCGGCCCTGCTATCTGCGGATCCCAGGGTCCTTTCAAATCAAGAGATTTGAAAGGAGGTGAGTAATTTATGAACGTTATTGGATGGATAGTATTTGGAATGATAGTAGGAGTTATCGCAAATCTTATAGATCCTCGTCCTTCATCTGGAGGAATTTTAGGAGCTATTGTACTTGGAGTTATCGGGGCAGTAGTTGGAGGATTTTTAGGAAACGTACTCTTTGGAATCGGAGTGACAGGATTTAATATCCAGTCATTTATAGTTGCGACCGTTGGAGCAATTGGGCTTCTTTTTGCTGGCAGAGCATTCAGAAGAGCATAATGTGTAAATACGAGAAAATAAGGTAGACGATAATTGAGATACAATTGATATTGCAACAATATCGCTCAAAAAAGTCTACCTTATATATTGGATTAGTCAAAAGATCTATTTTGAGCTATTGGCATTCCCCTGATATATCTGCTAAAATATTAGATCACGTTTCTTAAAAAATTTATGAACGATTTTATAGTTGTTAAAGGTGCTCGGGAACATAACCTCAAAAATATAGATGTCCAAATTCCAAAGAATAAACTTGTTGTATTTACCGGTCTTTCCGGAAGTGGAAAATCCTCATTGGCTTTTGACACTATCTATGCAGAAGGACAAAGGCGATATGTGGAAAGTCTTTCATCATATGCACGTCAATTTTTAGGAATCATGAAAAAACCTGACATCGATCAGATATCTGGTCTCTCTCCTGCTATATCAATTGATCAAAAAGGAGCTTCTCATAACCCCCGGTCAACGGTTGGAACTGTAACCGAGATTTATGATTACATGAGGCTTTTATTTGCGAGAGTTGGTCATCCCCATTGTTCTAACTGTGGACGCGAAATTTCTCATCTTTCTAAAGAACAAATTACAGAACTGATTTTAAAAATGTCTGAAGGAAATTCAAAAGTAGGGGTTCGGATATTAATTCTAGCTCCCGTGGTCAAAGAAAGAAAAGGACAATATACAGAACTTTTTGTAGATTTAAAAAAACGAGGATACAAAAAAGTCCGAATCGATGGACAAGTATATTCACTCGATGATGAGTTGGTTCTTATTAAAACAAACAAACATACCATAGACGTAATTATTGATCAAATCACACTTACAAAAAAAACAGACAGTCTTCGGATTGTAAATGACGTTGAACAGGCTTTAAAGTTGGGAAATGGTGAACTTATTGTTTCAAAGATTTTAGACAAAGGATTTGAGATTCCAGATCAGCCAAAAGTTCTTGAAGATACATTGTTCTCTGAGAAATTTGCCTGTCCGGTCTGTAACATTTCTATCGAAGAAGTAGAACCTCGGATATTTTCGTTTAATACACCTCATGGTGCGTGTCCAGAATGTAATGGATTAGGCGTACAATTGACAGTCGACAAAGAATTAGTCTTCAATGACAACTTAACTATTAATGAAGGAGGAATTTCTCCATTCCCAAATATAGGGGAGCAAGACACATGGTTTGCAAGAACATTCCGTAAATTCTGTGACGAAAACGGAATTGAAATGAATACGCGGTTATCTAACCTATCACAAGATAAAAAAGAAATTCTTTTTAATGGCACAGGCGAAAAAGAATATAAAGTAAAAGGACAAAATAGGTGGGGGCGAGGAACGGTAATTTATGAACCTTTCAAAGGTATTAATGGAGAGTTAAAAGGCAAACATAATGATAGCGATTCTCCAATGCTTAAAGCACATGTCGAGAAATTTATGAGATTTGAAACATGCGGTTTTTGTAATGGGGCGCGGCTTAAAAAAGATGCATTATCAGTAACCATTGAAGGAAAATCCATTGTTGATATATCAAATCTCTCAATTTCAAAGTCACTCACTTTTATAGAGAATATAAAAAGTAAATTGAGCAGTAGAGAAATTGAAATTGGGAAAATAATCCTGAAAGAAATTCAAAGTAGACTTCAATTTTTGGTTGATGTCGGTCTTGATTACATAACTCTTTCTCGAAGTGCAGGATCGTTGTCGGGAGGAGAAGCTCAACGAATTCGTTTGGCTTCACAAATTGGAAGCGGGTTAACAGGAGTTTTGTATGTTTTGGATGAACCCTCGATTGGTCTTCATCAACGAGATAATCAAAAATTGATTGCGACACTTAAAAAACTTCGTGACTTGGGGAATACAGTGCTTGTTGTTGAACATGATCAAGAAACAATGGAAGAGGCAGATTATATTTTTGATTTTGGTCCGCTAGCCGGTGAGCATGGAGGTACGATTATGGCCGAAGGTACACCTGACGAGATTAAAGAGAATCCCCAATCGTTGACTGGACAATATTTATCAGGAAAGAAAAAAATAAAAGTTTTGGCGAGTAAAAGTGAAACCATGTCGTATGCCCCCAGACGGAAAAGTGTTGTTGATACAGAAGGAAAAGAATTGACAATTTTGGGAGCTCGAGAGCATAACTTAAAAAATATCACAGTTTCTTTTCCCTTGGGTAAGCTTGTTGTTGTAACTGGGGTATCTGGAACTGGTAAATCAACTCTTGTTACTGACATTTTGTACCATGGACTCATGGAAAAGAAAAATCCGTATCACAGGGAAAAACCAGGAGAACATGATGAAATTATAGGAGACGAATATGTAAAAAATATCTTTCTTATCGATCAATCTCCTATTGGTCGAACGCCTCGGTCAAATCCAGCAACATATACAGGTTGTTTTACCTATATTCGTGATTTATTTGCGTCTACCAAAGAAGCAAAACTTCGTGGATATGGTCCTGGAAGGTTCTCATTTAATGTAAAGGGCGGCAGATGTGAGGCATGCGAGGGCGAAGGACAAATCAAAATAGAAATGCAGTTTTTACCTGATGTATATGTAACCTGCGAAATTTGTAATGGAACACAATATACACATGAAGCATTAGAAATTTTATTTAACGGTAAAAATATAGCTGAAGTTTTGGATATGAGTGTGGCAGAAGCACATGCCTTTTTCTCATTTGTCCCAGGCCTTTCCCACAAATTAGAAACGCTTTTTGATGTAGGATTGACTTATGTAAAACTTGGCCAGCCTGCACCAACACTTTCTGGAGGAGAAGCCCAACGAGTAAAACTAGCTACCGAGTTATCCAAAAGAGGAAGAGATGCAGTCTATTTACTGGATGAACCAACAACAGGTCTTCATTTTGCTGACTTAGAAAAACTGTTAGTTGTACTTCGGAAATTAGTTGATCAAGGGAATACAGTAATTGTTATAGAACATAATTTAGACGTTATTAAAAATGCTGATCACATTATTGATTTAGGACCTGAAGGGGGAGAAAAAGGTGGGGAACTTGTTGTAGTAGGAACACCTTACGAAGTTGCACAAAATCCTAAGTCTTATACCGGACAGTTTTTAAAACGTGTATTATAAATAGGTGGTAAAAAAGTACATTGGTTTTCTTCTATTCTTATGTCTCTTTTTGTTTTTTCCAACGAAAGCATTCGCGTTAGATAATTTCTCTACTTCATATGACGTTACCTATACTATTTTAGAGAGCGGCTCGACCCATGTATCTTTAAATGTTTCACTCACCAATACGACAAGTCAGTATTATGCAACATCATATGGGATAGATGTTGGTTTTCAAAATATCTCGTCTGTGAAAGCTTTCGATTCAAAAGGAGCTCTGCGGCCATCACTGGTTAAAGGAGATAACAAACAAACTATTCAAGTAGAATTTAGAGATCAAGTAGTAGGGATAGGCAACTCAGTTCCGTTTACTATAACTTTTGATACAGAAGAAGTCGCTCGCAAGAATGGAAGCATTTGGGAAGTAAATATTCCTGGACTTTCTAATCAAACAGATTTTGAAAGTTTTAACGTATCTGTTGTCTATCCAAAAACGTTTGGACAGCCGCAATATACAAAACCTTTTGTTCCACTTGAGGTACAGAAATCATCAACTTCTTTGAAATTTACAAAAAATCAGCTTGAACGTTCTGGAATATCGATTGCCTTTGGTGATACGCAGCTCTATGATTTCACACTCAATTATCATTTAAAAAATAACAATCTTTTTCCTGTTAGGACTGAGATTGCGCTTCCACCGTCAACAAATTATCAAGATGTTTTTATAAGTACTATTGTTCCTCAACCAGATCAGGTAACAATTGACGAAGATGGAAATTGGCTTGCCCAATACACACTGCTGCCCTCAAGACGATTGGATGTTGATGTGAAAGGAAAAGCGGAATTATTTCTGTATCCCAAAAAACAAATCTTGTCGGATTCAGAGTATCAGAAATATTTGGCGTCAGATACATATTGGGAAACTCAAAGTCCAGAAATAAAAGGGCTCGCACAAAAGTATAAGACACCGAAAGAAATTTATGACTTTGTCGTAGCTACGCTTAATTATGATTTCTCTCGGGTCACAGGTAATCAACCCAGATTAGGTGCTAGACAAGTATTTGCCAATCCAAAATCTGCAGTATGTCTTGAATTCAATGATCTTTTTATAGCAATCGCGCGTGCTGCGGGCATTCCTGCTCGGGAAGTGGATGGATTTGCTTTTACTGAGAATGAGAGGCAACGGCCGCTGTCACTTGTCCAGGATGTACTTCATGCGTGGCCGCAGTTTTATGACAAAGGTCTGCAAACGTGGATTATGATTGATCCAACATGGGGAAATACAACAGGAGGAGTAGACTATTTTCAGACACTCGATTTTGATCATTTTGCCTTTGTTGTCAAAGGAATTGACAGCGAGTATCCAATTCCAGGGGGAGGATATAAATTATCTGGCAATATAAATTCGAAAGATGTTCATGTTACTTTTTCAAAAACAAGAATAACACCAATAACTCAGTTTGATCTTTCAACAACAATTCCTTCAAAAGCTCTCTCATCTCTTCCAGTTACAGGAGATATTATGGTTAAAAATACCGGAAATACTCTGATTACAGAACAAAATATGTATGTAAAAAGTAATATGCTCAAACCCAACGATCAGACATTATCGATTCAAAATATACCGCCGTTTGGATATGCGAAGCAATCAGTCGTTTTTCAAAAAACTCCATTTTTGACAAATATAAACGATATCATTACAATCCAGGTTGGAAATCGCAAACTATCAAGTCCTATTTCTATAGCAATGTTTGTTTTAAATAGAGAAACATATATTTTAGGAGGTGTTTTAATTGGATTATTTGCAGTCACAGTACTCACAATTACCTACGCAACCTGGCGTTTACCAGTTTTTAGACGAAAAAAATAATATCCTTTACGTTGGAAAAGCGAAAGATTTAAAAAAAAGAGTCTCTTCATATTTTTTGGAGTCGCGCGTATTAGGTGAAAAAACTCGTGTGATGATATCTCAAGTTAAAAAAATTCGAGTTACCGTTGTCGAATCGGAACTTGAGTCATTGTTATTGGAAGCATCATACATTAAAAAATTTAGTCCCCGTTATAATATTCGGCTCACTGATGGGAAATCTTATCCTCTCATTAGGATTGCTCGAAAAGTTGATTATCCGCCGGTTTTGACTGCACGAAGACCTGAAGACAAACATTCAATATATTTTGGTCCCTATCCTAGCTCTGGCACGATGAAGTCAGTGCTCAAAATTATCCGCCGTATTTTCCCATATGTGTCAGTACCAAAGCATCCAAAAAGAACCTGTTTGTATTATCATTTAAATCTTTGTCCATGTCCGCCAATGTTTGACTCCTTAACGCTCAAAAAAGAGTACAAAAAAAATATTCGCCACATTGTGTCCTTTTTGGAAGGAGATAAGCAGAAGGTTCTAAAGGAACTAGAAAAAGAACGCGATGAGGCAAGTAGAAATGAAAACTTTGAAAAAGCAACGTCTGTCCAAAAAAAGATTGACGCAATACTGTATGTTACGAGCTCCGTGCACAAACCATTTGAATATGAGACAAATCCAAATTTGAGATCAGATCTTCGTCTGAATGAACTTCACGAGCTAAAAGAACACCTGGCTGGCAAAGGAGTGGCGGTCGACAAATTAGATCGAATAGAATGTTACGATATCTCAAATTTTGCAGGTACGTTAGCGGTTGGTTCTATGGTTGTATTTGTAAATGGAGAAAAGGAAAGTAATTTTTATAGAAGATTTAAAATCAGCCCAGATATAGTTGGACCGAATGACTTTGCCATGATGGAAGAAGTGCTCAGGCGGAGGTTAAAGCATGAAAAAGATTGGGGATTACCTGATCTACTCATTGTTGATGGGGGAAAAGGGCAGATCTCATCTGCTTTAAAAGCGGTCAGAGATTCAGGATATACCATACCTATAATAGGACTCGCCAAGAGGGAGGAAATAATTATTACAGCGGGTTTTAAAGAAATACGTCTGCCGCGTGATTCTCATGCGCTTCATCTGATGCAGCGAATTCGAAATGAGGCACACCGATTTGCTGTAACGTATCACCGAAAACTCCGATCAAAAGCTATTTTCGACTGATATCGTATTCGTAGGGGAAGTATAAGAAAGCTGCTGGAGAATCGTCCATAAGATATTTTTGCAGATCTAAATAAATATCTCGTCTTTCATTTGAGTCAACAATTTTTCTCCCATCTTCAAGATATTTATCTATTCGAAGATTTCGATATTTAGTAATATTGTTTTCGTGATTTGAATGCCATAGTGGATATTGATCTGGATCCTTGGGAACAAAAAAATCTCCTAAAAATGCTTGAAAAGAAGTCGGAATACTTTCTGTGGATTCTATTTTTGTTTCTACCCCTATATCTTTCCATGCTTTTTTGACTAGCTCTGCAGTTTTTTGATATTTTGGAAGAGTTTTGAGCGTTATTACAAGTTTTGCTCCACTACTTGCTGTTTGAGTTTCGGAAAGAAGATTTTTCGCACGTTCTACATTTTGTGTTTTGTTGTAAAGATCTGTATATGTCCAAAAGGTGGGCGGATAAAATGTGTACGCGCGGTCACCAGAGGGAAAAGTATTTGGAAGTGCATATGAAAGAGAATTCCTAATCTTTTTGTCCGAAACCACTTGATCATTGATATTAAAAAAAACAGTCACTAGTCGAGAATAATCAGTTCTTTTTTTTACAGAGGTGTTTGAAAACTGCTCAAATGTATTTTTTTTAAATTCATTACTCGTTAGTCCATATGCGTAGTTGATTTCACCTAAAATATACGCGAGTTTTAACGACTCAATACTTGGATAGAAGTTATATTTTTTAATAACATATTGATTTTTAGCCAACGATAATGTGAGTGACTGCACAAAATTACCATTGAGTTCTATATCTTTTACTTTATATTTCCCTGTTCCAATGAACCCTTTCTTAAATATAGGTCTGGATACCGTTATCAAAAATGGACTATATGGTTCCTTTAACTTAAAAACGATTGTATAACGCTCTGGCCTCTCTATTACAACGTCTTGAAAGGCGTACGAAATTCTGTCAGAAGTAACGTTATTTTGGTCATTATAAAAAACATTATTGTTAAGGTGGAATATATAAGTTTTACCGTCATCAAGAATCTCCCATGACTTAGCTATTGCTGGTTCTACTTTTCCACTTTCTGATATTTTTGTTAAACCTGAAGATAAATCTGAAAGAACGATTGGAGGAAGGTTTTCAAGTACATACGATCCAACAAGTCCTACAGTTTCACTTTCTCCAAGCGGAACTTTTGGAACCATCCATTGGATTGCTTTCAAAAGGGCAAAAAAGACTAATAATCCAATAAAGAAAAAGAAAATAATTTGTTTGCCCCACTTTTTAATGTAAGCTTTTATAAGCCAAAATAGAAGCCTTCTTCTAATAACCATAAATTTATTTTTGAGGGATAAGAAGAATAATTGAAGTTGCCGCGAAAAGTATTGCTAGAACAATTGTTGCATATAACAATAACTTTTCTACACTTCGTCTGCTTCTGTAAAGCTCTCCTCCGCCCCCAAATGCACCAGAAAGACCTGTTCCTTGTGACTGGAGAAGAATAACAACAATTAAAAGGATGCCTATAATTGTTTGAGCTACACTTAAAACCATACCGCTATTATATTTCTTTTAGTATGGTCTTTGCAAGTTTGGATGAATCATGATACAGAGGGAAAGATTCATCGACTAAGTCGTTCTGGATTATATTGTATTGTTGAATTGATGGATTTCCCTTTACATATTCATTCTCAAAATCAGAAGGAATTGAAATTGAATAATTGTTATTTGTTATAACTTTGTCGAAAGGAAATTCTCCTAAATGTTTATCTATCGCACTTATATAGTCAGATACTGTATATCCTTTCGTCTCTTCAGGTTTATTTGTTACATTCACAACAAAGAATTTTTTAGCTTTTGAGTTTTTAAGAATTTTAGAAATATCTTCAACGAGAAGGGATGGTAAAACGGTTGAATACAAGTCCCCGGGGCCAGCTATAATGATCTCTGCATTTTTTAATTTTTCTATAGCCAAGGGTGCAGCTTTTACATCTTTTGGATGAAGAGTAACTTGATCGTATACTTTTTCTCCCTCAAAATTGCCCAGATCAATTGATTCTTCTCCAACAACGTCTTTTCCTTCAATAGTGGTCGCAGAAATGGAAATAAGTTCGTTCGTTACAGGAACAAAAGTACCTGGAATGTGGAAGGTTTGTTGGTATAACTCTATTGCTTTTTCAAGGCTATGTGTTTTATCAAGCATTGCAACGAGTATTAGATTTCCCAATTTATGTCCTCCTAATTCATCATCTTTTCCATATCGCTCACCTGGGAATCTATAGGTTAATAGTTTGGAAAGGTCGGGTTTTTTGTCACTGATAAAGGCAGACATGCACGAAACTATATCACCAATTGGTGGAACATTATAAAGCCTGCGCAGCCTTCCTGCTGATCCACCATCATCAGCCATAGAAAATACTATTGAAACATCTTCAAAGTGATCTTTCAATCCTTTTACTAAATTGACTGTTCCTATGCCTCCTCCGAGGCAAACTACCTTTTTTGTATTTAGTTTTGTGTTAGCCATTTTACGAATGTAACTATAAAAGAATAGAGAATCGCTGTTGCAATATACGCAAAAAACACATTGAAGTCAATTTTCGGAATAATAAATCCTGCTACTTCAGTACCAGGGAATGTAAATGCTCGAATTTGAATTTGCGGTACAACAACAGTAAAGACATAAAAAATTATAGCGTTTATTACTACAGAAAAAAACCCCAACGTTACAATATTAAATGGAATAGAAAGTATTGTAAGAAGTGGTTTTAATGTATGAAATAATATATTGAGGATAAGTCCACCAATAAAAATTGTCCATAAGCCACCTCTAATAGTAACACCATTAATAAGTTGAGGAAGCAAAAAAAGCGCCAAAGCGTCAACAATTGTGCTCCGTAGGAACCCCTTCATACAGCAATTGTATTGTTTTTTGAATTGTTGTGCAAATCATATCTAGTTTCGTATATTTTTCTATTTTTAGAGCTTGCAACAAGTATAGAACTGAAGTAAGATATGAACGATTAATTCTCCTATGAACACGATCCTTTGCCCAAATTGTAATACTCCTGTCGAAATAACGCTAGCTTTGGAAAAACAAATTGAAGAACAGGTATCTTCAAAGCAGAAAAAGAAGTTTGAAGAAGAACTATCCCGGGTACAAAAGGAAACGCAAGAACAAACGTCCCTAAAAGCTGCAAAACAATTTGAACATCAAATAAAGTCAGCAAAGGAAGACGCTCAAGAATCCGCAGAACGCAATAAACAGCTTATTGAACAAATTACGGAACTGACAAAAGAAATGCGGCAAGTTAAAAAAGAAAAAGACGAAGTTAGGCTTGAAATGGAAAAAAAGTTGAGTTTGGAAGAAGGAAAAATAAGACTTGATGCTCAAAAAAAAGCAGAAGAAGAACAACATTCAAAACTTTCTGAAAAAGATAAACAGCTTCAAGATGCTTTGAAAGAAGTTGAAGAAATGAGAAGAAAGCTCCAGCAAGGTTCTCAACAAGCACAAGGTGAAGTATTTGAATTAGAGTTTGAACAACTTCTCCAGCAGCAATATCCCCATGACAAGATTGTTCCTGTCGGGAAAGGAATAAAAGGAGGAGACATTGTCCAGGAGGTGTGGGATAGTAGGGGAAATTATTGTGGAAAGATTCTGTGGGAATTAAAAAATACGAAGATGTGGAGTGAAACGTGGGTTGATAAGTTAAAAACTGACAAACGTGCCATTAAGGCAGATGAAGCTGTTGTTATTTCTGAAGTAACACCGGGGAACGTAAAAAATGCAGGGTTTTATCATGATATATGGGTAACACAACGAAGTTTTGTTATTCCGCTTACTGATTCTTTGCGCGTTAAGTTAATTCAGCTCGTTATTATTAAAAATTCCTTGAAGGGTAAAGATGTAAAGATGGAAGCTCTTTATAATTACCTAACCGGAACAGAATTTAAGAATAGGATTGAAGCAATTGTTGATTCGTTCACCAACATGCAAACTGAGATAGAACGAGAAAAGCGGTATTTTACAAATAAATGGGCGAGAGATGAGAAGAATATCCGCCAGGTTATAGACAATACATATGGTATGCATGGAGATTTGAAAGGAATACTTGCTGCTGCAGTTCCTCATATTCAGGGAATTGATTTACTAGAGGATGGTGTGACTGATCATGAAGATATTGCGTCCGACGTTTCAGGAAGAAGAAAGACTTTGGCAGACTAACTATAGGGTAGTGGTCGGTATTGACGAGGTAGGAAGAGGAGCATTTGCCGGACCAGTAGTTGTAGGTGCGGTTGTTTTTTCTCCAAATACAACTTCTGATTTATCTCTTATTCACGACTCCAAACTTTTAAAACCTCACCAAAGAGTCACGGCACTGTCTCTCATTAAAAAATATGCTTCTTTTTACTCTACAGAACAATCGTCTGTATCTATAATCAATAGAATAGGAGTTGGAAAAGCTACTGAAATTGCATTTAGAAAAGTAATACAAAAAGTACAACATATCTATATGGGCGTACCGCTTTTTGTTTTGATTGACGGTTATTCTATTAAATATATAAAGGGAATTGGCCTAGGCCGTCAAAAAGCGATTATAAAAGGAGATCAAAAAAGTATATCTATTGCAGCAGCCTCAATTATTGCTAAAGTTACACGAGATGCAATGATGACTCAGTATCATGATATGTTTCCTCAATATGGTTTTAAAAAACATAAAGGATATGGGACACGAGAACACCAGGAAGCAATTCGAAAATATAATCTCTGTAAGCTACACCGGACTTCATTTGACTTATCTCCATTCGTGTAGTGCACTTGACAAAACCCAAGAAATAATCAACTATTGTATAAATGAACATAAAACAATTTTTACTCGGCTGCGGAGGATTTTTATTACTTTTTGGAATGTTAGGATATGTATTGCCTGATGGGAAGTTACTTGGTGCGAATTGGTTTTTAACAAATGGGGAAAATGTGGTTCACTTAATTTTTGGTGTTTTAGCACTTGCAGCAGCGTATGTTTTTGATGCAAAAATGCAAAAAACGTTAGTACAAATTATGGCTATTGTTTTGGTCTTTTTTGCTGTATTTGGTTTTATGGTACGAGATGTACCACCGTTAAATACTTTTTTGGTAGCAAATTTAGAAAATCCCTATGACAATATTTTGCATCTGGTATTAGGCATATGGGGAGTATACATTGGTTTTGTATCAAGGGAAAAAGTAGTAATTTAAGAAAAGTAAGTATTATTCTTTTATATCATCTAAATCTTTCGATTCAACAAAATCTTCCTCAACGGGTTGAATAAGGAATCCTTTTAGATCTCTTCTTCCGATGATAATGGGGTATTTCATTACTGATCGATCGACTGCAGTTGCAATAGTTGATATTTTTTTGCCAGCCAATTGGAAAGATAAGTTGACAGTTGGCCGGTATGCTTGTCCGCTGGCCGATCGAATAAAAATCTGTTCTTTATTGAGCTCAATACCTAATTGCTTCGCAAGATTACTATCAATAGATGTACGAAAGGCCCCCGTATCAAGTTTTGCCTTCAAAGTAATTTCTCTTTCTTTTCCTTTTAATGTTATTGGTTCAATAACTGATAGAATTTTAGGAGTTGTTATAACTTTCTCGGAAAAATGTTCGGCAAATAACGATTTTGCAACTTCAACACCGCGCTCGGGTGTCGCAATTGCCATATCTTCGACTCGTTCGAGACGAGTACGCATAGATGACAAATTTGCTGTTTGGATTGACAGTCCGGGTCGTGCATTCACTTCAAGCACCATCGGACCATATCGCTCATCAACTACAATATCAATGCCTGCAAATCCTAAACCTGTTGCCACTTGAGATTTAACAGCCAAAAGTAGCAAATTATCCCAGTCAGGAATTTTTATTCCTCTGACTTTCATAGTGCTGTCTGGAATTTTTAAAATAAAAGTGCTCTTATGTTGAATAGCATAGGTGGTGATGCCAGTCCGAATATCAATCCCAATACCAAGTCCTCCGAGAAATAAATTTGCTTTTCCTTCAGATTCTTTTGTTGGAAGACGGAGCATTGCCATAACAGGGACTTGGTTAAAAACAATAACTCGGATGTCCGGAATTCCAAGGGGAGCAATTTTTTTGTAAAAGCGATGGAGAATAATTCTTTCTTCAATAAAAGCTTTATCTGGCAAGTATTGAAGTGAGTAGGCACCGTCCAATATATCCAACAGATGAGATTTTAACTGTTTTATAGCTATGGTACTTCCTTTTACTGTTTTTCCTTCACTTCCATTCCAGGAATGAAGCGCTGTAATTCCTTGTCCACCGTATCCTCGTGCGGGCTTGATAACGAATCCATCTGATGGAAGGTCCCATTTATAGTCTCGAATTTGTTCTCTATTGTCAAATGTCGAAAGCAACTTTGGTGTCGGAATTCTATCTTTTAACAAAACTCTTTTTGTCTCTAATTTGTCATCTGCGATTCTTTTTGATCGTTGAGAATTATATCTCCTAATGTATAGGAAATTCCGGGCGTTCATCCCTAATACGTTTCTACTTACTGCCATGGTATAAAACCTTTGAAAATCTAAAATATTCTGTTACTCGTAAACCAAAGTACCTTCCAATCGCAATGTTGATAGGAACTAGTAATAAGATTAGTTCTGGATATAAAAGAATTGAGTTTTGTAGTGGTAAAAATGAAAGGAGCAAAAACCCTAAAATTCCAAGACCTATTGTAACAGTAATTATTATCAAGGTTTCTCTCATACTTCGTTCTAGCTGTACAGCAACAATTCTTTCGCTCAAAATTATAAATATCATAATTGGGAAAATGGAGATTTGGGTAACAGAAAGCGTTCCTATACTTGCACTCGCTGTAAGTGCAATAAATACTACCAAAGAAACCACCCATAAAGAAAGCGCTATCTTTGGAAGTTGTTGAATTCGTACCTTTTTAAGAAGAATTCGAGCAAGCGTTGTTGCAAAGACAATAATCGTCAAAAGGACAAATCCAATAGTTATTCCGGTAGCTAGAAGGGTGATTGATAATGCAATAGGAACTAACATACCAATACTAGGAAGACCGATGATATGTCTCACGAAAGCAACAATAGTAGCAAGGAGTGGAAGAAGGAGAATTAACATAATAGTATTTGCTGGAACTCCAGTTCTGACCGCATACTGCACAGCAAATGCCATAAAGTTATGCCATTGGGGTGAATCTGCTTTTCTGTCTTGAAATAGTTTGAGGATTGCTTTTTTTTCTTCGTTTTTTTCGGGTTTGGTCACATCCTTTTCCTGCTTTTTCGCATCCCCCGAGTCACTTGCAGTACTAGAAGGACTGGCATTAATCGGATTTACAAAGTTACTATTTTGCGCTTGTATGGGCCGCACGCAAAGCACTAAAAATAACAAAATTAGTACAATAATTCTGCTCATGTAAAGGGATACTAACAAACTGGGAAATGAGTGTCAAATATAATTTACCACTTGTTTTCTCATATTTTATGCTATAATACGCAAATGGCAACACAGAGAAAGCCCTCCAAAACAAGAAAAACGACTACCCAATCACCAAAATCTGCGCCAATTGAAGAATCCCGACCAAAATCAGACGGATCTTCCAAAAAGAGAAGAATGATTTTTGGAGCGGTTCTTTTAACTGTTGCTCTGTTAGCTCTTCTCTATACATTCCGGGGTCTTTTTTTGGCAGCTCTGGTAAATGGGGAGCCAATTACGAGACTTTCAATAGTCAAAGAAAGCGAAAAACAAGGTGGAAAACAAATTCTTGACAATTTAGTTACTCGAACGCTTATTTTACAAGAGGCTAAAAAACAAAATGTAACTATTCCTCAAGGAGATATCGATAAAGAAATTAAAAAACTTGAAACCGAATTTTCTCAACAGGGACAGAAATTGACTGATTTACTTTCTTCTAGGGGAATGACAAGAGGAGATTTAGAAGATCAAATTCGTCCACGCCTTATTATTGAAAAGATTTTAGGTAAAGAAGTAGCGGTAACAGATAAAGAGGTAGCTGATTATCTTGAGAAAAACAAAGAACTTATTCCAGAAGGAGCTAGTTCTACAGATACACAAACGAACGTGAAGGAGCAACTTAGACAACAAAAAATAAATGAAAAGTTCCAGCCATGGGTAGAAAATTTGAAGAAAAACTCCAAAATAAACTACTTCGTTTCCTACTAATTTTATTGCAATTCATTGTTGGGTATGATATTAGTATCTGATATTAACTCATGTTTAAGATTGAAAAGCTTGATTTACTCATCTCAATTTACATTTTTTGTTTGTGCGCAGCAGAATTTTTAGGATCAAAAAGTTTCTTTCTTGCACAAATAGGACCAGTCCGCTTGACTCCTACAGTTGCAATATTGGTAGTACCTCTTATATTTACGATTAATGACATTATTACTGAAGTATATGGAAAAGAACGTACAAGAAGCATAATACGCTCAGGTCTTTTGGTGATATTTTTTATTTTTATTTATTCTCTGATTGCAATAAATCTTCCACCTTCTATGCGTTTTGAAGAAACCGAATCAGCTTACGACACAATTTTTGGCAAGTCAGTTCGGATTGCCTGTGCCAGTCTTACTGCTTTTGCTTTTGCTGAATTTTTGGATGTTTATATATTCTCAAAAATCCGGGAAAAACTGGGTAAAAAATCTTTATGGCTTCGAAATAATGCGTCGAATTTTGTTGCTCAACTGATAGACACAATACTTTTTATGACACTCGCTTTTTATGCTTTCAATCTGCCATTTGGAGATAATATTGTCTTTTTGTCAGGACTTATTATTCCATACTGGCTATTAAAATGTTTCATGTCCGTAGTAGAAACGCCATTTGTATATTGGGGGGTCAAATGGCTTAAAGAAGGAAAAAAGTGAAAATCAAAAGCATCAAAACCCATAAGATTACTTCAAGTGATAATTTGTTTGATATTCTCGATAGATATATTAAAAACTTGAAAGACAAATCAATTGTTGTTATTGCTTCAAAGATAATTGCGATAACAGAGGGGAGAATCGTTCAACTTAGCGAAGGTGAAAGAGAAAATTTAATTATAAAAGAAGCAGACTTGTATCTGCTGAAAAAAAAACACAAACATGGCCTCTTTATCACAATTAAAAATAATTATCTTACCTATTCTTCTGGTATTGATGAATCTAATACCGGCGGATATTCAGTTATGTGGCCAGAAAATCCTCAAGAGACTGCAAATAAAATCCGCAAACATCTTATGTCAAGGTCAGACCTTGACAGTTTGGGTGTGATAATTACCGATATGCTGGCTATTCCTTTAAAATGGGGAGTTATCGGTGGAGCCATAGCTTACTCCGGTTTTAAACCTTTAAAAGATCTCAGAGGTAAACCCGATATTTTTGGTAGGGCATTACAATATACTCAAGTAGGCCACCTCCACGGTCTTGCTGCTGCTGCAGCAGTAGTTATGGGAGAAGGAGATGAGCAAACACCGCTTGGAAAAATAGAAGATATTTCATTTGTTGAATTTGTTAATCGAAATCCAACAGAAGAAGAACTTAATTCACTCAAAATAGCCCCTGATGAAGATTTATACGGCCCTATGCTTGAAGCAGTAAAATGGAAAAAAGGCGGATAATTTTCTTACCAAATTTTAAAGTTTTTCATGCAAATTATTTATATTTATAGTGTATATAAAAAATATGGCACTATCAGAAGTAGAAATTTCTTCTATGCGAGATATATCCCCGCTTGAGATAAGAAAAGCGGATGCCTTACGTTCTTCCCGTTCTGTTGTCATAATTTCCAACGGAAAAATTCGGAACTCGGCTTCTATCTTTTTCGATAAAACTGATGACCTTCGAGTAGAATCAATGATTGGTTATGATAACGGAAAACATAGGAGAGAATTAGATGAAAGGGAAGCAGCTGGAGCGGAGTTTGCAACATCTTTAGGGTTATTGGATCCACAAATCAGAACGGCAATATTTAAATATCCAAGAAAGGGGGCGGCTGGAGAGGAGAGATTGTTCAGTATAGAATTTCATAACCCGCATGCTAATCAGGATGCAAATGGTATATCCGTAGCATACATAGCTTCGGATGGTCAGGGAGTAGACGATTTGCTTCAGTTAAAATATGCGGGTACGTCTCGACCACTCATTGAGGGTTAGTATTGACTTTCTTTGGCATAGGGAAATTCACGAATAGGGGTGATATTGGGAAATGTTTTTTTGACGTTTTCCTTCTTCGTAGATTCCCCTAAGACCACATCATCCGATTTATAAAGAATTGCGCTTTGTATGTCTACTTCATATTGAGTTGGATACCAAAAGGATGCAATAATTGATTTCACTTTGGTATCTTTAGGAAATTCGAAATGAGAAAGGGGAATATCGACAGTTTGTAAAGAATTAGAGCAATTCTTTCCGTAGTCAGAGAGTGAAACACTATATTTTTTATTTGTGTCTTTCTCTATAAACGATAGGGAAGAAGCATTACCTTCAAGGACACATAATCCATGAAGATTATACGTAACTCTGAGCGTATTTTTATTGGATAAGATTTTAGACGCAACTGGATTTGTTCGTTCTGAGATAGATTTCGTACCTGTCAGCCGCCAGTTCTGAATAACAGTGGGTTTTGCTGAATTTCTCGAATCATTTGCGAAAAGGAAAAGTGTCGCCATACCCAAAAATGCTGTTATAATTCCTAATACAATAAGCCATTTATTTTGAATTAGTTTTTCTTTCATAAATTAAGTTTTAGTTTTTTGTAAAAACTTTGTACTTCGTCAAATTGTGCACGTTTGGAAAAATCTTCCCGTATCAATTCTTCATTTCCTCCAATACCCATATGCCAATAGTTGAATCCTACCACACTTGGCCTTCGGGCGGCAGTCATGCTTTTTACAACTTGTGCTTCACTGTCAGATCCAGAAATGGTACCCCATTCACCAATGATGATCGGAATATTAGGATATCTTGTTTCAAGTTCTTGTAAATCATTTTCCATAGTATCTCCCACAATTTCAGGGTAGTGATCTATTGTAATATTTCCCATTTTTTCAACGGTAGCATCTTCCAAAATCCCATCCCAATCAGGATTATTATCCCCCCATGCAATATACCCGTCAAATCCGTAGTATCCAATTTTCACTTTATTTGCGAGTCCTATACTTGCAAAAGCTTGTTCCGAAATATCCATAGCAGTTCTGAGCCACGCGTTAAACTCTGCTGCGTTTTTGAAAATACATGTATTTTGTGAGCAGTAATTAACCCCTTGAATACCTCCATTTTGTGGTTCAGGAATTGGAGTAAAAATATCACCTTCTTGAAAGAAAAAAGGATTTGATTTGATGTAATTTGAAATTACTTGTAGGTAGTCTCTGGTAGGATCCTTACGGGCATTATATATTCCTTCAAAAGCGAGTGGCATGTGTCTGTGCCATACATTCAGTTTCTTCAATCGAATTGCCTGGATCCAATCTCGAGTATAGGCAAGCGAATCACCACAAGTAGGACTCTCATACGGTGTTTCTAAAGAGATGTAGTTTGCGCCGAGCTCTGAAGCAGTTCCAACCCATTGGGTAATAAAGTCATAGGATCTTTGATAACAAACTCTGTCTTTTGTTTCTTTCATAGACGATACACTTTGAATGCTCCAAGAAGGATTCACTTCAACTAATGGAAGAAGGAGGGATGAAGTAGGAGTTGCAGTTAAAGTTAAAGTGGGTGCAGCAGTTGGAATAAAAGGCGTGGGGGATGGAAATGGAGTGGCAGTAGGAATTGTTGTAGGGAAGAGCGGAGTAGTAGGAGTAGGCGGGTGGGTAGGAAATAATGTTTGAATCGGGACTGGAGTATAAGCCAACGTAAATTGAAGAGGTGCAATAACAGGATTCGTAGAAAAAAGTACCGCGCTTTTTATTTCTATAGAATAAGGGGTGCGATGCCATATTCTTGCATGAAATGTGCCGACTTGTCGTAAAGTATCGAGACCTGAAAAAGATGATAGCGGAACATCTATAAATTGTTCTCCGTTAAAACAATTTTTGCCAAATCGAGACAATTGTATGTATCTCCATGTTTTGTTAATTGGCTGGTCAAAAATAATGGCAGAGGCATCGCCTTCCAGTAGGCAAGTCCCTCGAAGATCATAGATCAGGCGAAGCGCATTATTTCCTTTCAATACATTTGGATCTATAAGTTGGTACCTCTCTATGGGACCTCCCCGAGATACAAAATTCCATGGACGGGTAAGAAGTTCTACTGGTAGTTGAGCAAAAGATGATTGAGTAGTGTTTAAAAAAAGGATAAAAACGAAAGTATAGACAAAGATTTTATAAAAGAATTTTGATAAATTCATGAACAGGTTGTTAGGAATTTCATTGTAATGAAATTATCTGTCCATTGCAACCTCAACAATTCATCTAGATTGGCAAATACTCCTTATTTTTAGTATACTCTCACTGTATGCGCCCGTAGCTTAATGGATAGAGCATCACGCTTCGGACGTGAGGATTGGGGGTTCGACTCCCTTCGGGCGCACAAGTTATCATTTCTCACCCCGAACTTCTGGGTGTAAAGTTCATGTAGTAGCTGTTGGGGAAGGTTCAAAATGATATCTACTCCTTCAGGTATAAATTGGTCAGCCTTTTTACGCCCTGCAATCACGTCAGCTTCCTTTCTTGGTCTTGAATACACAGTAATTTGATGAATTAAGCCATGAATTAACTCAAATAATTCCTCTTTGTTGGTCGTAGTTTTTTCTAGTACACGTTTATATCTCTCTGCATACTGTTCAAAACTAGCCTCATAACCTTTGGATAAAACTATATTGGTCAACTGTAAATCAAGCTCACTTATATTTTTCCTCAACATATTTTCTCTATCGTAGGTATCCTGCATGTCCTTTTGTAATATAGAAGTGTCAATGTAGCCCATTTTATGTTGTTCACGAATGTTCTCTCTACGTTTTGGTAAGGCCGCTAGATTCTCTTCTAGTGTCTTTTTTTCAGATTCATACTGCTTGGTAGCCAATTCATTTGATTTGAGCTTATTTTGATACTCATAGACCGCTTTAGGGTTGTTTAGAAGTTGCTTTATGAAATTAATAACGTAGTTTTCCAAATGTTCAGCGGGAATAGGTACAACTGGACATATCGTTGAGTATTTTTTTGTATTCTTTCGGCCACAGTAATAGTAATAGGAGTAATTAGATGTATTTTTCCCTAGCTCCTTTCTACCTCCCGTCCATGTCATCATTTCGCCATTACTTTGCCCGCTAAATGCCTTACAATGGTCACATTTGAGCAAACTAGATAGTAAATACAACCTGTTTTCTACGCTACGTTTTATTAAAGTTTTTCTATCTCCCAAATCTTGTAATCTTTGTTGGACTAGTGCAAAAATGTGAGTAAGAATAATTCCCTGATGTTGAATTGGATTTCGTACCCAATGCTCTTTAGGTAGTCGCTTGCCTTTCTTTGATTTGTTACTGTAACTTACACCTGTATAAACCTCATCCGCTAAAATATCACGTATCTTTTCTGCACGCCAAAAGTACGGTGCATTTCTTTTCCTAGTTTTACCTTTATGTTTTTTGAAATGAACAGCAGAAGCATCAGGACTTAGCACCTCTCCTTCTGTGAGTAAATCGGCAATCTTTTGAGGAGTTAATTTCTCAATGATGAAATAGTTATAGATTTTTTTAACTATCTCTGCTTCTTCTAGCAGTAAAGCCAAGCGGCCATTTTCATCCTTTTGATAACCAAAAGGAGTATAACCGCCCATGTGCTTTCCTTTTTTAATCGCACTCTCTCTGCCTAATTGGGTTCGCTGTGCTATTGTTTCCCGCTCTAATTCTGCGATTACGCCCATGATTCCTAACATGGCACGTCCAAATGGAGTTGAGGTGTCTATGCTTTCGGTTGCTGACACAAACTCAATTTTGTGCCGTTCAAAGAGGTCAAGAATATCCATTAAAATAGTTAATTTGCGAGCAAAGCGGTCAATTTTGAATACAGCTACCATATCAAATGGTTTCTGCGTAGTGTGGGTAATATCTTCAATTAAACGAGCAAATGCAGGACGTTCTTGGATTTTAACTGTCCCACTAATACCATTATCAACGTAGATGTATGGGCTTCCTGCCAAAATCATCTTATCTCTACCAGTACCATCATCTAGCTTCCCTTTTGACTGCATTAATGCGTCCACAGCGGCTCGTTGTGAATCTAGGCCATACTTATCTACCTGTTCATCAGTAGATACACGTAAATAGATTGCTACTCGTAATGGGGTTTGTTCTGTATTCCTATCCATATATACAAAGATATAGTTCTAGGTAGTACACTCTTACTACACTAACTAATTATCTATATGAATAGTTTATCAGAACTTCATCAAGAGTTGAAGGAGAGTTTATAAATGGTTCTGGTAAAGAAGTGCGACAGGTGTCTTGATTTCTTATTTCTTCTTAATTTCCTATATACATTATATCAGTTCTAGCTCACTAATTAAATCTAGGAAATAACAGGAACATGATAAGGTTGGCCATATTTTTCAACTATTTGTGCCATCGTTATCTGCGGCTGTTTTTGTGTTACTTCTTCTTCAAGTTTGTCTAGCACGTCATCAAAACGTTTTACAGGCGAGTTATCTCTCCATCCAAAGCGAGCTTTCATGGTGAATATCCAAAAGGATGGTCTAAATCCTTTTACTTTACCCATCATAGCTTTCATGCCTAATTCTTCCCAGTAAGCATAACTCATCATTTCGCCTACTTTTATAGTGTCGGAAAACTCTGGGTACTTTCTGCACCATTCATATAACGTATCTCTACTAATACCTAGTCTTCCCGCTACAGCTTGTTTGCTGTGGCCTTTTTTCATCAACTTGATAACTACCTCACAGTAATTGGAATCATATTTAGAAGGTCTACCGACAATCATACCTCTATTATACTCATAATCGCCTAACAGTGAATTTCCTATTGCAAAGCTTTGACCAACCTGAAATACTAGAGTTATGGACACGCAAAATACAACTCCACAACCTCAAAGTACACCAGTACAAACTTCCTCCAAATCTTATATTATTGTAATTATAGCCTTATTAGCTCTTGTTTTAGGTGGATTAGGAGGGTATTTCCTTGGTACTAAATCATCTCCTAAACAAATAACAGATACATCTGTGCAACCTACTCAATCTCCAAATATACAAAATACGAATCAGTTTAGTAATATAACTTATCTAATGAAATATAGAGACGGGGGGCCAAATAAAGAGAAGGCTATATTTGTTACTAGGAGTAGTAGTGAAGAGTCTCTCAAACTGTCTGATATAAATATGAGTGAAGCAAGTACTAAAACCCTCCACAAGTTTGATTCTCCTTCTGCTGTTGGATTTAATCCACCATTCAATATTGTAAATGATTACATAATTGCCCCAGTTGCAGGTGCGGATGCTAATGATATTTTAATCTTTAGATTAAACGGGGATGTAATATCTACTGGTGTTCGCCAAGGGAATACTGAACTAAGCAACTGGATTGTTTCATATGATGAATGGGTAAAGGACAACATTATTAAAGTTAGACTATTTCAAATTGATAACTCTACAGCGACTGCTCAAATTGACCTAACCACAGGCAAGATTGTTCCAGGTTCGTATACAAAATTAGGTAAACTTCAACAATAATTTTCTAGTAAGAAATACTAAACAATACGTGTTTGAGAGTGTAATTTATGGAGAACTGCCATGTCACGTGATTCAGTTGATATTATATTGACTTTTAGTGACTTCACTGGGGAAAGTTTGGCCTCTGGAAAGATTATGTCCTTCTCTGGATATTGCAATACTACTCCAAATTGAACTTCCCTTTCCAAAACCTCCATTACTGTAGGTAGTTCTGATTCCTTTACTGGTCTTACTTCTCTTTTGATTTTCATTTAATCCTATTCTAACAAGTTTGCGGTCTAAATGGTAATGCGAGAACACTAGCCTATACCTTTCGTAGTACTCGGTTGGTATGATAAAATCATCAGGTAGTTCTTGGTGAGAACTGCTTTCGGACATAAAGTTCCCACTGGGGCCGCTAGCTCAACTGGCAGAGCACCTCCCTCTTAAGGAGGTTGTTACAGGTTCGACTCCTGTGCGGCTCACAAATTATTCCTTCTTTATTTGTTACGGAAATAAAAAATGAAAATATATAGTATGATTTCTACAGCTACAATGCTTCCTAAAACTATAAATGCTTTCTTCTTACTTCGTGATAACCACCACACTAATACTGCATAGAAAAACGGAGTTCCCCAAATAGTAAGATTATACATAAGAGATATTTCCCAGCATGTTCCTGGAGGATAGCAAAATGCACCAAGAAATCCTAACCCTGCACCAAAATAGATTTGAAAAATTATTGAGATAATTGCCCCCAAGCCGTATCCAATGTTTTCAAATATTTTTTTATATCTAATAAAAAATTGCTTGAAATAATCTGTTAGATAAGAAAGACTTGTTGGTGTTTGAATAGAATTTTGAAGATTGGGATCTTGATTCACATCCATAGGATGAGTATGAGTAAGCAACTTAAAAAAGTCAACAAAGCTCAGCTATTGAACACTTCTTTTACTCAAATCTTACGCACTTATTAACTTCTTATTACTACTAAACCATACTATCAATGTCTGAAGTGCCCCCGCTTGGCGGGGAATCCTCAAATGAAAGGAGGTGAATAATAATGCAAATAACAAATAAAATAACAGCAACACTCGCAACAGGAGCACTTTTAACTTTTGCTTTTACTACGAACGCGTTCGCAGATACAACGATACAAGTCTCTGGTAACGGCAGCTCCTCTGATAATAATGTTTCTGTTTCTAAAAGTAACTCAACAACAGTCTCACAAAGTAACAATGCCAACATTTCAAATAATGTCAGCACCAGTTCTAACACTGGAGGAAATCAAGCTTCGGATAATACCGGAGGTGATGTTTCTATTGAAACAGGAGATGCAGATTCAAATGTAGAAATTAATAATTCTGCAAACATGAATTCGGCAACTGTTGGTTGTTGTGCAAATGGAGGTGATACCAACATACACGTAAGTGGCAACGGTTCACGTTCTGACAACAATGTTGATTTAGAACAGAATAATTCTACCGCTGTTTTCCAGGAAAATGATGCAGACATCGATAATAATGTCGATGTTCAGTCAGATTCCGGTTGGAACAGAGCATCGGACAACACAGGTGGAGATGTAGAAATCAACACCGGTGATGTTGACTCTGAGGTTTCTATTTCATCAATGGCAAATGCAAATTTGCTCAATATGGGAAATGGAGGCACTGGAAACGGTGATATAGAAGTTCACGTTATGGGTAACGGATCAAATAGCGACAGTTCAATCGATTTGTCTCTAAATAAAAGCGTTGTAGTTGTCCAAGATAATGATGCTGACATTGATAACAATGTTGGTGTACATGGATCAACTGGAGGCAACCGCGCAAATGACAATACATCAGGAGACGTCATGATTGACACTGGAGATGTTGATACAACAGTTGAGATAGACAACATGGCAAATTTCAATTCTGCCAATGTCGACTGTAGCTGCCTAATGGGCGACTTAATGGCAAAAATTGCCGGTAATGGATCAGGATCAGATAACGAAATAAATGCTGACTTTTGGAATGATAATTCATTTTTCCAAGATAACAGAGCAGATTTCGAAAATGATCTAGATTTACACGGTAAGACTGGACACAATTATGCGTCTGGTAATACTGGTGACTGGTGGTTTGGCGGTTGGTCAGACCCAGCAATAACTACTGGAGATTCTTCTTCAGAGGTTATGGTGAACAATACAGGAAATGCAAATGTTTTAGGCGATCACGGACATTCTGATTTCTCAGATTTCGATTTTGACTTTGAATCCAATTCAAATTGGGGGAAAAGTTGGGGTTGGTCTTGGACTCATGAATGGAATGAAGCTTAACCATTAACTTTTGGCACTGTGTAGGGTATCTTGTTAGCACTTCGATAAGATGCCCTGCACATCCAGGATGAATTTATTTAAATTTTTTAAATTATGTATGAACACTATAGTGGTACTACTGAGTCTAAACGTTTTATTTTTTAGTTTAACTGCTTTCGCACATGCAGAAGATTTAATAATTAGTGGAAACAGTGAGGGAAGCAAAAACTCAATTACTGTTTCAAAGTCTTCAAAATCGAGTGTCATCCAATTGAATGAAACCTCTATAGAAAACAGTGTTAAGATTAACTCAATCTCTACTGAGAATACTACCTCTACCGATTCTGAAAACTTTGAAAAATCCGTTACTGTCAAAACAATTCACGAGGAAATTCGGGTGGAAAATCAAGTCACAAATACAGATGTTCCCACAAATAATGAAGATATAGTTGAATTGGAAACTCTAACCGGACAAGATGAAGAAATATCTTCAGTAACAAATATATATGGAGAACAAAGTATTCCACCTTTAGAAAACAATTTAGAAAAAAAAATTGATATTGAAAGTACCCAAACACATGAAATTAGCAATCCACTTCCTATTAAAATAGAGGATTCTATTTCAAAAAATATATTGTCTTTTGATAAAAGCGTGCAGACGCAAGCACTAGCAATAGAATGTAATTGTGCCAATGAACCTCCCGTTCCTCCTCTTGTCCCTCAAAAAGAAAATATTCCTCCGCTTCCGACACAGCCAGTATCTCCATCAACGAGTACAGGTGTAATTGGCAGTACAATTCAAGGTGTCTCCACATTATTTAAAGACATAATACTTGGCATGTCGGTGATAAATATTTCTTTTCCACTATCTGGTAATAATTCTTTATTTATTATGATGCTTGCCAATTCTCTTATGTTTTTCTGGGGTAGGTATCTGCGATTGCGATCGGGTAGGTCTCCGGGTATAATACACATTAGTGAGTAACCTAGGGTCAATCTTTAAATATAAACCACTACTATTAGTCGGTTTTTTTGTGGTGTTGTACTGTATTTATTTTATCATTGCAAGTTTTTTGCGATATGATAATTTTTATACAGGACGATTTGATTTAGGAAATATGGATCAGGCTGTTTGGAATACAACTGAAGGGCGTATATTTGAAACCACTGATTCTCATTCCCAACAAAATATTTCAAGGCTTGCTTATCATGCAGATGTTATTTTAATTGCATTAGCGCCTTTCTACTTTATTTGGAAAGATCCGAGAATGCTCTTATTGATCCAAACAATTGTCTTAGCATGCGGTGCATTTTTTGTATATCTTATTTCAAAAACTGTACTAAAAAACATCACTATATCAGTTATATTAGCACTTTGTTATTTGCTCAATCCAAGTATTCAATTTGCAAACCTCTATGATTTTCACGCAGTTACATTGAGTACAACATTTTTGTTGGCTGCCTTTTATTTTCTACTCAAAAAAAACACTCTATTTTTTATACTATTTGCTGTTTTAGCTGGAACTACGAAAGAGCAAGTATGGATTCCTGTCGGATTACTTGGTTTTTATCTTTTCATTCAAAGTTTTTTTGATAAAACTATTGATGAATACAAAAAAGTATATCGGCTTGCTGGGTTTATCGTTGGTATTTTTTCCTTTATTATATTTTATCTGCTTATCTGGCATATCATTCCGCAATTTCGTATGGGGCAGGAACATTTTGCGTTAGAATATTACAAAGATTTAGGAGACTCTCCGAGTAGTATTCTAAAAAATATAATTTTTTCTCCTCAAACAGTTTTTTTGACAGTATTGGAAGAAGATAGACTCAATTATTTAAAACAACTTTTTTTGCCGCTTGGATATCTCTCTCTTCTTAATCCATTTTTTCTCATATTTTCTGCAGCTGATTTTTTAATTAATTTGTTAAGTAGAAACGTACAACTTCACCAGATTTATTATCAATATACAACAGTTATTAGTCCGTTCTTATTTATCTCTGCTATATATGGAATACAATTTGTCAAAAGATTAGTTCCTAAAATTCCGTATGTTTATTTTGCACTTCTTATTTTATTCTCAACAGTCTATGCGTCTTATGCGTATGGTCCGCTCCCGTATGCAATAAAACCAAATACTTTTATGTTTACAAAACCACTCCATAATAAAAAGGAGATTACAGCTGCACTTCTGACAATTTCTAAAGACGCACACGTTTTTGCTTCAAATGATTTAGCTTCACATTTATCAAGAAGGGAATATATTTATGTATATCCAGAAGGCTTGGAAAAAGCAAATATTGTTGCAATGCTCACCCGCAATAAACCATCTGCCGAAGTACAATTATTTATAAATCAATTACTGAAAAGTCGGGATTTCAAAGTGCTATATCAATTTGATAATTTTGTCATGGTTGAGAGGGTAGCTAATTTTTATGAGAAATAAGATGAGCTGAATAATAGTGGTCAAGTTTTTTTCGCTGTGTTAACAAAAATAATCCGACCGCAAATAAAATAACCGCTCCAAACTGAATTGAGAAAGGTGAACCAAAATGTTCGGCCAGAAAACCAACCAGAAAACTCCCAAACGGCATAACCCCAATAAACATCAGTACATAAATACTCATCACACGGCCTCTTTTTGAATCATCAACCATATGTTGTATTGCACTGTTCATCGTTGAAAATTGAACTAAGAGTCCAAGACCAGAGAGGAATAAGAAAAACAATGCTAGAGGTATATATTGTGTTAACGTAAAAACAAACATTGAAAGTGCAAAAAGTATATTTCCCCATACTATAAAAGTAAACGGGCTTATCTTTTCATAGTAAAGAGACACAATAACGGTTGCAAGAATTGCCCCAAGTCCCGTTGCTGCATAAAAAAATCCGAGCATTGAGACACTCTCATGAAATACTTGTTCTATGACAACTGGCATTATTGTTGATGTTGTCCAGCCAAAAATTGATGAGACAGCAGTTAAAAGCAATAAGGGACGAATGACAGGATGAGAAAATGAAAATTGTAGTCCTTGTTTGATTGCCGTGAATGGATGTGGATGATTTGATTCAATTGGTTCATGAATTTTCATAAAAAAAAGCGCAATGAGAATTGGGATGTATGTTACCGTATTTATTAAGAAAGCCCCTGACAGTCCAACAATTCCAATTAGAATTCCTGCAATTGAAGGTCCGATAACTCGCGCAGCATTAAACATACCAGCATTTAACGCAATAGCCGATGATAAATCTTTTCTTCCAACCATTTTTATTGCAAATGATTGTCGGACAGGCATATCGAGCGCATTCACGGTGCCAAGCAAAAAGACGATAATACAAAGAGCGGAAATAGTTATGGTTTCTGTAAGAGTCAAAAATCCCAGCATCCCAACAAGAATGAGCGCTGATGCCTGACAAAACATCAGAAGAAGCTTGTTAGGAACTCTATCAATAATAACTCCCGCAAAGAGACCAAATAACAGCATAGGAATCGTTCCTAGTGCTCCAATGACTCCGACCCAAAAAGCTGAGTGGGTGAGTTGTAATACTAGCCATCCTTGAGCCACTTGCTGCAGCCAGAATCCAATGAGAGAAACAAGTTGTCCGCCAAAATATAACTGGTAGTTTCGGTGTACAAAAGCGGGAAATGCATCAAAAAACTTTTTGCTTATCCAACGTCTTTCACCAATACTAATTTCTGGACTTTCGTCTACTATATAATCAGAGGTTTCCATATCTCAACAATAAGGAGTACCCACGATGGATACCCCTTGTACAATTAGTATACCATACTTTTCTTGCAAAAAAGACGTCCCCATACTACGATATATGTATGCTCCAGGTTATAAAAGCAAACGGAAAAGTTGAGCCTTTTAGTGTCGAGAAAGTACGGTTGTCAATCATACGCGCTGGAGTTCCGGAAGAACTGCAAAAAAAAGTCTTAGAACACGTCCAACAAAAAGCGTATAACAATATCAAAACATCAGAAGTATTTCATCACATTGTTGAGTTTTTAGGGAAATCCCCGCATCCTTTTTCCAGATCAAGGTACAGTCTCAAACAAGCCATTATGGATTTAGGCCCAACTGGATATCCATTTGAAGATTATGTTGCTGAGATCTTTAAATATATGGGTTATCAAACACAAACACGAATTATTGTGAGAGGAGCATGCATCACACACGAAATAGATGTAATAGCTGAAAAAGATAATAAACGGCTTATGATTGAAGCTAAATTTCATCATGGTTCTGGTACTCGCACAGATGCACACGTTTCTCTCTATACAAAAGCGCGGTTTGATGACACAAAAGTGAAAAATAAGTTTGATGAAGGATGGCTTGTGACCAATACAAAAGCAACAACTGACGCGATAAGCTTTGTACAATGTGTTGGTATGAAAGTTATGGGATGGAGTTATCCTGAAAAATCAAGTCTGAGGGATTTAGTAGAAAGAGCATATCTTATTCCCATTACTGCGCTAACTTCCATTTCGCAAGGCCAAAAACAAGTACTATTAGATCAACACATAATTCTTTGCAAAGACATTTGTGGAAATCCATCGTCATTAAATGTATTAAATCTTCCTGAAGAGAAAAAACACTCTATTTTTACCGAAGCAGAATTTGTTTGTAAGACGTGAAAACAACAGTTTTGTCATCTTTTTGTCAAGATTTTTCACGGAAGAGGTATATAATACAAATTGTTAAGTTCATTTTAATCGAATTTATCTTTTTATGTTATCGGAAGCACCCATTGGCGATCCTTATTTGCATAAAGTTATTTATCGATTAGAAAAATCCGATGAGCTTCCTTTGGAATTAAGAGATGAATATAGAGCGCTAGCTCTTGATGACAGACGAGAGTTAAGATTTTTAGTTGTACCTCCTCCTGTACCTAATGGAGATCCAACAATTTTAGATTTTCGACATTTGGATTCAATCCAAGCGTTGGATAAGGAAGATATAGCAGCCACTGTTGAGCATTGGGGAGATAAAAAAGCTGATGAAGCAACTCCGGGTGCTTGGGTTCACTATTCATATGGACATCCTATATTTAGATCTGAATCTTTAGAAGACGGCGGGTTATCCATTGATATAGTTAAATCTCCTGTACATGAGCCTCAAACTCCAGAGCGCTTTGAAAAATTCTATGAAGCGGTACATAGTGAACAACTTACACGAAAAGCCGCAGAGTCAACGAGAGTGCCTCCCAGAGTACACCATGTAGTAACTGTATTTGAAGCAACTGATTATACTCAAGTGCGACCTTCAGATATTGATAGACTGAAAGCTACAGCCCATCTTCGTTAAAAATAATCCTTAGCTTCCTTTGCAAGTTTTATTCGCTCATATCGATCTGCCATGTAGCCATTGGGAACTGTTGTTAGTTTTGCAGCATAGAGTAAATACCCATTTCTAATGGTGTGGTCGCCAAATCTTTCATTGAGCGTATCTATAACCTTAATCAACTTTTCCTGTCGGATAGTATGATCAAAAAGTGAGAGAGTAAGTTTGCAGGGATCTTCAAGTCCGCTTACCCAAATACTCAATTGGCGTATGTATTCACCACTTTGTAGCAAATTATTTTTAAAACGGTCTTGTGTTTTGATGAGGGAAATTCCTAAATCATACATTTCTTTTCCAGTATTAAAGTATGAAGAATATGTTTGCCTGGCGTGAATTGAGACACTTCCTCGAAATGAAAACCCTAACAAATGTGCTTTTCTATTGAGACGTCGAAGTTTGATGCTAACTTCTTCGCATAACTCATAAAAATTTTGTAATACTATTTGTTCATCATATTGGTTTTGGGGCATACAATAATTTCTTCCAACTGATTTAACATCTGGCGCATTCGTATAGGGGACAATAGGCGAGTCATCTATACCCCAACCAACATTTTTCAAAAACCATCCTTCAACTCTCCCAAATTCGGCAATGAGCCTGTGAAGTGGAATACTTCTGAGTTGTGTAAGGTTATAAATCCCGATTTTATTAAGCCGAACTCTTATTCGTTCTCCAATACCACATATTTTGGTAAGTACGGCTTTATCATAGATATCATCCAAGTTTTCGTGTTTGATAAGAGTTATCCCATTTGGTTTTTTAAATCCAGACCCTAATTTTGCCAGCATTTTGTTATATGAAATTCCAATCGATACTGTAATATACTCACCAATCTCATTTTTAATTCGTTTTTTGAGTTTTTCAATAAGTGAATCTACGCCTCCAAATAAATGAGCAGTACTTGTTATATCCATAAACAGCTCGTCAATTGAGAACATCTCTACATACGGAGAGTAGTCTTTACAAATATTGATAAACTTTTTTGAAACTTCAAAATATTTTACAAAATCAGCAGGAATCAATTGAAGATTTGGGCAAATCTGAAATGCTTCAAAGGTACGAGCACCGGTTCCTATTCCTAAACGTTTTGCTTCACGGCTCGAAGCAATAATACAGGTTCGTCCATTGGTAGCAGTCACTCCTGTTGGAATACCACGAAGTTTAGGATTACTTTGCTGCTCAACGCTTGCAAAAAATGAATCAAAATCAATATGCAAAATAATTCTTTCCCTTTTTACTTTCATACTGCTAGTCAAGTATCCAAAAAGTGTACATTTCAAGTACCTTCCTAAAAAATATAAGTAAATCCATACTTAAAAAATACTAGAAATAAGTACGCAAAACAAGAGAACAAAGAGATACAATGTATATAAAAGTAGAGTAATTTTGCAGAGCTTATAAACCGTATCTGGAGAGGTGGCCTTCACCGATTCTAGTTCTTTGAAGCTTCATAATGGTTGATTCACACTGAAGACTTCCTTGAATAGTTGAAAATGCTCCTATGAATCCTTCCTGTTGAAGTACTGTAATTGCAGTATCAGAAATTCCTCCATATGGATAGGTAAATATATTGCTGGTAAGGTTTAGGTTTTGTTCTAATAATTGATTTGCACCCAAAATTTCATGGCGCATTTTCTCCAGTGATCCTGCTGCCATATTGTGATGGGTATGAGTATGATTGGCAATTTCTACAAAACCACTCGATTTCATTTCTCGCAAGTTATCCCACGTTACATAATCGTCTCCCATAACAAGTCCTGTCGGAATCATAAAGGTTGCTTTCAACCCTTGTCTGATCAAAATAGGATATGCAAACGAATAAACATCTTTGTATCCGTCATCAACAGTAATAACTACACTTTTGTTCGGCAACAGTGTATGGTTTTTCAAAGCTTGGATTAATTCTAAAGATGTTATGGCAGTGTAACCTGAGGCTTTTAAATATGTCATATGCTCATCAAATGTGATTGGATCTACATTGAGTGCTGTTTGTCCTTTGTCAGTCGCTTGTTGAAGAGGTTGAATGTGATGATACATCAAAACCGGAACGGTCAAACAATAATCCATTGGTTTTGACTCGGCATACACTTGTCCTACAACTTTTTTTGGGGTACTAGTTGGAGTAGGAGATGCGTGGACTATTTTTTTCTCAACTTTCACAATGACTTTTGACTGATGGGAGTTTTGAATAATAGATGGTAATACTAACAGACCGGCCATCAATAAAAGGATTGCCAAACCTTCAAATCGAGTCTTTAAAAGAGGTTGTCTTTTCTTACGTCTCATTAGGTCAGCAGTATAACAAAGTTGAGGGTTAATGAAAAGAAATGGAGCTAAAACTACTTATTTCTTTCGTTGCGGACAAACATGAACGTCCCAACAATGAGGAATATTAAAAATAAGATTCCAATTACTGCTAAATTCCAAAACGGACTCATAAGGACTACTTTGGAGTATTCAGGAGTTCCTAAATAATAAAATCCGCGCACCATATCGACCGCATATGTCATAGGAGAAATTCGTGATAGCAAAAATAAATACCACGGCAGATTACTAATGGGGCTAAAAACTCCACTTAAGAAAAATTGCGGGAAAATAATAAATGGAAATAATTGGTTTGCAGATCGCTGATTACTGAGATTTCCTAAGATCATAATTCCAAATGCTCCACCAAAAAGACAAACAATGAGTCCTATTGGCAAAAAGGTTAAAATTTGTGTAAGAGACAAAGGAATCCCTATCACAAACCCGAATACAAAAACTCCAACTACTTGAGCGAAAGCAACAAGGGATTCACCAAGTATTTTACCCAAAACTATTGAGTACCGTGAGATAGGGGAGACAAAAATTTCCTGAGAAAAATCATTCTCTCTATCTTCAATAAGCGAAATAATGCCAGATGCAGTTGATTGAAAAAGAGTTTGTGCCAAAACTCCACTAAAAGTAAAAACTAAGAAGCTATAGCCAACTTCACGACTTAAATTCGCATCCAAACTTGCCCCTAAGACACCAATAAATATAAAAGGGAAAATAAAACTGATAACAATTCTTGGTTTGTCCCTTAAGAATTTTGTGAAATCCCGATAAGCGATAGTTAAAATTGCATTCAGTTCACGCATTGGTAGTTTCATTCCTTTCTACAATTTCCAGATATGCTTCTTCGAGTGTGGGAGTATGAGTTCTAACAAGGCTGAGTGGGGTATCAATAGACCTTATCATTTTCCAAACATCTTTTGCTTTGACAGTAATTTTAAAACCACCATTTTCTTTAAATAAAACTTTTTGTTGAGTCAATTCTTTTCGAAGTTGCTCTTTTTTAGGGGAATCAATTACTACATATTCATCAATAAGATCGGACGTTATTTTTTGTGGGGTTCCTTGTGACACAATTTTGCCATTTTTGATAATACAAATATGATCTGCATCTTGTGCTTCTTCTAGATAATGAGTTGTCAAGAAGATGGTGATTTTTTCTGATTTACGAATAGATGTTAAATATTCCCACAGATTTTTTCGGCTCACTGGATCAAGTCCAATTGTGGGTTCATCCAAAAATAAAACTTTCGGTCGGTGCATAAGACTTCTGATAATCTCAAGTTTTCGTTTCATACCGCCTGAGAATGTTTTGATGGGTTTGAATACATCTTCTTTGATGCCTAATACCTCTGACAGTTCAAACACTCTTTTTTTATATTCCTGTGGCATAAGACTGAATGTTGGGCGGAATGAATACATCCCGTACAATATAGTATGAAGACGTATATTTTCTTCAGCTGTCAGATTTAAATCCAAACTCGGATTTTGAAAAATGATTCCTACACTTCTTCTTACCTCACTGGGATTTTTGTCAACATTGAATCCCGCAATTTCCATAGTTCCTGAAGTTTTTGAGAGAGTAGTTGTCAAGATAGAAATAGTTGTTGTTTTACCAGCACCATTTGGGCCAAGAAGAGAAAAAAATTTTCCAGTATTTACAGAAAAAGAAATTCCATCAACTGCATTGGAGGTTGCTTTTTTGTATTTTTTAACAAGATTTTGAACCTGAATGATTGGTGTCATTGACTACAAATTATATCAGAATCCCAGCTGTTTTTTGAGGGTAAGAAAAATCTTCCCAACGAAAGAGGCTTTTTGATAACTTCGATAATCTTGTTTCTTTTGAAAATCCTTAGTGCCTGGCAAGGGGGGTTCAATCCATGAAGATATTATAATCCATTCTTTCCGTTCATTTTGTTTGGCAATAACAGTAACCGTTGAGTTATCAAATCTCTTGTTAAATTCAAGTGCTCCTTCTCTTCTTTTATTCGTGTTATCTGGGTTATTGAAAGTTTTCGATGCCATATGCTGGTCAATGCCGCGATTTTTGAGCTGCTCAAGTGCATGATTTGTCCAAATTGCACCTCCCAAGTGTTGATTCATGAAATTATTATACAATAAATATGAGATAATGAATTACAATAATACGGTAGAGCTTTCTTACATAAATCTTACACTCAAACTGTCGTTTCTTGCGCAGCTCATCTATAATTTTCTAAATCTATGAAAACAATAATATTACGCACAATATTTTCGGTGCTGTTTTTGTGCGTGCTGCTTTTTATAGCAGTTAAAACTGTAAATATACCTGAACTTATCAGCCTCCTGCAAGGTGTTTCTATGAATCATTTGATTACGCTTTGTGCTATATCATTTACAATCTCCCTCATTAAATCATGGAGGTTTTTCATACTCTTAAAAAATAACAATATACCCATTTCATTTTGGAAAAATGTAACAACTTTTATTGCGGGACACGCAGCAACGCCTCTTCCAGCAGGTGAAGCTGTCAGGGGAATTCTGCTTCATAAAGCAACCGGCATAAGACTTTTTAAAACTTCCAGCCCTATTGTAACTCAAGCATATTTAGATCTGAGTTCTGCGGCATTTCTTGCTTTCTTAGGCAGCTTATATTATGACGTTTTGGTAGTGCCCATATTTATAATTTTTGCTCTTATTGCTGCAACGACTGTAGTGCTCATATATAAACCGTTGTTAGAGAAAATGCTAAGTTCTCTTCCGGACAAAAATATTTTCAATACCTTTTCAAGCAGAATGAAGAATATGCAAAAAGGTGTACGTTCCAATTTAATTCAAAAAGAAAAAATGAGACCCAATAAGATAATGGTAGAAACGTTTGCAATGGCACTTATAACAAACATTCTTGGGGGAGTTCTTATCAAACTAAGCGCTCAGCCATTTAATGTAGATATTGATATTTTCAGAAGTATTTTTATTTATTCAAGCAGTGTGGTTATACAGGGTCTTACAACAGTATTGCCTGGAGGGCTTGGGTTCACAGAAGGAGCCATGACTGGTATATTTGTTCTTTCTAAAGTAGAATTATCTAAAGCGATTGCTATTACAGTTCTTTTTAGATCAGTGACACTCATTTTTAGTATACTTATTGGGCTTATTTTCTTTCTTATTTTCCATAGCAAATTCTTTCTAAAACACAAAAAATAGCATGCTTTACTTACAAAGAAAACTTACAAAACTGCAGTTGCACTGGTTGCATATTGTTGTGCTTCTCCTCCTGGCAATTTTTGGAGGTTCGACTCTCATTGGAATTGTCGTGCAAAAAAGTCCGATTGTCCAAACATTTGACAATTATTTTTATTCGCTTATCAGTTCTATTCCACGATTCCAAATTTTAGACATTCTTATATGGCCTTTCAGCCACAATTTTATACCTATTGGTGGACCTTATCCTAGTTTTTTTATTGTATTAAACGGCCTGTTCTTACTCTATCTTTTTTTCTATAAACGGTCGTTGTTTTTCTGGGGTTTATTTTCATTTGTTTTCGCTTCACTTCTCGCATCAATGCTGCTGCAATTTAATTCTCATTTTGTTTTCCGAGAAAGACCGTTTACGCTGCTTCCTAATAATGTTAGTCAAGAGGTGCAAGACAGTTTGAGAGCATGGACATCTTATCCTTCGGGGCATAGCAGAGACACGGCTCTCTATACTACGATAATTGCTGGATACGTGCCTCAAGTTCGTTTTGTAATGCTGGGTCTTGCAGTTTTTGTCGGATTCAGCAGAGTTTACTTAGGAGTTCATTATCCGACAGATGTTATTGCGGGATTGCTATTTGGTTTTATTGCAGCTAAAGTCACACTCATCATTACGCGAGAAATCCAAATTATCATAAGTAATCGTATGAGGGGGAAACAGTCTCATGCTGCAGAACCCAAACCAAAAAAAGATGAAAAATAGTCACAATCTTGAAGAGGCAAAAATCAAGCTTATTTACAATCCTAACGCTGGATTAAAACGGAAGGTAGTCACTTTTCGCAAGCGGACAACTACTCTTGAAGAAATTGAAGATCTCTTCAAGCAATATCAACTCGTCGTTGATTTCGAACCAACAAAAAAAGCTGGACATGCGACAGAACTTGCAAAAAAAGCAGTTGAAGACGGATACACAACAGTCATTGCTGCTGGAGGAGATGGAACCATTTCTGAAGTTGCGAATGGTTTGGTAGGCAGTGATGTTACTTTAGGAATACTTCCCATGGGAACATATATGAATATTGCTATGATGCTTTCCATCCCAAATGATTTAGAAAAAGCCGTTGTTTTGATTAAAATAGGGAGAACAAGAAAAATGGATGTTGGAAAATTAAATAGAATGGACGGGGAAAAATTACACGAAGAAATCTATTTTTTAGAGGGTGCAGGAATTGGATTTGAAGCACAATTCCAGAAAGATTTTTTAGAAATAGAAAAAGGTCACTTGAGCGCATTGTGGAATTTATTCATGTCATTTAAAGATTACTATGCAAATAAAGTAGTGATTGAATATGATGGAGAAAAAATCGAAACTAAGTCCATGCTTGTTACGGTGTCAAATGGACCTTTTACTGGAGCTAACTTACAACTTGCTCCAACTGCGAAATTAAATGACCACCGTCTTACCATTTCTATTTATAAAATGCCTAAATTTGAACTCTTAAAACATTTTATAAAACTAAAATGGTTTGGGAAGGTATGGGATCCAAAAGTGAAGATAATCCAGGCTCAGAAAGTTAAGATTATAACTAAAAAAGATAGACTTGTTCATACTGATGCTCGCGTATTTGGAACTACACCTGTTGAGTTTTCAGTGGTTCCGAATGCATTGCAGGTAATTACTGGATTTCCAAAATCCAAAGAAGAGTCAGCACTAGTGAAAAGGACAGTGTTAGATCCGTAAGATGGGACAAACATATTATATATTTAGACATGGAGAGACATTCGCCACAAAACGGTATCGAGGATTTTATGGGTGGAGAGTGTTATCTGCTCCCATACTTGCGGAAGGCATACCAACCATTGAAAGAATAGGAACATTTCTCAAAACCAAACCCGCCGATTTTTACGTTACTTCAAAACTTCTGCGATGCGTCCAGACAGCGAAAATTGTAGGGGACAAAAGCGGAGTTGAATTTGTACTGGACAAACGATTGAATGAATATTTTCTGGAAACTTTTGGACATTTCAGGAGAAGAATGGAATCCTTTATTTTCGATATGAGTAAAGAGAACTACAAAAATATTGTAGTTTGTACTCATGGTGCAGGAATTGCAGCACTCACTCATTTATTGACAGAACAATCGTTCCAGTTATCTAATATTTTGAATTATCCATCCCCAGGAGTCCTAACAATTATCAAAGAGAAAAAAATTGAGAAGATAGATTTCAATACTGTCTAAAAGTCGTGTGCCGCGGTAGTCAGTTTTATTTATAAGAGAAGAGATAGTATAATGCACTTACTATGTATTATTCCCATCCGTGTTCTTATTGTTCTAAAATATTCTACACGTATGGCAGTAGTAGGTATGAGGCTGCTAAAGTACTATACCATGGTATAAAAAAACATCTTCACGATTATAATGAGGATCACAAAGAACATGAATTTGATGATGGACAAGCAATAGATACAAATGAAGTATACAAAGCATTAACCGAATCCACCGAGTCGCCTCCTGGAGGATATGAATTATAGTGAAAAAGAAAGACTTTTTATCTATAACTGATTTAACGGCTACAGAAATTCAATCATTATTTTTAGTCACAAAAAAGCTAAAAGAAGAGATTAAAAACAATAAGACAAATAAAGAGTTTTTGAAAAATAAATCTCTGGCTAAAGTGGTAACCACTGTCAAGACACTAAAACGGCTAAGCTTTGTGTTTTCTTCGCCTCCTTTCTAAAGTGTATTTGCGACGGTGTCTGGTAATTAAGTGACTGGTGACCTCTTTCATTGTTGTAAAAGTTAATATAATCTCCAATACTTAATTTAGCCTCCCAAACTGAACCATAACTTTTAAGATAAACCTCCTCATATTTAATAGTCCTCCATAATCTTTCAGTAAAAATATTATCAAAACATCTGCCCTTATGATCCATACTAACTCTGACTCCGTTACTTTCTACTAAATCAATATATTGTTGACTTGTCATTTGAACTCCCTGGTCAGAATTTAAAATCTCCGGTGTGGCAATTCTAAAAGCTTTAATTAAACAATTAATGACAAACTGTTTATCTAGGCTAATTGACACCTCCCAGGAAACCACATATCTGGAATACCAATCAATTACTGCCACCAGGTAAACAAAGCTACCGTTTAACCTGATGTAAGTAATATCTATCCCCCAAACTTGGTTAGCTCGCTTAATCTTTAATCCTTTTAGCAAGTAAGGATAAGTCAGGTGGGGCTTGCCGTTTAAGCTTAAATTAGGCTTAGGATACATCGCCTCAATCCCCATTATCCACATTAACTTACCAATCTTTTGCCGACAAAGAATTATTCCATCCTTTGCTAATTCCCGTTTAATTCTCCTCCCGCCATAAAAAGGGCATTTAGTATAGATCACATCAATTAGATCCATCACTAACTTATCCTCTACGCTCGCCTCCGGTTGCCTTTTAAAATACAGCGTTGACCGGGATAGTCCCAAAAGCTCTGCTTGTCTTTTTAGAGGCAAGTACTTTAGATCTTTGTCAACGAGCGCTAACTTACTTTTAGGACTTTTAGCTAAAAAGCCCAATCTTTTTTTTTAGCCAGTCTACTTCGACCTTAAGCTTACCAATCTGGTTGTATAACTCTTCAATTAATTTGTCCTTTTCCTTAACCCGGTTGTCAACTGAATCTGAATCAAAACTATGTTCTAGAGCTGTTACTGCTTTTTCTTTCCATTTCCTGGCCTGAGTTGGATGGATCTGATATTTAGAGCAGATAGCTGACATGGTTTCCTCAGCCTTAATTAACTCTAATGCCACTCTCCGCTTAAACTCAGCAGAATGTTGTCTTTTAATTGATTTTTCCATATAAAAATGTATCTTAGCATGGTGTCTGAAATATAGTTACCATCATAGGCGCTCATATTTGAAAAGCAGTCTTTACGAACACGTATCTCTTTTGAAATAGGAATGATGCACTTAGGTGGAAATGCTGTGTATTTGGATCCAAGAGATACAGGAATAGGAATAAGAGAATCAGAAGCGGATATTGCAAAAGTTTTATCAGGTATGGCAAATTGCATTGCTGCTCGAACTTACAAACATACGACAATTGAAGAGATTGCCCAAAATGCCACAATTCCGGTAATTAATGCATTATCGAATATAGAACATCCATGCCAAGCGCTGACTGATTTATATACCATTTGGGAAGAAAGAGGAAATCTGAAGGGATCAACTCTTAGTTATGTAGGAGACGGAGATAATAACGTCACACACTCTCTTTGTCTGGGCGCAACTATGCTTGGAATGACTTTTAGATGCGGATCACCCAACGGATACATGATGGACAATACTATCGTTGAAAGAGCAAAGCAATTCGGTGAAGTTATACAGACTTCGAGTCCGGAGGAAGCCGTAAAGAATGCCGATGTAGTCATTACCGACACCTGGGTGAGTATGGGGGATAAGGATGAGAATAAAAGGCTCAGTATATTTAAAAAGTACCAGGTAAATAAGTCTTTGATGAGTTCTGCAAAAAAAGATGCATTATTTATGCACTGTCTTCCAGCGTATCGTGGGAAGGAAGTAACGGGTGAAATTATTGATGGTAAGAATTCAATAGTTTTCCAAGAAGCGGAGAACAGACTCCATGTCCAAAAAGCCCTCCTCATTCATCTCATAAATGAGTGATAGCTTCCACCTTGGATGCAATTGAGAAATGAATTTGCTATAGTCTAGCTAATGAATATCCCAACAAAAAAACTCAAAGATGGATTTGAAATGCCTGTATATGGATTAGGTACATGGCAAATGGGTGGAAAAATGTCACATGATCCGGATAACGATGATGCAACAGACATAAAAGCAATTCAATCAGCAATTGATTTGGGGGTCAGACACATTGATACTGCAGAGGTATATGCAGATGGGTATGCAGAAATATTAGTTGGTAAAGCAATACAAGATTACGATCGAAGTAACTTATTCCTCGTATCTAAAGTATATTCAAATCACATGACATATGACGCACTCATCCAGGCTTGCAAAGATAGTCTGATACGCATGAAAACGGATTATCTCGATTTATATCTACTGCATCGTTATCCAGAAACAACTCTAAAAGAAGCAATGAGAGCACTCGATACACTAAAAGAAGAAGGACTAATAAAAAATATTGGAATAAGTAATTTTAACGTTGAGCGGATGAAAGAAGCTCAGGCAAATAGTAAGTATAAAATAGTTGCAAATCAGGTTCATCTTAATTTGAAATATAGAGAATCAGAACAAAAAGGAGTTTTGAAATATTGCCAGGAACAAGATGTAATGCTGATTGCCTGGCGGCCCACACAAAAGGGATTTTTGTTAGAAAAGATTCCACCAATTCTTCAAGCAACATGTGAGAAGTATGGAAAAACTCCTGCTCAAATTGCAATCAATTGGCTTATCTCTCAGAAAAGTGTTGTAACCTTGGCAAAAACTTCAAATGTACGTCATTTAAAAGAAAATGTTGGTGCAGTTGATTGGATTATGGAAAAAGAAGATATTGAAATGCTAAGAAATGAATTTCCTAATCAAGAATCTATTTCTGACTCTGTTCCTCTCGATTAATTATGAAAATATTTTTAGTACGACATGCTGCTTATCATAATCCCGACACTATTTATCCCTTTCATCTTCCAGTACCATTATCAGAGGATGGTCGAAAACATGCGCAAAGAGTAGGAGAGTGGTTTCAATCACAAAAGATTTTTAAATTGCCTATTTTTACAAGTCCTATTCAACGAGCTGTAGAAACGGCTGAAGCTATTTCGGAAAAGACTCAATCAGATATTCAAAAAGATGATCGGCTTATTGAAACATATTCAGAAGGTCTTCAAGGAAAAAAACAGTCTGAAGACTGGAAATTCGAGTTTGATGATCCTACACGGGAATCAAAAGAGTCAGTGCTAAAAAGAGTTTTGAATATTTACAATGAAAAAATTGAAGAAGGCGAGGATTGTATTTTTGTTTCTCATGGTGATCCTTTAACATTGTTATGGTATTTTTTGGTCAAAAAAGAAATGCCGCATTATGTCTGGGATCCAGCAAATATAGATGTAATTAAAAGAGGGGAAATTGTAGAGATTGATATCGAAAACGGTTTCTTTAAAGCTCTTAAAAGATATATTGTCTAGAATGGTCTTTCCCATAGTTCTTCAAAATATTCAGCCGCTTTTTGACTTGGTTCATCCATTTCGGGATCATGCATATATATAATTCCTGACTCTCTACCTTCCTCTCTGCTTTTTTCTGCCTTGACCTCCGAGGTTACTTCTTCTTGTATACTTCTTTCATCGATTAGATCTTCCTCAGGTTTTTGCTGTCTTTCTCTTTCTTTTGCTTCACTTTGAAGTTTTTTAGTTTCTTCATCAATTCTTTTTCCTGGACTGGGGTTCAAGGTTTTATCTACTTCGTCAAAGACATCCTTCATATTAAAAGATGCATGTTTGATAATTGATTCTGCCGCTTCTAAGATAAGATCTTCCTGTGGTAAACCAGATTGAATCTTCCCTTCTGCAACTACTTTCGAGACGGGATCCTTTGATAATTCATTAGTGTACATTGAAGCAGCCATCCATCGAAAAGCGCTTATTATCTCTCTAGTGGTCTCTTCATCCTCACTTGCAATACTTCCATCCAATTCTCTTTCCCATGCATCTGCTCTTTGTGTTAAAGATTCAAATTGACTTAACCGTTGAAATCGACGTTCTATTTTTCTTGCGTAGTCTTCATTCTGTAAGTCCAAACTTGATACAAGAATTAGTCCACTACTTGAAAAAACTAATGATGGTTCTTCCTTTTTTAATTCTTCTTTTTTTGTTGGTATTGGCTTAAATTCACGAATTGCAAAAACTGCATATGGTTTTCCGTCTTTTCGAGGTAAAGCGTCTAATGGAGGAGGAAGAGAACCTAAGTTTTTGAAAACTGTGATAGATTCAATTTCGGGAAATACAAGCTGCGGTTGAGAATCTGCAGGGCTTGTGAGCAGTTTATGTAAGGTTCCTAAATCAGCCTCAGTTTTTGGCATACAAGTCTTGAAGAAGAACCATCTTTCAAGATTCGATTGTGAAATAAGCTGTGCAATTTGTCAAGATAGTATTTACATTATGAGATTGAGGAATCAACCTAAACTACAAAATAGGTATTTGAAGATGAGAAATATCTTTTAGTCTCTTAAGATTATACACCTCGCCATTTTTTTGCACTTCTGTTATAGAACACTCAAGGATTTCTATATACTTTATTTTTGAATCTGAATCTACAACTAAGGAAAGCCTATCAGTTGTAAAAATATTCATTAATAGATCACCAATTGCGCCTCCATGGGTAATAATTAAAATATTTTTATTCGGAAAAAGTTCTGATTTCTCAGCGATAAATTCCTGCATTCGGTTTCCAGTATTCTTAGAAGAGTCACCATGAAAGGGCTGATAATCTCTATCCTTTTGAGTTTTTAACCATTCTTTCCAGAATTCTTCAAATGAAATACCTTTTTTGTCTCCCCAATTCATCCGCTCATCTAATCGTTTGTCTTCTTTAAGATGTAATTCCGGTTTTCTAGAAATAATTTCTGCGGTTTGTCGCGTTCGTTTGCGGGGGCTGACAAATATTGCTGAGATATTATTCTTTTTCAGCGTTTCAGCTGTGATTTCAGCTTGTTTTATACCGACAGCACTTAGTGGGGGATCACCTTGTATCCTTTCCTTTGCGCCATGCCGAACCAAGTAAAACGTAGTCATATGTAATTTATTAGACCTTAACGCCTTTGGTCCGTATCCAATTAATGAGTTCAATGGGGACTTCCATTGTAGAAAGTCTGCCTTGTCTAACAAGTTTTGTATCATCAAATAAATGTGACTCTTTAATTTCTCTCAGAGTAATTTGTGTATCAAACTTTTTTAAGAATTTAAAATCTACTAACCAACTTCTCTTATTTTTTGGATCGGGTCTAGAATTTGCCACTACTTCTGCCAGACCAGCAATATGAGGATTCTTCCCTGAGTGATAAATCAAGACTTTATCACCAGGCTGCATGGATTTTAAGAATCGGACTGCCTGAAAATTAGAGACTCCATCCCAGGTATCTACATCTTTATTTTTTAAATCATCGATTGAATACTCAGTAGGTTCAGTTTTTGCAAGAAAGTATCTCATAGATATTATTTCGGATCAAGGAGCACCCAATTATGCGATACAGCGGGTTCGCTACAAAGATTGCGGTTAAAACAACATGGTCTTCTCATGCCTTTGCTGAGTTTTGAAAGCATTACTTCAATATGTTTTTTTCGTGTTTCTTCAGTTTTGACTGCTCTAACCCAACGGACCCAATCCCAGCGAGCTATTGGCGTAATATCATTCCATAAAGCATCGGCTTTGGGGGAAGCAGACAGCGCTTTTTTTAAATCTTCAGGAACTTCAGGTTCTATCCATTCTTTGGTCGGCTCAATCGAAACATGTACAGTATCTCCTGTTTTAACGGAAACGTCATCAAGCAGCTTCTTGTCAGGTCTAAACCAGTGGCTCGGTCTTAGCCCTGGTCCATATTTACCATCCGGTTCGAGCAAGGTTTTAAAAGGAATGCCGTTGATAGTACCAGTTACCATTGTCATACCACGGGAGGGAAGCTTTGCGGATTCATTCTCAGGCAGTCTGAGAATGGTCCAATCTTGAATTTTGAATAGTTTAGTCTCAAAACGAATTGTCGACATTTTTTTTAATTATTTTCCTAATACGTATTATACCAAATGTTCGAATATCGGTGACCTATTTTAGTAAGTTATCTTTGAATGAAAGAGAGGATTATAAAGTAGTATATAACTGTCTAAAATAAAATTTGAATTATTTATTTAAATAGCTCTTTTTTATCAATTCCAGCTTGTTTGAGAATCGAAGATAATGTTCCAGGTTTTATGTCTTTATTATGCATTGGAAGCGTTACGCGTTTTGCTGTATCTCCATCGTGTTTTAAAACAAGATGACTTCCAATCTGATGATGAATATAAAAACCTTTCTTTTTAAAAAACTTGAGCAAGTTTTTAGAATTTATAGAGGGCATAATTAATGCAGAAAAGGATTTTGTATGCCAACCTGACCAACAAATATGTTTAAATCTCCTTCAGGAATTTTTTCTCCATCCATAGCAAGACTTTCTAAATAAGCGGTAATAGCTTCGGCAATATTTTTTTTTGCCTCTTCAAAGGTATCACCTTCGCTGATACAGCCAGATAAAGAAGGAACCGTGACAGTATATCCACCATCGGGTTGCTCCTCAAAAATAACGTCATACTTTAGAATTTTCTGTTTCATAATACTTCCATTATAAGCTTCTTATAATTGTTTTTCAATACATTTGGTTTCAGGAGAAATGATTAATGTTAGCTTCAAAAAAACTTGGGTTGCCTACCGTACGATGTCAGGACTTATTACAGTAAACTTGAAACAAAAGAACTTACCATATATACAACTTCGTTAGTAATCTTACAAAACCCTCGAGGTTTTTCTTCTTGAAATTGAAAAATGAGAAGAGTAATATAAAAACATGGATAATAAATTATTAAAGCAACTCGGAGATTTAATAGATGAGAAGCTAACACCTATTAAGAAACAATTAGATATTGTTGAAATGAAAGTAGAAGTTGTGACTGAAAGAATAGAACTAGTGAGTAAAAAAGTAGAACAGTCACAAGAAGAAACCATAGAAGCCATTTCCGAACTTGTTACTAACGGACATAATATACATGAAAAGCGAATTAAAAGAATAGAAGATCATCTACAACTTCCTTAACAATAGTAGTTCACTACGAAAGATACAAACGATGTCAAGACTATTTCAGCAGTCTTCAACTACAAGAACTAGCATTTTACAAAGCTTCACTTAAAATACTCAACCTTTAAGACGAATCTGTAGCTCTACCAACTATGTCCTAGCTGAGAGAGGATTAACCAAACTCTAATATCACCTAATTGCGGAAAGTTTTTCATAAGATTATCACGCAAGCTCCGACAAATTTCGTCTTGTTCTTTAACTCTCTTTTCAAATTCGTGAGCGGTAATCTCAATTTCAACTGAGCCAATCATTCCTTTTCCTTCAACTTGTAAAAACCGAACGCTAATTTCCTCAGCGGTCAAAACAATATCTTTATTACTTAATTTTCCAACCAAATGAGTTTTAATGTTAGATGTTAACAAATCGAAATCAGGTTTATTTTGATTGTAAAAAACGTTTACTGTTGGCATAGGTATATTATATCAAAGGTTCGAACGAGGTTTGGGGTACCTTACCGAACACCTTACGGACTTATTTCTCTTCAATAACTTGTAAAGAACTAGAATTTTATAAAACCTCATTCAATCTTGTTCTTTGATCCTTTTAATCATTTTAATCTCAGGTATTTTTTTACCACTTGGTAGCTGACCTACAGGATTATCACCTATACCATTCTCTACAAATCCAAATTTTTTATAAAAATTTATTGCATTGGTATTATATGTCGCTACTTCAAACTCTATATCTTTATCATTCCCTAGCCATTCCAGCCCTTTCTCCATAAGTTGTGTTCCGATGCCTTTACCTTGATACTCAGATAGAACATATAATTGACCAATCCTATTAATTTCTTCTCCTTTTATTACTACAAGGATGCCTACAACTTTATCATTATCTTTTGCTACAAACGTTTTAATAGAGGGATTCTCCACAATAGTTTTTCGTGCTCTTTCAGATTCCTCTTCAAGAGTCTGGAGGTTAATTTTATCTTCAATATCTTTTCTAGTAATACCTGCTTTTTCATTGGTGTAGGTGCAAAGCCAAGTAGACCTTCTCACCTCTACTATTGCCTGAGCATCATCGGGAGTTGCAGTATGTATTGTAATAAAATCATTCATATTTAGATTATATCAAAGGTTCGAATTCGGTCTTGGGTTAAAGTAGTCTGATACACTATCTCGAAGCTAAATTTTTTTGGGGTAGCCTACCGAACGATGTTCGGACTTATTATAGCACTCTCAAAGCACAAGAACTAGCATTTTATCGCACATCTTTCAATGAATTCGTATAGCTTACTCTCCATATAATGTAATCATTACATGCCTCGGGCTCAGTGCCCGCTCATGCTTGTGGTAATGTGGGTGGGGTATAAAAAGAGCATTAGAATCTCAATAATAACTCAACAGGAATAAAGCAGTAGAAAAGCATATATATGATATAATCTGAATAACTATGGATAACAATAGGAAATTTGTTGATATTCTCGAAGTCTCCGAAGGTGACACTATTATATACACCGGCCATGGGGGAAGAGATGAAAATACTGGTGAATATATAGCGAACCAAGAATTTAAGAGGTAATTTATTTTATGAAGAGTGTACATTTCTTAAATGGTCAACTTGTCAATGAAGATGATCTGCTTATATCTCCACGGGATTTGGGCTATTCGCGTGGCTACGCTGTTTTTGAGTTTATGATGACTTCAAAAGGACGTCCATTTATGTTAGAAAAACATATAGATAGGCTTTATCGATCTTGTCAGGCAATATCGCTGAATTTGCCTTGGCCAAAAGAGCTGATTTCTGATTGGGTGGTACAAACACTTAAAGCGAATGAGTCTGTTGAGGGCGAAAAGGTTATGCGTGTCACTATTTCTGGTGGACCCTCACTGACACTCTCTCCAGCAAAAATTCCTACCATAGTTATTATGGTTGATCCGCGTATTCCGTGCCCCCCTGAAGATTATGCTAACGGAGTTCATGTTTTACTTTCCGAATTTCAAAGGTATGCGCCACAAGCCAAGACGAATAATTACATAGAGGCGATTCGTCAATTCAGTTCTATCCCTAATGACATAGATGAGGTAATCTATTATTCTGAGGGCATGGTGCGCGAAGGAACGAAGTGCAATGTATTTGCAGTAATAAATGGTTCTCTTGTGACACCAAAAACAGGAATTCTGGAGGGAATTACTCGAGATATCATAATTAATGAATTACAACTCTCTGTTCGGGCTGAGGCTAGGGACTTTTCTGTACAGGAGCTACTCGGTGCCTCGGAAGTGTTTATTACTGCTACCGGTAAGGACATAATGCCCGTGATCATGTTGAATAACGTTCCCGTGGGGGGTGACTCAGTTGGTTCCGTGACCAAAGAGGTTATGAATAAGTTTCGCAGTTTCTTCGAGTCAGATCTTTGGTAAGTAAACCTGTGTAGTTAGCTCCACAAGGATAGTGACCCATCTTTCAGTGACATGAAGGTGGTAAGGCCTAATCGTGGTTTATCTGAGTTGATCTCCGCTACTTGATGAAAATTGCGAGCTTTGAATACTATTAGGTCTCCCTCTTTTGGCAATATTGTGACGTATGGTGTGCCTGCTAGAAAGTCCTCTTCAAATCCGTATGTTCCCTTTTGTCTAATATCATTGTTGTGTACCTCATCTTCTGGTTGCCATGGGCGATTGTATACAGTTAATTCCCCTCCTTCTGTTGGCATCTGGAGGTATAAAACTAGACCGTATTGTTCATCTGCATCAGAGACGCTCCAGCCTGGAAGCTGATTTGGGGCATAGTCAAAATGCAACGTACTTTTTGCTCCCATTGCTCTAACAAGGCCTGCGAAGTATTGTGCGTTTTGCATGTCTGGCTCAGTTGCTATGGTTGCGCTGTATCCATTTGATGAAAAGAATTTAATTATTTTATCTATTGGATCCGAAGCACCCTTAAATATTTCATCTCGAGATTTCGCCGCTTCTGGAGCGAGGTCAAAGTATCTTTGCTTGCCGCCAGCTTCATAACCAAATCCTGTGGCGTTTATGCCAATTCTACCCTGTTGTAATTCTTTGTTTTCGTACCAATGTATATGCTGTTTGCCCATATTCTCAGTGACGATATCCAAGTCTTGTCTATCTAAGAATTGAGAGATTTGAATAGCTGCAATTTCGTTTGATGCGAGTACAGGTAGGAGTTCACAAGCTGCGACAGAATCATTTGGAGTCATGTGTTCAACTCCCCATTGATTCCCTATGTGCTCTCCGCCCTCTTGATTCTCTATGTGGCTCATATTCCATCTATTGCTCCTAATTTGTAACTTTAAGGAGTTTATTGTATCATAGGAAAAAGTGAATTGGCAAGTAGTACATTCTTGCAGTTGAGTATACGATTAATGATTTGATAGAAGCTAAACATATGAAAATGGTAAATTTACTGTTAATTGGAGTTGGGCCTCACGCGAGGCGGATCTATGTCCCTGCCTTTTTTAGATTGGCTGCAGCTTATCCTATACGTTTGATCGCAGCAGTAGATCTGAAGCGGCAAATGGATACTGTGGACTCGTACCTTAAAGATCAGAGGTATGATTTGGAGATGTTATATCTCGACTCTTTTGATGCGGCTACTGGCATTCCTGATCACGCTAGGGCAAAACTAGATACTCTAGTTAATGAATTTAATATACAGGGAGTTGTGATTTCTACAGAACCTACAGCTCATAAGGTATATGCCGAATGGGCTCTTCGCAAAAGGTTGCACATTCTTATGGATAAGCCTATTACAGTTAGGAAGGCGATTAGCGTTGATAGCTCTCAAGCTAAGGGCTTAATTTACGATTACAATGAACTCCTGAATTTGTACAAGCTACATCAGGCCGACAAACCAACCATTTTTTCTATAAATGTTCAGCGAAGATATGAGCAGGGCTTCAATAAAGTTCGAGAACTGATTTCAGAGACAGCGAAAAAATTCAATGTACCCGTAACCTCGATGCAGATTATGCACGCTGATGGTTCATGGAGATTTCCGCAAGAGGTTCTAACGCAAGAATCTCATGGTCTTAAGGATGGTTTTGGAAAAGTGGCACATAGTGGGTATCACATGTTCGATATGGCGTGGCAAATGTATCAATCCGGCCTTGTCGATGGTAAGCAACCTGATCACTTAGAAATTTTTTCATCCCCATTAACTCCGAGCGGACTCAGTCTTTATTTAACTGAGAAAGACTATATTAGATATTTTGGATCTGACTACGAGCGGACTGGCCTTTCCTCGAAACAATACCTAGACAAAATTTCTGATTATGGCGAGATGGATTCGTTTAACATCATTCGGCTGCTTAGGGATGGTGAGAATATTTGCAATATCTCTGTGAATTTGCTGCACAGTAGTTTTTCGAGGCGTTCATGGGCTGCGCCAAATGTAGATCTATATAAAGGCAACGGTAGGGTAAAGCATCAGCAATCTATTATTCAACAAGGTCCTTTTCAGTGTATTCAGATTCATAACTATCAATCCAAGGATAAGCATGATGTCGATAATTCCGATGAGTTTGAGGTTGGCGGAAACAATCATTTTGATATTTACGTATTTCGCAATGTTGGTATGTTTGGTGAAGGCAAAGCCTTCTTTAAGATATCTGCTCGCGACCTAGAACAGCAGGCTGACCTTACTGGGCTTACTGGTGAGAACGCCAAAGATAGTGTTATGCGTGAGTTTATTGAGTTTATTCTTGGACGTATCGATATAAAGGATGTGAAATCAAATATTGAAACTCATGCTGTTTCAATTAATTTAATGAGCGGCGTGTGTCAGTCTAGCGCCAATATACGTTCTAATAAAAATCCATTAATTCGTATGTCTATATGATAGGTTCAATTTATTTAATCGGTGGTGGAGAAATTAGAAATGGGGAAACATTTCAAATTGATGAGGAGTTAAAGTCTCTTGTATCTGAAGGATCTATTTTCGCTTTTTTTGGCTTTGCGGCACAAGATAGTACTGCATATTCTGATGCTGTTATATCTGTTTTTGGTGATAAATTTAAGGTTTTGGTCCCTACAAAGAAAAAGGGTCGTGAGTATGCGATCAACACAATCAAGTCTTCATCGATCATATATTTAGGTGGTGGTGATACTGATCTGTTAATGCGATTATTTACCGAATGGGATCTTGTTGAATATTTAACCGCAGCCCTTGAGCGAGGTGTTCATATTGCTGGGATGAGTGCTGGTGTCCTGGCTTTATCTTCGTGGTATATACATGAAGATAACGATGTGTTTGAGATAAGAAAAGGCTGGGGGATTGCTCCTGTCGGTGCGCTAGTACATGCTAATCAAGATTCTTTCGATAAGGCCAGATCTGCATGGACAAGTTTTTATAAGGCTGGCACATGCCCTTTTGTGGCAATTGGCGAGGGCGCTGCCTGGCGTATAGATTCAACGGGAGAGCAGAAAATAGGCAATGGTAATATTTGGAGAATGAACTGTTAACTTTGTTCAACAAATTAACTTAATGTGATACTATGCAATCATTCTATTAAATTTACTAGTTACCTAAGAGAGATAACGTTATGGAATCTATATGAGTGAAAAAATAAATGACATATTTCGAACTGTTCAGGCTGAAACGCAGTGCCCATTTGCTAAATCAGCCATTATCACATTTGCACGTCCGATTGCAGCTGAATTTTCTATACCCGAAGCCGCACAGCAACTTTATGAAGATATTGCCGCGTATGTCCAAGAAGGTATTGTAACAATGCCAGATGGCCTCGCAGTCGCTCTGCCGAATACTGTTATTGGAGATGATTTCAAATCCTTAACGTCAGGCTTTAATTCTCTTTACCACGCGCTAAAAATAAATGATGGATTTAGCGAAAAAGCTATAGCTACCGAGAACATTGAAGATCCAGGCTGGCAACTAACGATAGCCGGACAACGTTTATTTACGATTGTTTTTAGCTCGTTATATCCTGCTGATAATCCTCGTCATATACATGAAGCCAACACGACATTTGTATTTTTTCAACCAGTACAAAGTTTTAGCACTCGAATACCATCCGATAAGGACAGCGCAGAATTCAAGAGACTGAAAGAGAGCATTCGGTCTCGTTTTACTGAAGCGGGACGGGCGTACGATGGAGCCATCAATGACGACCCACGTGAAGCCGCAAAATATTTGTCACCTCAGCAATTAGGCATGCAAGCTGTACAGTGGTGGAAGAGCGATTAGTCTGTGGTATAGTTTCATGCATCGTATATAAAGATCCGGTTGACACCCAACTAAAATACAAAGTGGGCACTATGAAAATCACCACACAAAAAATCAATGGAATGAGGAATTTGATATCGAGAATAGCAGCCTTTTAGGTGGACTTGCCGTACCATTGCCACCCCGAGCATCCGTACTATCTTTCTAGATCCCTTCGCACGCGCATGCTGAAGTGGTGTGACACCGTTCTTGTCGGCAATATTTACATTTGCGCCAGTTCAATAAAGAGTCGGACAGCTTCTTGTTGGCGAGTGAGAAGCCTTCACAAAGATATCCGCCCGTGATTTAGAGCATGACATTGATGTGAGCTCGCTTACTAATGAGAACGCCAAAAAACGTGTTATGACCGAGTTTATCCTTGGACGCATTGATTTGAGTGACGTCAGATCAAATATTGATACTCATGCTGTTTCAGTTAAGTTAATGAGCGGCGTGTGTCAGTCTAGCGCCAATATACGCTCTAATAAAAATCCTTTGATTCGTATTTCGATATGATAGGTTCAATTTATTTAATCGGTGGTGGAGAAATTAGAGACGTTGAGACATATCAGATTGATGAGGACGATCAAGAGTGAATAAATACCTTTCATGGTTTGTTTTCATTTAGTGAAATGTAGTTTTAATTATTTACAAAATTAGTTTCTTATGATAATATAAGCCATAATTTTATAAAACATGGCACCATCTAAGGAGCCGCCGTAATGGAATCTATAAAACCATCATTTCCGGAATATCATAAAGATAGAGGATTTACGACGCACGAATCTTTCCCATTAGTTATTGATGATCCTACAGTTTTGTTTACAAACGCGACAATCACTCCATTCAAATCGATGTTCTCCGGTGATATGGACTTTTCCAATTTTGCCCTTATACAAAAATGTCTTCGTTTAGGTGGAACTGGTGGCACTGTTGACACTGCTCGTGTAGACATAAATTATACATCATTGTTCAACATGCTTGGCAGCGGTCTTTTCAATGTGAGTCATGATGAGGCACTGAAATATTTTGTTGATATGTTAGGTGCGCTGGGACTAGACAAGAAGAATCTCATATTCTCTACAATTGGAGATCATCCCCTAGAGTTGTCATTAAGGTCTGCCTCATTAGACGCAAATCAGGTTCGTATCATTGAAGACCCCAAAGTATTGAAGCATGACTGGAGCTTTGGAGAAGGGGACCTGCACGGGCGTGGAGTTATTGCATGGTTCGCTTCAGAGGGTTATGATCAGAATCCAGACTTGTCTGATTGTCTGCAGATTGGTAGGATTGTGGACATTGATGGAATTTCCAAAGGTACATCAGTAACTCCTTTTGAACACACTGCATTTGATGTGGGCTTGGGCCTGGGTAGAGTTGAACTTGCACTAACTGGTGAAAATAAATTTTCATTAATGCCATGGAGAGAGCTATCGGAGCAGTTCAAGGATTCATTTGGTCATGTCTCTGATATGGATGCTCATTACATGGCGAATCTTTCTCGAGTAATAGATGAGTTGACCTCAGAAGGGTTAATGCCTGGTAACAAGAAGCACTCGTACGTACTTAGAAAAATTACTCGCTCCCTGATTGAGGAAGTTTGGTTGCAGTCGGAAGGTTTTGTGAATGTCGAAAATGTTTTACAATCTTTCATCGAAGGATCTATGTCTAAATCCAGAGTTGCGGCAGCTATATCGGGCGAAGAGAGTTCATTGCGCCAAATACTTTCTGAAGTGGACTCTAGGCGCAAAAAACATCCCGAAATGACGCTCAGAGATCTGTATTCAACATTTGGAATAAGACCCAACCTCCTCAGTTTAATGTAGAGGATGATTAAGTTTTATTTTTGCCTAGTTATAGCCTCAAGGCTTTTTGAGTTATGTGATTGGGAGTTTCCATAAGTTGCATAAACTCCCTGATATCGACTATTAGAATTAAAAGTATAAAATCTAATTTGTGAATAGTAAGATTGCACCTTACCGCCTACGTCTACGTATATGGTAATAATTATTCGTTTATGGTCTAATTAACAAATGGAAGTATTAAAACCACAGATGCAACTGGAGAATTCTGATTGGGATTTTGTAAAGGCACGTACCATAGGTCAAGGAATTGTCTACCTATCTATCAATGGCGACAGATATCTAAGAACTGGACCTAACAATAGTATCCGGGATGAAGTAGAGTTTGCAAAAACTCTACATGGTATGGGATTTCCTACTCCAGAAGTATTAAGTGATGGAGAAATTGATACTGATACATACTATTTTATCGAATCCTCCCTAGGCACTAGAACTTTTGGCGATATATTTAGGGAAGAATACACGGCCACCGGCGTCATAGAAGAGACTTCCTTTGATCAATACTGCCGTATTGCAAGTCTATTTTTAGTTGCACAGTTAAAATCAGCTCCTTCAATTAGAGAACAAGGTAATTTGCGTGACGGGGTTAACCTAGATAATGTTATCGACGAAAACCCTGACCTTGGCAAAGATCTCGAGGAAGCATTCGCTATGGCAGAGGCAAGCGTCGTCAATCTACCACAAGTTTTAACGCACGGTGATTTAGGACCATTTAATATGTTGCCAGGTGGAGTCATAGATTTTGAGCATAAGTTTATTGCCCCTGTGGGATTCGATGTAATCACTAGCCCTTTCAATGGCCGATTCTGGAACTTCACAACGCCTGATGGCACTAGTCAGTTAGCTTATGATTTCAGTGAAAAACAGATAAGAAAATATTTAGATACAATTGATGCTGCGGCCAGCGATGTTGGGTTAGATGACCTATCAAGTTTTACAGATGATATGGTATTGCTTAAGGCCATATGGCAAACTTCTTTTGAGAAACAAATAGCTAATAAAATGGGTAATAATTATAGATGGCAAAATAAGAGAGAAACTTTAAGATATTGCATAAACCAATATGTAGCCAGTTTACCAATTGATACAACTACGTTTGGTAAACACCTAGGCTATTGAGCTTAATCTAGAGATATTTTTCCCTTGGAGGTTCTTGCTGAGGAGTAGCGTGTTTTTCAAGCCTTTCTATGCTTCCTGAATTGTAATAGGAAAATCCAGTCATTTTAGAAAGATCTAAGGGCTTTTCTATAGGGATAACGCCCAGTCCCCATGCGCCCATACCCATACGAGATGCAACAGTTGATTTTGGCTTTTCGGGTTGTTCGTCATGGAGAAACTCACTTGCCATAAATTTTAATCTATGTTCTTGCTCAGCCATACCTATGGGATAATATAAGATTCACTGGCAATTGTCAATACCGTGTCCTGGTTGGCTAGATAGAGAACGGTAGTTCTCCTTTCTTTTGTTGGTATTCTAACACAACCTCTTGCGGTGTTTTGTAACTAAGAGATCTGTGGAAGCGTTTGGTGTTGTATTTGGTGCAGAAC
>Ga0163150_10000735_pt1 | contig 59330 bp, 58 predicted proteins | sample OliLakLV19P2IB_FD_148628 | JGI IMG/M metagenome (GOLD analysis project Ga0163150, IMG submission 148628) | Freshwater microbial mat bacterial communities from Lake Vanda, McMurdo Dry Valleys, Antarctica - Oligotrophic Lake LV.19.P2.IB | ecosystem: Environmental > Aquatic > Freshwater > Lake >...
ACTGCAAAAACCAGCTATCTTGTCGTCGGGGAAAAGCCGGGGTCGAAACTGGCTAAGGCGGAGAAGTTGGGAGTCGAGGTCTTGGATGAGAGGGGATTCTGCGCGTCTATTGTGGGCTTGACCAAAAAGTGATTCCGTTGAGCGGTTTCGAAGCTATCTATCCTTGAAAAGCGTCTTTCATCTAAGTGGCACAAATGCGTCCGAGGCTGAGCAATGAATGATTTAACACGGGGGACGGTCTATTCTGTCCTCCTCGCAACACTCCGTCCTATTGCCTCGATTCTCCTCAGGTTCGGCATCACATATCAGGACTTTGAGAGAGTCTGTAAAGCTGCATTTGTCGGAGTGGCGATGGATGAGTACGGGCCTCGTGGACGATCGGCAAACGTTTCTCGAATCTCCTTGATGACCGGTTTGCCTCGCAAGGTTGTGCGTCTTGTCCAAGCGCAACTTCTTGAAGCTCCTTTCTCGCAGAATGAAGTGCGAAGTCTTCCATCGGAGGTCTTAAATGTGTGGCATACAGACTTCCGATTTTGTAGTACGTACGGTAAACCAAGACCACTCACCTGGGATTCCGGGAATGGTTCGTTTTGCGAACTGGTGCGCCACTGCTCTCGCAGTGTCTCGCCGGCCACGATGCGGGCAGAGTTAGTTCGTGTGGGAGCCGTGTCCGAGTCGGAGAACGGGTTATTCGTGGCAAATCGGCGATCGTTCATTCCGACAACTACCGAGGACAGGTTAATTCAGGGACTGCAGTACGGCCTACGCCAACTTGGAATGACTGTCGCCTACAACGCTGGTAAAGATGATGGGAGACAGTTGCGTTTTCAACGAATCGTTTGGAACTACTGTCTTCCTAAGGCGCAGCGAGGCGCTATAGATAGCTTATTAGCGGAACGGCTTAAAGAGTTTTCCCAAGAGATAGATGACCTGCTTTCTGAGGCTGACCGAGGGGCGCCGTCAGAAGATCAGGGAGTGATTGGCGTGGGCCTGTATCAGTTCGAGGACGATCCAGGAAACTTCCGCTCCTAAGACAGACGAAGTCTATTCTTTCGAATGAGTCCGACCGACGGCTCTTAGTTAGCCCGAGCCCCGCTGCCGCTGATGCCCTGAACGCGAGCGCCGCTGCCGCTGATGCCCTTGACCCGGGCGCCGCTCCCGCTGATGCCCTTGACGCGAGCGCCGCTGCCGCTGATGCCTTTGACGCGGGCGCCGCTGCCGCTGATGCCTTTGACGCGGGCGCCGCTGCCGCTGATGCCCTTGACGCGAGCGCCGCTGCCGCTGATGCCAGCGAGCCCAGACTTGGTGCTTCTCAAGTCTGGTGACTCTAAGCTGGCGTACTCCATAACACTGGCGTTTCCAGCCGTAGACGGATACGCCAAGACTTCAACCAGATTTCCAGTCACAGGAAACTCGCCAGAGGCCATGCTGTTTAGATCAAGCGCCATGCTGCCGATATAGGCGATGCCCTGAAGGTCATCAACCAGGTCCAGAGCGCCCCGAACATATATTGGTGCTGTGCCCGGCTTGGTTTCGTTATCGAGCCTAACGATGTTGGTTGCGAGGCTCTCGCCGCCGCCGAAGGTATCGCCAGCCACGGCAATGTAGCGGCCTTTTTGCAGATACCAAATTACGTTGTCTGCCGTGAGAGTCGCCCGTATCTCTCGGGGGGCGTCGATGATCGTGGCGCCCTCGGCCAGAGTCATGCTTTGCCCGGAGACAGTCAGGACTCCCGTCTTGGGATCCCAACCGTCAACGTGCCCGATAACCAGCAAGGTTGGCGCGGATTCCACTGATTCCCCAGCGGGCATGGCCAGCCCTGGCGTTGCCCAGGTCGACAGACCGCTCATCGAGTCATCAAGAACAAGTGTGCCGTCGACTTCCTGACCAACGACGCGGATACCGGCGATGTCGGTCGGCGCTTCGGCAACTGCAAAAGACCAACTCAGTGAGAGGGCTAGGGCGGATGCGATGCTGCTGGCGATCTTCATGTGCGTTTTTCCTGAGTTATCCGGATGACGTTTGTCTTGTTCTAGTTTTTTGAGCCGTCGACGAAGTGATAAATACCCAAGCCGGTCTGAACTGCCCGGTCTCCCCGTTCCGGGTCAGGCTTGTCGCGGAGCGTTACCCAGTTGTCGATCTCTTCCAGCAACTGCTGGCCGCGCTGCCGGACAAAGCCTTCCAAGGCCGGCAAGTCCTCTTCTTTCAGCCCAAAGTCTGCAGTGACGGTCCGTTCGAAAAGTCGCTGCTCCGGGTCCTGCTGCTGACGGTTGAAGTCGACCGTTTCAACGAGGCGCTCTACGGCATAGCCGATCCGTTCCACGCTGTCGGGAGCGTCCACATCCGGCAGGTAGGTCCTGGTCAGTACACGCAACCAGCCATCGTCTGTTTGTCTAACCGCACCTATCGACAAAAGTTGTTGGAGAAGATGACCGGCGTCTGCGCCCAAGCAGTACTCACGGACCAAGGTCTCAAAATCCATCCGCCCCGGCTCCCGCGGCTGAAGCTCCAGCGGCAGTCCGTACGGCCCGACAACCCGGTCGTCGCTGTGCCAGGCAGTTAGCAGGGCAGTAATCCAAGCCAGGTTCGTGTTTCCCACCGGCTGACTTCGGCCGTCGAGAATCTCTTGCGTCTCGCGCTGCGAGAGGCCGGTCTGAATGGCAATCTGCGCGGCTGAAACTTCAGCCTTGCCCTTGCCAATGTGTGTTGCAGCTGTGTTCACAAAAACCCGCTTGGCCGTGTCAGCAAACTCGGAGTAAGAGACGCCGTTGCGTAACAGAATCTGGACTAGTGGCCTCAGAAGCCGTGCATACGCCGTCAGCAGCGCTGCCTTAAGGTCGGCTTCCATATTCCTTCTAATTCGTTATGTGAAAGAGGTTAGGGGGAAAGTTATGTCTAGTCAACAGGAATCAAGCCCTTAAAGTGGTTACTTGGGGGGGAATATCGCCGACTGGGCCCAGTGTTTTGTAAAGTGATCCGGCAGTCAAGCGGGCGCTGCGGGCGAGACGGGGCTGGCCGGGTGGGGGCGTCAGGCTTGGGAGGAGATGCTGACCGCGTGAATATCCGTGACCATCAGATCACTGAGCGCGGCATACACGAGGCGGTGCTGCGCCAGGCGGCTCAGCCCCCGAAAGCTCTCCGAGGCAATAGTCACGCGAAAATGGCCGCGCCCATCCTGAGCCCCGGCGTGCCCGGCATGCAGATGGCTTTCGTCGTCGACCTTCAGGAGTCGGGGTGCAAGAGCGACGGTCAGGCGACTCCGGATGGCAGCCAGCCGAGCCACGGAAAGCTCGCTGGTCACGGCATGACCTGGATGAAGGGCCTGACGCTGGCCTCGGTCCAGACCCCCGCTTGCATGTAGGGGTCAGCGGCGGCCCAGGCCTCCGCCTCCGCCCTCGTCGGAAACTCCGCGACGATCAGGCTACCGCTGAAGCCGGCCGCGCCGGGCTCGCTCGTATCCAGGCGGGGGTGGGGTCCGGCCAGCACCAGCCGGCCCTGATCCCTGAGCCGGGTGACTCTCGACAGATGGGCTGCCCGTGCGGCGAGTCGTCCGGGCAGACTGTCGGGGGCATCGGTGCCTGCAATGGCGTACAGCACCTAAGTCTCACCCTGCGTGCGCTTGCTCAGCCATAGCCCCTGGATCACAGCGAACACCAGTGTCATACCCGTGAGTCCGAACAGCTTGAAGTTAACCCACACGGGTTCGCTGAACCGATAGGCCACGAAGATGTTCGCCGCGCCGGAAACCAGAAAAAAGCCAACCCACATCAGGTTCAGCCGCCGCCAGTCCGTCTGCGAGAGCTGGAATTCACCCTTCGAAACCGACTCAAGGATGCGTTGCGCAATCGTCCGGTCACCAACGTACCGACTGCCCAGAAAAACCGCGGCGAAAACCCAGTTCAGTACCGTTGGTTTCCACTTGAAAACGAGGTCATTGTTCAGTAACAGACTGATTCCACCGAGGACCACCACCAGTACGGCGGAGGCCAGCAGCATGCGGCTTACGGCGCGCTTGACGACCCAGGTGACCAGCACCTGCAGGGAGATAGCGACCATGATCGTAGCGATCGCGGTGTGCATATCACCCAGCCAATAGGCCACTGCAAAGGCCAGGAGCGGTAAGAAGTCGACTACAGCCTGCATTCACGGGATGTCGCGAGGGTCAGGCCGTACATGATACGCATCGAAGGGGTCCCGGGGGAGTCCGCGCTGTGCCGCTAGAATGGAAGCATGACTCAATGCTTTCACATCCATCCCGTTAATCCCCAGCGCCGGCTAATTCAGCAATCGGTTGAGATTCTCCGACGCGATGGACTGATGGTCTATCCCACCGATTCCTGCTACGCGTTTGGCTGGCACCTTGGGGATCGGGAAGCTGCAGGACGACTGCAGCGGATTCGCTCGATCGGCAAGGACCATAACTTCACCCTGGTGTGCCGGGACCTCTCCGAGATCGCGACCTATGCGAATGTGGAGAACTGGTGCTATCGCCTGCTCAAGGCCCACACGCCCGGACCCTACACCTTCATCCTCAAGGCAACGCGGGAGGTGCCCCGTCGCCTGCAGAATCCGAAACGGCAGACCATTGGCATCCGCGTCCCGGATCATCCAGTGCCCCTCGCACTACTCGAAGCGCTTGGTGAGCCACTCATGAGTTCCACGCTCCTGCTGCCCGGATATGACGTGCCTTTGTCCGATCCTGAGGAGATCAGAGCTACGCTTGCCGGCCAGATCGATTTGCTGATCGATAGCGGGGGCTGCGGCATCGAGCCGACGACTGTCGTTGACGTCACGGGGGACTACCCCATCATCATTCGCCGGGGGAGGGGCGATACCAGAGGCCTTGAGTAGGGGCGCACCTACGCGCACCCCCGTATACTCGCGCCCATGCCTGACATGGATGTTGCTGCGTCGATTCAGCTGCTCTCAGCAGCCATCATCCCGGTGTTGTTCGCCATCACACTTCACGAGGTCGCCCATGGCTGGGCGGCCCGGCAGTTTGGTGATCGAACGGCCGAGCTCCTGGGGCGCCTGACCCTGAATCCCATCAAGCACATCGATCCGATTGGCTCCGTGGCCGTCCCGCTGGTGCTGACCTTCCTGAACCTGCCCCCCTTTGGCTGGGCCAAGCCCGTACCGGTGAATGCGCGGAACCTGCGGAACCCGAAGTCCCACATGGTCCTGGTGGCAGTGGCAGGTCCGGCCAGTAACCTGCTGATGGCTCTTTTTTGGGTTGTGGTGCTGGTTAGCGTGCTGGGGTGGAGCGCGCCAGCCCCACTGTCAGGTGCCCGGCGTTTTCTGCTCTCAATGGCGCAGATTGGCATTAGCTTCAACGTCTTACTGGCTGTATTTAATCTTTTGCCTATTCCGCCTCTGGACGGCGGTCGGGTACTCCGCGGACTCGTGCCGGAAGGGCTCGGAAGCAGGCTCGATGCCCTGGAACCCTATGGTCTTATAATCGTCATCGGGCTTCTATCGCTGGGAATACTTGGCCGGATTATCTCGCCGTTGGTGCAGTCGGTAACGGCTCTATTTTTCTCTTTCGCTGGCCTCTGAACCAGGACGAACCTCACTCATGACCGCAGCAGAACAGGACACTTCGTCGCCACCCCGACTGCTGGTGGTGCACGATGCCGAGGCGCCCCGCAGCCCCGTTCTGACAGCCGAGGAGGCTGGTGGTAATCCAGCCCAGGCAGAAATGCCCTTTGCGCTGATCGCCGGTGAGCCGGTAACCCAGTTGCCACAGGATCTCTACATCCCGCCATTTGCACTCGAGGTGTTTCTCGAAGCCTTTGAGGGGCCACTTGATCTCCTCCTTTACCTGATCAGGCGGCAAAACCTCGACATCCTGAATATTCCGGTCGCTGAAATCACGACTCAATATGTTCAGTACATCGACCTGATGAAGAATCTCCACCTTGAGCTGGCGGGTGAGTATCTGCTCATGGCCGCCATGCTTGCTGAGATCAAGTCACGGATGCTCCTGCCACGTATCGGTGCTGCGGAAGACGAGGAAGCCGATCCTCGCGCCGAGCTCGTCCGGCGCCTGCAGGAGTACGAGAGGTACAAGCAGGCGGCGACCGCGCTGGATGGAGTGCCGCGGCTGGAGCGGGACTTTTTCCAGGCGAATGCTGCAGTTGTCGATCGGACCGTCGTGACGCGCCTGCCGGATCTCACGCTGAAGGAGCTCTTGCTGGCGTTCAGGGACGTAGTGACGCGGGCCGAGATGCTCGCCCACCACCACATCCGGCGGGAACCGCTCTCCGTGCGACAGCGGATGTCCGAGGTCCTGCTGAAGGTGCAGAAAGAGTCCTTCGCGGAGTTCCGTGAGCTCTTCGATCCGCAGGAAGGGCGCATGGGGGTTACCGTGACATTCCTCGCGCTCCTTGAGCTCCTTAAGGAGTCCCTTATCGAGGTAGTGCAGACTGAGCCCTACGCGCCCATTCACGTGCGGGCTGCCGCAGTCCAGTTGCCTCGCGAGACGGGCCTGGAGACTTTTGCTGCCGGCGGCTCCACGCTTCCGGCCTAACCCAAGTTCCGCGAACAGGCAGATATGGACAACCATCAGCTCAAGTACATCGTCGAGGCCGCCCTGCTTGCCGCAGGTCGGCCGCTGGATCTCAACGGGTTGCAGTCACTGTTCGGTGATGATCACCCGCCAGGCAAGGATGAGTTGCGGGCAGCCATTGTCAGCCTGCAGGAGGATTACGTCAGTCGCGGGATCGCTATTGAGGAGGTGGCCAGCGGATTCAGGGTGCAGATTCGCAGCAGCATGTCGGGCTGGCTCGCACGTCTGTGGGAGGAGCGGGCACCGCGCTACTCCCGGGCACTGATGGAAACCCTCGCCATCATTGCCTACCGGCAGCCAGTCACCCGGGGTGACGTCGAGGACATCCGCGGCGTTGGCGTCACAACCAATATCATGCGCTCCCTCCTCGAGCGATCCTGGATCCGCGTAGTCGGGTTTCGGGACGTGCCAGGTAAACCCGCCATCTACGCCACCACCCGGGAGTTCCTCGATTACTTTGGCTTGAAGAAGCTGGACGACCTGCCGCCGTTGGCAGAGCTCAAGGATCTTGAGGCGTTTACGGCGCAACTGGAACTTACCGACGCGGAATCGCTGCCCGCTGGAGCAGGTGCGCCACTGCTTGTCCGGCTGGATCCCGATGCCTACGACGCCGATGGCGACGAGTCTGATGCCGAGCTGGCAACGGTGACCCGGATCTCGGATGCCCGCAACTATGTTGATGCCAGTGGTGAAGTGCCCAGCGCGGAATCGGGCTCGAACGTCGTGCCGCTGAAGATTCGCTGATCGCTTCATTGTGAGTCCTTCGACTGGCACGGAGCGCCTGCAAAAGGTCCTTGCGGGTGCTGGCGTTGGTTCGCGACGTGAGATCGAGCAGTGGATTCGCCTGGGCCGGATCACCATCAACGGCAATGTGGCAACCCTGGGTCAGAAGGTCTCAGGGCGCGAGAAGATCCTCATTGATGGCCGCCAGATCCCGGCTCTGCGGAAGACCCGCCCGTCGCCTCGGGTGCTCCTCTACCACAAGCCATCCGGCGAGGTCTGCACTCGAAGTGATCCCGAAGGTCGTCCTACGGTGTTTGATCGATTACCGCCCCTGCAGGGTAGTCGGTGGATCAATGTAGGGCGCCTGGATCTGGCAACGTCCGGTCTGCTGCTACTCACCACCGACGGTGGGCTTGCCAACGCCCTCATGCACCCGTCCCGGGAAATCGAACGCGAGTACGCGGTCAGGGTACAGGGCACTGTCAGCGACGCCACCCTCCAACGAGTTCGCGAGGGCATCCCTCTTGAGGACGGTGTTGCAAGGTTTGACAGTGTGGAGCCGACTGGCGGGGATGGCTCAAATCAGTGGCTGCATGTGGTCGTGAGTGAGGGGCGTAACCGGCTGGTCAGACGGGTATGGGAAGCCGTGGAGTGCCGGGTCAGCCGGCTAATCAGGGTTCGGTATGGTCCCGTAGAACTGCCACGGTCTCTCCGTCCAGGTCATCATCGGCTTCTGAAAGACAAGGAGTTGGACGCGCTCTACGTGGCGGCGGGGTTGCGCGAGGCGGAGCCTGACAGCGCCCCGCGCTACTGACAGTCCAGGGATTTACCCGTTACGCCTTTGCTGGCTGGTCCCAGCAGCCACAGGTAGGGGGCCATCAACGTCGCAGGCTCCGGTCTTGAAGCGGGATCTTCCCCTGGATAGGCAGCCGCCCGCATTCGGGTCCGGGCGCCGCCGGGGTTGATGCAATTGACCCGGATTGTGCCCTCGGTCTTCAGTTCATCAGCGAGGGTCTGCGACAGGCCCTCCACGCCAAACTTCGATGCTGCGTAAGCACCCCAGTACGCCCGGCCTTGCCTGCCGACCCCGCTGCTGGTGAACACGACAGAAGCGTCGGGGGATTTACGCAGAACTGGCATGAGGACCTGCGTAAGGATAAAGGGCACATTCAGATTCAGGTGTATGACCTGGTGCCAGATGCCGATGTCATAGTGTTCAATAGGTGCTCGCTGTCCCAGCATGCCTGCATTGTGCAGCAGGCCGTCAAGCCGCCCCCAGGTGTCTGCGATCTGTTCTGCCAGCTGGAAGTAACCCGGCCCGTCCGCGCGAGCAAGATCGAGGACGCAGATCGCCGGCTTGGGCCAGTCAGCCGCTGTTATCTCGTCACAGAGGACTTCGAGTTTCGACTGGGTTCGGCCGAGCAGAATCACGGTGGCTCCGTGCCGCGCGCAGGCCAGAGCGGCAGCCCGCCCGATCCCATCGCCCGCGCCTGTGATGAGAATGACCCGATCTTTTAACTCATCCGGCACTGCCTGGTGTGCCTTCGCGGTAGCGGATAGCATCTTCTAATCAGCACCTTTCAGCAGGGACAGTAGTTCCATGGTGGTGTTCAGGACATAGTCAGCTCCCCAGGTTCCAGGATCCTGTCCCGGCTCCACATAGCCGTAGCGCACCGCGACAGTCGTGGTGCCCGCAGCCCTGCCAGACTCGATATCGCGACGTGCGTCCCCCACGTAAACGGATCTGGCGGGGTTGGCTCCGAGGCGTTCCAGGGCAAAGAGCACGGGTCTCGGATGTGGTTTTCGTTCGGGGAGGGTGTCGCCGCTGACCGTGCACGCCGAGCGGAGGTGAAGCCCCATGGCCGTCATCAACGGGTCGGTAAGGTGCGCCGGCTTGTTGGTCACTACGCCCCAGGGTACCGCGACCGCATCGAGGCGATCGAGCAGCGTGCCGAGATCGGGAAACAGCCGCGTTTCGACAGCCAGCCGTTCGGCGTACCGGTTCAGGTAGCGACGCTGCAGGTCCCCATCAACGGCGGGGTCAAAGCCAGGGAATGCGAGTCTCAGAAGTCCCACGGCACCGTTTGAGACGTAGCTTCTTGCCTGCTCGTAGGCGACCGGGTTCCTGCCTTCCTCGGCACAGATCGCGTTCAGGGCGCCGATCATGTCGGCGGCTGTGTCCAGCAAGGTGCCATCGAGATCAAAAAGGACTGCATCCGGTGGGGAGTGCTCTGCCCAACGGGTCATAGCGGTGTGGCCAACCTAAAGTGAGCAAAGTAGTTTACTGCTGTACCAGAGGTAAACCTGAAAACCCGACTTGCCGGATTGTACGACCCGCCCCGTAGCGAGGCGAGCTGCAGGCCGCACTGGCGTCCCCAGGCATCGAGCTCCGACGGTCTGATCAGCTGGGCATAGCGGTGTGTCCCGCGTGGCACGAGGCGAGTCAGGTACTCAGCACCCACTATGGCCAGGGCAAACGCCTGTGGCGTCCTGTTAAGCGTCGAGAAGAGCACGCTGCCGCCCGGCTTGACCAGTTGCGCACAGGCTTTGACGAGCTGGCCGGGATCCGGGACATGCTCCAGCAACTCCATGCAAGTCACCAGATCGTAGGCTGCTGGCGACTGGAGTGCCAGCTCCTCCGCCGTTGATTCGCAATACTCAATGCTGAGCGAGGCAGACTCGCTCAGGTGCAGCCGCGCAATGGCCAGCGACTCCGCCGACATATCCAGGCCCGTAACATGGCCCCCCTGGCGTGCCATGGCCTCGGAGAGCAAACCGCCGCCGCAACCCACGTCGACAATTCGCTTGCCCGCCAGCCCTGCAACTTCCGCTATCCAGGCGACCCGAACTGGATTCAGATCGTGGAGTGTCCTGAACTCGCCATCCGGGTCCCACCAGCGACTGGCCAGCCGGCTAAAATGTGCGATCTCGGCTGCGTTGCTGTTTGGTACCCTAGCCACGACCGCTCCGAAGTTTGTCGGCCCAGGCTGAGGCTCGCGCCAGGATCGCCTCACTATCGGCGACCAGGGGTCTGCCGGCTTCAAGCAGCTGCTGGCCGGCAATCCAGACGTCTGTGACCTGGTCCCGGGAGGTGGTGTAGACCAACTGCGAGATGGGTGAAAAAACAGGCTGGCTGGCAGGGCGGGAGAGGTCTACGCAGATCAGGTCAGCTTCCTTGCCCGGCTCCAATGAACCCACGCGGTCGCCCAGACCTAACGCCCGGGCGCCATTCAGAGTGGCCATGCGCAGCACTTCGGCGGCATTTACCACGTCTGCCCGTTGCGCGACGCCCTTGGCCAGTAAGGCCGCAGTGCGCATCTCGCCAAACATGTCCAGGTCGTTGTTGCTGGCGGCACCATCGGTGCCCAGGGCTACGTTGACTCCGGATGCAAGCAGTTTCGACAGCGGGCACAGACCACTCGCGAGCTTCAGATTGGACTCCGGGCAGTGCACGACGCTGACGCCGCGCGCAGCCAGCATGTCGATCTCCTCTGCCTCCAGTTGAGTCATGTGCACAGCTGCCAGTAGCGGGGTGAGCATGCCCAGTGCGCCAAGTCGTTGCAGCGGCCGGCACCGAAACTCCAGTTCACTGTTGGCAACCTCGCCAGCCGTTTCGTGCACGTGCATCTGAACCGGCACATCAAGTTCATCCGCGAGCACGCGAATTTTCTCAAACGTACCGTCAGTAACGGTGTACGGGGCATGCGGCGCAAACATCATCGAGACACGGGGATGGCCCTTGAACTGATCACGTACCACCAGACCCTTGCTGAGGTACTCGTCCGCCGATGCGGCCCATACCGTCGGATGCTCCAGGACGATCATGCCGACCGAGGCGCGCATCCCGCTATCCGCGACGGCCCGGGCAACGGTATCCGGGAAGAAGTACATGTCGCCACAGGTCGTGGTTCCTCCCTGAAGCATCTCCAGTAGCGCCAGTTCAGTGCCATCCCGGACGAAGTCTCCAGTGACCCAGCGCGCTTCGGCGGGCCAGATGTGCTGATTCAGCCAGGTGTCGAGGGGCAGGTCATCCGCCATTCCCCGGAAGAGGGTCATCGCCGCATGCGTATGGGCGTTGATTAGGCCTGGCAGCAACACATGGGTTGGTCGGTGGAAGTGGGAGGCGGAAGGGTAGGTGGCCAGTGCGTCGGCCTTGGGCAGAATAGCCAGAATCCGTTGATCCCGGACCACGACGGCATGGTCCTCCAATACAACCCCGAAGGGTTCGATGGGGACAATCCAGCGGGCGCTAATGATGGAGTCGGCAGGGTACATTCAGGGCTTTCGGCAGGGAGATAATGCCTGATCTCCGTTCGCCCCGCTGGTCCGGTTACGGGCTGAACCGTGCTAACATAAACGGCTGAATTCAGAACCATTCTGACGACCCGGTAATTAACACTGCCGCGCCTGTTGAAGCCGATGTCCGCGCTGGAATCTCCAGTGCGGACCTTGCCGTTCAGGGGCGCGCATTAATGCGGAAACTTCGAGATCGATGGCTGAAGTCGCCAAGGAAATTCTCCCGGTAAACCTCGAAGACGAGATGCGTCAGTCCTATCTGGACTACGCCATGAGCGTCATTGTGGGCCGGGCGCTGCCCGACGTGCGGGATGGGCTAAAGCCCGTCCATCGCCGCGTCCTGCACGCGATGCGGGAACTGGGTAACGACCACACCAAGGCTTACAAAAAGTCGGCCCGCGTGGTCGGCGACGTCATTGGTAAATATCATCCCCACGGTGACACGGCGGTGTACGACGCGATCGTCCGCATGGCGCAGCCCTTCTCGCTGCGGTACCTGCTCGTTGACGGGCAGGGCAATTTCGGTTCCGTAGACGGCGATGCGCCAGCTGCCATGCGCTACACGGAAGTTCGGATGACGCGCATTGCCAGTGAGCTGCTGGCAGACCTCGACAAGGATACGGTCGACTTCGTGCCCAACTATGACGGCTCCGAAACCGAGCCATCAGTCATGCCTGCCAGGATTCCCAACCTGCTGATAAACGGCTCGTCAGGTATTGCCGTTGGCATGGCCACCAATATTCCGCCGCACAACCTTGGCGAGACCATTACAGCGACGCTTGCGCTGATCGATGACCCCGAGCTCACCGTGGCTGAGCTGATGGCGATCATGCCCGGCCCGGATTTCCCGACCTCAGGGATCATCAACGGTTCGCAGGGGATCCATGCGGCTTACACGACGGGTCGCGGCCGGGTGCATATCCGGGCGCGGACCCACGTCGAGGAGATTGACTCCCGGGGCCGGGAGGCGCTCATCATTACCGAGCTCCCGTACCAGGTAAACAAGGCGAGGCTCATCGAGAAAATCGCAGAGCTGGTCCGGGAGAAGAAACTGGAGGGTATCAGCGAACTCCGGGATGAGTCCGACAAGGACGGCATGCGCGTCGTCATCGAGTTGCGGCGGGGGGAGTCCAGCGACGTAGTCCTGAACAACCTCTATAAACAGACGCCGCTGGAGACCGTCTTTGGCATCAACATGGTTGCCCTGCGAGACGGTCAGCCCAGGTTGTTCGATCTCAAGGGCCTCCTTGAGTGTTTTGTTCGTCACCGCCGGGAAGTGGTTACCCGACGCACTATCTTTGACCTCCGCAAGACCCGCGATCGCGCCCACATACTGGAGGGCCAGGCGGTCGCGCTAGCGAACATCGACGAGGTGATTGCGGTGATCAAGGCATCACCGACCCCGCCAGAAGCTCGCGAAGCCCTTACCGGGCGGTACTGGTCTCCGGGTGCGGTCACGGACATGCTTGCCCGCGCCGGCAATGTGTCTACCCGACCGGAAGGCGCGGCAACGGACTTCGGTCCGGGGCCAAAGGGCTACAAGCTGTCAGTCGTCCAGGCTCAGGCGATCCTCGATCTGCGGCTGCAGCGACTGACTGGCCTTGAGCAGGACAAGATCATTGCCGAGTACCAGGAGTTGCTGGCGAGGATCCGCGAGCTTTGTGAAATCCTGGCCGATCCGGACCGGCTCATTGCGGTTATCCGGGCCGAGTTGACCCAAATCCGGGACAACTACGCCGACGCCCGGCGCACGGAGATTGTCCAGGTTCACTCCAGCCTGGAGATGGAAGACCTGATTCCCGAAGAGGACGTCGTCGTGACCTTGTCTCACGGCGGATATGCCAAGGCCCAGAGCGTCAGCGACTACCAGGTCCAGCGCCGGGGCGGCAAGGGTCGCGCTGCAGCGAAGGTCAAGGATGAGGACTTCATCGACAAGCTGTTTGTGGCCAATACGCACGACACCCTGTTGTGCTTCACAAGCACCGGCAAGGTCTACTGGCTGAAAGTCTATGAAGTGCCGCGGGCCGGCCCCGGAGCGCGCGGGCGCCCGATGGTGAACCTCCTCCCCCTGGAACCGGACGAGCGGATCAATGCGGTCCTTCCGGTCCGGCAATTCACCGACCACAACTTCATCTTTATGGCGACCAGCGATGGCACGGTCAAGAAAACCTCGCTGGATTCCTTTTCGCGGCCGCGCACCGCTGGCATCCGCGCCATTGAGCTTCATGAAGGGGATCGCCTTGTCGATGTCGCGATCACCGACGGGGAGTGCGACATCATGCTGTGCGCCAGTTCGGGCAAGGCGATTCGCTTCCAGGAGTCCGACGTGCGGCCGATGGGCCGGACTGCCGCCGGGGTTCGCGGTATCCGTGTCGCCGAGGGCCATGAGGTGATTGCCCTGCTCATCATCGGCGAGGGCGAAGTCCTCACTGCCACCGAGAAGGGATACGGTAAACGGACTGCAGTCAGTGATTTCCCGGTTCAGTGCCGGGGTGGTCAGGGCGTCATCGCCATTCAGACCTCCGACAGAAACGGCCGGATGGTGGGTGCGATCCAGGTGCGCGACGAGGACGAGATCGTGCTGATCAGTTCTGGTGGCACCCTGGTAAGAACTCCTGTGGCTGACGTCTCCCAACAGGGCCGGAATACGCAGGGCGTCCGCCTCATTCGCATTGATGATGAGGACCGACTCGTAGGCCTTGACCGGATCCTCCCTGAGAGCGACGACGCCGGCGAAGCTGCAGAAGCGGCTCCCTGACCCGGGCTGGCTGTTGCCATCCTTTAAGTTTCAAACAGACCGAGAGATGCAGATGGCAAGGGTTATCAATTTCAGTGCCGGTCCCGCCGTACTTCCGCTTGATGTCCTCCAGCAGGTTCAGTCGGAACTGATTGACTGGCAGGGACTGGGCATGTCGGTGATGGAGATCAGTCATCGCAGCAAGGCCTTCATCAAGGCTGCAGAACAAGCTGAAGCAGATTTGCGCGAACTCATGCAGATCCCCGACGACTACTCGGTGCTGTTCCTGCAGGGCGGTGCCACCACTCACTTCGCCCTAATTCCCATGAACCTTTCGTCTGCTGACCAGGCCAGTGACTATCTGGTCACGGGCAGTTGGTCCCAGAAGGCCAGCAAGGAGGCGAGTGTCATTCGCAAGGTCGGCATCGTTGCCGATGGCGCATCGTCCAACTACATGGATGTTCCTGAACGTAAATCCTGGAAACTGAATCCCGACGCTGCGTACTTCCACTACTGTGCCAACGAGACCATCAGCGGTCTCGAGATGCACACGCCGCCGGATGTGGGTGCGATACCACTCGTAGCCGACCTGTCTTCTACGATTCTTTCCCGTCCCGTAAACGTCCGGAAGTTCGGCATGATCTATGCGGGAGCTCAGAAGAACATTGGGCCGTCGGGGATCGTCATACTCATTGTCCGCAAGGATCTTCTCGAGCGTTCCCCTGCGGGGCTGCCGCCGATCCTTAAGTACTCGGCTCACGCCGCCGAGGGGTCGATGCTGAACACCCCGCCAACCTTTGCCTGGTACTTTGCTGGACTGGTCTTTGCCTGGTTAAAGCGTCAGGGCGGCCTGACCCGAATGGCTGAGCTGAACCAAAGGAAGGCGGAGCGCCTCTATCGCGCTATTGACGAATCAGGCTACTACACGAATCCGGTAGCCAAGCCCTACCGGTCCTGGATGAACGTGCCCTTTACCCTTCCGCGCGAGGCGCTGGATGCAGAGTTCCTGAAGCAGGCTGAACGTGCCGGGCTGACGAACCTGAAGGGTCATCGTTCGGTGGGTGGCATGCGGGCGAGTATCTATAACGCCATGACGGAGGACGGGGTTATCGCCCTCGTGGACTTCATGGCGGACTTTGCCAAAAGGCACGGTTGAGCGACGGTTAAAGCCACAGCACGCTATCCATGACATACACCAGAGGTTGCCCCGCTTGAGCGCAAAGACCGCCTACAAGATCCTTGCCCTGAACAGCATCTCGATCGAGGGGCTGCAGCGCCTGCCTCGAGAGCACTATGAGGTGTCTGCAGATGCCCAGCACCCGGATGCCATTCTGGTCCGTTCGGCGAAGATGCACGACATGGTACTGCCAGACTCGCTCCTCGCTGTTGCCAGAGCAGGTGCGGGCGTCAATAACGTGCCTGTTGCTGCCCTGTCGAAACGGGGTGTCCCTGTCTTCAATGCCCCGGGTGCGAATGCCAATGCGGTGAAGGAGCTTGTTCTTGCCGGTATGCTCCTGAGTGCCCGAAACCTCTGTCAGGCGTGGAGCTTTGTCGAGCACCTCAAGGAAGAGGGGGCAGCACTGGACAAGGCAGTCGAGGCGGGCAAGAAGCAGTTCGTCGGCTTCGAGCTTCCTGGCAGGACACTGGGCGTCATTGGCCTCGGTGCTATCGGGGTCCAGGTGGCCAACGCGGCACTGGCACTGGGGATGAGGGTCGTGGGCTTTGACCCTCTTATTACTGTCGAGCGGGCCTGGCAAATGTCCTCTGCAGTGGAGCAGGCGCGAAACCTTGATGAGCTTTTCAGCCGCTCGGATTTCGTGACAGTTCACGTGCCTCTGCTGGACGCGACCCGCGGCATGGTCAATGAAGCACGAATTCGCTTGATGCCCAACAAGGCTGTCGTACTTAACTTCGCGCGTGGCGAGATCGTTGACGAGGCAGCTGTTGTCGCTGCACTCGGCGCCGGCAAGCTCACTGCGTACGTCTGTGACTTTCCGAGTCGCCTGTTGATGGGGACTCCCGGAGTCATAATGCTCCCGCACCTCGGTGCGTCCACGCATGAGGCCGAAACAAACTGTGCAGTGATGGTCGCCGAGAATCTGCGTGCGTATCTGGAGGACGGCACCATCCGTTACTCGGTGAATTTTCCGGATGCTGAGGTAGTACGCACCAGCGCTCATCGCATCACGATCGCCAATTCCAATGTACCCAACATGGTGGGGCAGATATCAACCTGTCTCGGGGACGCGGGGCTCAACATCGCTGACCTCCTGAACAAGTCTCGCGGCGAACTTGCCTACACCATCATCGATCTTGACGCCGCAATCACTGAGGCAACGCTCGCCCGGATCCGGTCCATACCTGGAGTTCTCAGCGTGCGCGACCTGGGTAGTCGGCCAGGGGCCAAGGCTTGAGAAAGCTACAACGATGAAGAAGCGTGCGAAGGCCATCGTTCGCGTGCCCCCCAAGGCACTCGGTGGCCTTGACGCCCTTCGCCAGCAGATCGATGGCATCGATGAGCGCATACAGACACTGATTGCCGAGCGTGCCGGGCTTGCCCAGCAGGTTGCCCTGGTCAAGGGTGGCGTGGGCTCCGCCGTGGACTTTTATCGGCCAGAGCGGGAGGTTGCGGTGCTTCGGGCGGTCGTGGCCCGCAATAAGGGCCCGCTGACCGACGAGGAGATGGTGAGGCTCTTCCGGGAAATCATGTCCGCGTGCCTGGCCCAGGAGGAGCCCATGAAGGTGGGCTATCTGGGTCCGGAGGGGACTTTCAGCCAGTCTGCGGTCCACAAGCACTTCGGTCATTCCGTTCAGGCGCTACCACTGGGGGTGATCGATGAGGTGTTCCATGAGGTCGAAAGCGGCGCGGCCGATTTTGGTGTCGTGCCTATCGAGAATTCGACAGAAGGCACCGTGAACCACACGCTGGATATGTTTCTGACGTCGCCGCTCCGAATCTGTGGCGAGGTAGAGATGCGCATTCGGCACCATTTGCTGGGCAGGTTGTCCGGTCTCGACGAGGTGCTGCGGGTTAGCGCTCATCCACAGGCTCTGGCGCAATGCCGGGGTTGGCTCAAGGAGTACCTTCCTCACGCTGAAGTGCATCCGGCGAGCAGTAATGCTGAGGGCGCCCGCCGGGCTCGTGACGAGGCTGGTACCGCGGCGATTGCCGGCGATGCGGCTGCCGAGGTCTACGGCCTGAACAAGCTCGTCACTGATATCGAAGACCGCCCGGATAACACCACGCGATTTCTCGTCATAGGCCGCAGAATGCTGCAGGCCAGTGGCAAGGACAAGACCAGTCTCCTGTTGTCGACGAAGGACACTGGTGATGCCGGGGCTCTGCAGAAACTGCTGGCGCCCCTTGCCGAGCACGAAATCAACATGAGCCGGATTGAATCTCGTCCGTCACGGCGCAGGAAGTGGCACTACGTGTTCTTTATTGATATCGATGGCCATGCGGAGGAGGCCGGCGTTGCCCCGGCACTTGCCGAGCTCAAGAAGCGAGCTCAGCTGTTTCGTGTGCTGGGCTCTTACCCGAAGGCTGTTCTCTGACGGTCCGTACTCAGTCCATGCGGGGACCTTTGGATTTCGCCAAACTTGCTGCCACCGGAGTGCGAGGTCTGCAGCCCTACGTGCCGGGAAAGCCGATTGCGGAGCTGCAGCGGGAGTACGGTGTTCGTGATGTCCTGAAGCTGGCGTCCAACGAGAATCCCCTGGGCCCACCCGAGGAGAGTCTTGAGGCGATTCGGGCTGCGCTGTGTGGGTTAGCTCTCTACCCCGATGGGGCGTGCTATGAGCTTAAACGGGCGTTGGCAGCCAAGCTGGCCACCGCGCCTGACCACATCACTCTAGGCAATGGTTCCAACGAGGTTTTGTCCGTCATAGCGGAGACGTTTCTCGGTCCCGAGGACGAGGCGGTCTACTCGGAGTACGGTTTCGTCGTCTATGCCCTGGCGGTCCAGGCCGCGGGGGCCACGCCACGCATCGCGCCGGCCAACAGGGAGCAGGATAGCCAGCCTCTCGGCCATTCTCTGCAAGCCTTCACTCCACTGATTAATGACCGGACCAGGCTGGTGTTCATCGCGAATCCCAATAACCCCACCGGGACCTGGCTTGCACCCGCAGATCTTCGGGGCTTCATCGGTAGTCTCCCCGAGCATGTGCTCGTCGTGGTCGATGAGGCGTACCGGGAGTACCTGCGCCCTGACAGCTGCCCGGACACGCTGGACTGGCTTGCCGATTTTCCTAACCTGATTATCTGTCGGACCTTTTCCAAACTGTATGGCTTGGCTGGCTTGCGCGTGGGTTACGCCATCAGTCATCCAGAGGTGGCTGAGCTTCTGAACCGCGTCCGGCAGCCCTTCAACGTCAACGCACTCGCGCAAGTGGCCGCGATCGCAGCCCTCGACGCCACAGACCATGTGCGCAGGTCCCAGGACCTGAACCGGTCTGGCGTGGCTCAGCTGCAAGCCGGCCTCGTCAGGTTGGGATGGTCGGTGCCGGCGTCCGCGGGTAACTTTGTGCTGGCGGATACGGGCGGACCGGCGGCGCCCTGGAATGAGGGCCTCCTGCAGGCCGGGATCATCGTTCGACCCGTGGCCAGCTATGGCCTGCCCCGGCACCTGCGCATCACGGTGGGCTTGCCTGAACAGAACGAGCGCCTGCTGCACGCCCTGGGAATGCTCCGCGAGAGGGGAGTCGGAGTCTGATGCAGCAGCTCTCCCAGCGATTTCTGGTGCAGCCTTCGACCCGCGTGGAGGGTTCCCTGCGGGTTCCCGGCGACAAGTCGGTCTCGCACCGGGCTCTGATGCTGGGTGCAATTGCGACGGGTACCAGCCACGTCACCGGGTTTCTGCCGGGTGAAGACTGCCTGGCGACGCTGGCAGCCCTGCGCAGCCTGGGCATCGAGATTCATCAGAGGAATGCAACGACCATCGATGTGGTGGGGCAGGGCATGCACGGGCTTGCGGAAGCCAGTCACGGACTGGACATGGGCAACTCGGGCACGGCAATGCGGCTTTTCATGGGCTTGCTGGCAGCCCAGCCGTTTGCATCGGAGTTAACGGGTGACGAGTCTCTCAGCAAGCGGCCCATGGAGCGTGTCGCCAGACCGCTCCGCCAGATGGGGGCCAACGTCCAGACGCTGAATGGACGACCACCGGTAAGGATCCGAGGCGGCGTCGATCTGCGCGGTATCCGGTTTGAGATGCCGGTGGCCAGTGCCCAGGTGAAATCCGCAGTGCTCCTGGCGGGACTCTACGCCACAGGCGAAACCACAGTGATTGAGCCGGCGGTGACGCGTGATCACACGGAGCGGATGCTGGTGCGCCTTGGCTACAAGGTGCGCCGGGCAGGTCCGTCCGTCACGGTTACTGGCGGAGGCAGTCTTTCTGCAGCCCGGATCGACGTACCGGGAGACCTCTCCTCGGCGGCCTTCATGGTACTGGCCGGTTGTCTCGCAACCAGCGGGGAACTGGTCATTGAAGGTGTCGGGCTGAATCCCTCCCGCACCGGAATCTTGCGCATCCTCCAGATGATGGGTGCCAGGCTCCGCGTCGAGATGGCTCCTGATAATGGCGGCGAGCCGGTAGGTCGACTGGTCATTGCGCCCAGCCGCCTGCGGGGAGTCGAGATTCCTCCGGAGCTGGTGCCTCTGGCGATCGATGAGTTTCCAGTGATTTTCGTGGCGGCGGCCCTGGCGGAGGGTGAGACGGTCATTCGTGGAGCCGAGGAGTTGCGTCACAAGGAGAGCGACCGGATTCGCGTTATGGCTGATGGCCTCCACGCATTGGGAGTCGATGTCGAGGAGTTACCTGACGGGGCCCGCATCCGCGGTGGCCAACTCCGGGGTGGCACCATCGATAGCGGTGGCGACCATCGGGTAGCGATGTCCTTTGCCGTGGGGGCCTCGCGGGCCCTGGCTCCCGTGAAGATCCTCAATACCGCCAACGTGGCGACCTCCTATCCGGGGTTCGATACCCAGGCCCGGGCGATTGGCCTCGATATCGATGTTGGTCTTGATGAGTGAGGCCGGGCTGACCCGGCCACCGCCGGTGCTGGCCATTGATGGACCGGGCGGCGCAGGGAAGGGGACGATCAGCCGTCTGGTTGCGGGCCGACTCGGCTGGCACCTGCTCGATAGCGGCGCCCTGTATCGCCTGGTGGCCCTCGATGCCCGGAAACGGGGGGTGGCTTTGGAGGCTGAGCAGGCTTTGGCCGAGTTGGCGACCCACCTGGATGCCCGGTTTGAGAGCCGCGGCGACCAGACGCGAATCCTGTTGAACGGCCTGGATGTCACCGAAGCCATTCGTTCGGAGGCGGCCGGAGACGGGGCCTCCCGTGTGGCCGCCCTGCCGGGGGTGCGCCGCAGTCTGGTTCAGCGCCAGCGGGATTTCCGCCGGCCGCCAGGCCTGGTGGCGGATGGCCGCGATATGGGCGGAGTCATCTTTCCTGACGCCCCGCTCAAGGTCTTCCTCACGGCCAGCGTGGAGGAACGGGCCCGGAGACGTCATAAGCAGTTGAAGGACAAGGGTATTGATGTTAGCCTCTCCGCCCTTTCCAGGGACATGGTGGAACGTGACCGAAGAGATTCGGCCCGGGCCATTGCGCCGCTAAAGCCCTGCGACGACGCGCGGATTCTGGAGACGACGGGCATGGATGTGCCGGCAGTGGTGGCTGTCGTGCTGGGGTGGGTAGCGGAAACAATCGTGCCTTAAGAGCCTTTCAAGAGCTTCGAACCGAAAGAACGAGAGACTGGGTCCGTTGACGCACAGTGCGTTGATCGGGTGTTTTCATGAAACCGCCGCCCTTACTTGCTGATTGGGCCGGCACTTTTAAACCATAGGTCCGCCCGAGGGCGGTAATCATCACAAATGACGGATAATTTCGCCGAACTCTTCGAGCAAAGTCTCGCCAATACACGGATCAAGCCCGGCACCATCCTGATGGGGTTGGTGATCGAAGTTTCCTCCGAGGCCGTCGTCGTCAGCGCCGGCCTGAAGTCTGAGGCCGTCATTCCGGCCAGCCAGTTCAAGAATGAACGTGGCGAACTCGAGGTCAAAGTTGGTGACCACGTCGAAGTCGCTCTGGACTCCGTGGAAGATGGCTTTGGTGAAACCAAACTGTCTCGGGAACGCGCCAAGCGCGTCCGTACCTGGGAGGCGCTCGAAGATGCCTTCGAGCACAGCAAGATCGTCAAGGGAGTCATCAACGGACGGGTCAAGGGTGGGTTTACCGTTGACGTGGAGTTCGTCCGCGCCTTCCTTCCCGGCTCCCTCGTTGATGTGCGGCCGGTCCGCGACCCTTCCTACCTCGAGGGTAAAGAACTCGAGTTCAAGGTGATCAAGCTGGATCGCCGACGGAACAACGTAGTCGTATCCCGCAGGGCAGTTGTTGAAGCCGAGTACAGTCAGGAACGGGAAGCGTTGCTGGCAAATCTCCAGGAAGGCTCCACCGTCAAGGGCGTCGTCAAGAACCTTACGGACTACGGCGCATTCGTCGACCTCGGTGGTATTGACGGTCTCCTGCATATCACTGACATGGCGTGGAAGCGCGTCAAACATCCCTCAGAAGTCGTCACCGTGGGTGACGAAATTGAGGTCAAGATCCTCCGCTTTGACCGGGAGAAGAATCGCGTTTCCCTCGGCATGAAGCAGTTGGGTTCCGATCCTTGGGAGGCGATCTCCAGGCGGTATCCGCCCACCACGCGCCTGTTCGGCAAGGTCACCAACATTGCCGATTACGGCTGTTTTGTGGAGATCGAGGAGGGCGTGGAGGGCCTTGTCCACGTCTCTGAGATGGACTGGACCAACAAGAACGTCAGTCCCGCAAAGGTCGTGCAGATCGGCGATGAAGTGGAAGTGATGGTCCTCGACATCGACGAGGAGCGCCGCCGCATTTCCCTTGGCATCAAGCAGTGCAAAACTAATCCCTGGTCAGATTTTGCCACCGGTTACAACAAGGGCGACAAGGTCTCTGGAAAGATCAAGTCCATCACCGATTTCGGCATTTTCATCGGCTTGCCTGGTGGCATTGATGGACTTGTACACCTCTCCGACATCTCCTGGGATGTGCCTGGCGAGGAGGCCGTCCGCAACTACAAGAAGGGTGAGGACGTCGATACCGTGGTGCTGGCGATCGATCCCGAGCGCGAACGCATATCCCTCGGTGTCAAGCAGCTGGACCAGGATCCCTTCTCCAAGTTCCTGGCGGACAACCCCAAGGGTTCCATCATGAAGGGCATCGTGTCCGAAGTGGATGCGCGTGGCGCCGTCGTGGATCTGGAAGGTGGAATCAAAGGCCAGCTCAGGGCCAGTGAGCTCTCCCGGGATCGGGTCGAAGACGCGCGTACCTTGCTCAAGGTCGGTGACGAGATAGAGGCGCGGTTTACAGGTCTCGATCGCAAGACACGCGTGGTGTCGTTGTCGATCAAAGCCAAGGACGCCCACGAAGAAGCTCAGGCGATGGAGAGCTATCGCAGTGATAGTTCATCGGGAAGTACCGCCACGACTCTGGGCGAACTCCTGAAGGAGCAGATCTCCAAGGCTGGCGACTCCTGACTTCGGTCGCCGCAGTAAGGGGTTGACCGGGGACGTTTGATGGGGGCGCAGCGATGACGAAGTCGGAATTGATTGAGGTTCTGGCCCGTAAGCAGAAGCATCTTCCAACCAAAGACGTTGAGTTGGCGGTGAAGCATCTGCTGGATCTTATGAGCGATGCGCTGGCCGGTGGCCAGCGCATCGAGATTCGCGGTTTTGGCAGTTTCTCCCTTCACTTCAGGCCGCCCCGCATGGGGCGCAACCCCAAGACCGGGGATGCCGTGGCGCTCGCCGGGAAACACGTCCCGCACTTCAAGCCCGGCAAGGATCTCCGTGATCGGGTCAACGAGAACCGCCAGCTTCCCATCAAGGACTGATAACTCTGGCTGACAGGGGAATCCAGCAACTCTCCTTCAGCCCGGTGGAGCCTGCCAGATGATCCGCAGTTTGCTGGTTTCCATTCTTGTCCTGTTCTTCATCGGGCTGGCCTCGGTTTTTGCTGCGTTGAATCCCGGTCGAGTGACCCTCGATTTCGCCTTTCTGGCAACGGAAGTTGAGAAGTCACTCGCTGTTATCGCGGCGGTCGCTGTCGGCTGGGCGTTCGGCATTACCTGTGCCCTGTTTGGCATCCTCCGGCTGATGGCTCAACGCCGGACCCTTCGTCGTGCTTTGCGACTTGCCGAGCAGGAGGTTCAGGCGCTGCGCAGCCTCCCGGTGCAGGATGCCGACTGAGTCCACCTTTCTTTTTGCCGGCCTGCTTTTCCTGGCCGCCGCGCTTGGCTATGTCTTTGCCCGGTTCGGGGATTCCGACGAGGAGGAGCAGGCAGAGCAGTCAGCCCGCACGAATTTCCTTCGCGGGTTCCGGTACCTGCTGAATGAGGAGTCTGATCGGGCTGTAGACGTGTTTACGGGGGCTGGTGACCTGAGCGATGACGCCATGGAGACCCAACTGGCCTTGGGCACATTATTTCGCCGTCGCGGAGAGGTCGACAGGGCCATCCGCCTCCACGAGGACCTGGTGGGCAGGGCCTCCAGCACCGTCGCTCAGCGCGAGGCAGCCTCATTCGCTCTGGCCGAGGACTATCTCAGTGCGGGCCTGTTTGATCGCGCTGAGGCGCTTCTTGTGCAGCTGCGCAATTCAAGGGCGCACGGCATGGAGGCATTGGGCCGACTGCTCCGGATCTGCGAGGTCACCAGCGACTGGGACCGGGCGGTCGACCTTTGCGCCGAATTGAACCGGGTTGCTCCCGGGCAGGTCAGTCCCTCCCAGTTAGCCCATTACTACTGTGAGCTCGCCGAGGTGGCGCGCCGGGATCACTTGCCCGACGTGGCCCGCGAGATGGTCAATCAAGCCGAGGCCAGTGAGCCCGGCAAGGTAAGGACCGCGCTGATCCGGGCAGATCTGGACACCGAGTCAGGACGCCCAGCGGAGGCGATAGCGACTCTGGCGCGGCTTGGCCAGGCCCACCCGGTACTACTTGGTGAGATTCTGCCGCGACTTCTGGCCCTGTCGCTGGCCGTTGAGGGCAGGCCTGGTCCTGGTCAGGTTATTGATCAGCTGGCTGCGACACCGGAGGGCCTGCGCGGGATTGCTCTGGGAGTCATGAGCGACTCCCGGATTACGGATCCGCAGGCAGTCCGGTACCTGGTTCAGTTTTTGGCAGGACAGCCGGCTTTGGGCAAGTTGCTGGCACCTGGGGAGGGCGAGTCCGGGCAGTCTGTGGCAAGAATCCAGGCGCTACGGTCACTTCTGCACAAGATAGTGGGCGCCGGTGCCCGGTTTCAATGCAAGAACTGTGGCTATGGCAGTGCGGTTATGCACTGGCAGTGCCCCGGCTGTCGATCCTGGGACACGGTGCAGCCAGTGAACTCAACGGTGCTTGCAGGAATGCTTTCCTAGGCCATTACTGCATCAACTCAGCGGAAATGCCGCTTCAATCGGCATGGCCTCTTTTCTTAGGATGAGCACGCTGTCAGCTACTGACAGATCTGTCATCCGCAACGAAAGTAAAGGAGAGTCTCGTGCGAAGAATCATGTGCCTTAGCCTACTGGGAATGCTTCCTGCCCTCGTGAACGCAGGGCCGGTGGACATCAACACGGCCGATGCCGCTACCATCGCCCAGGAACTCAATGGCGTTGGAGCGAGTCGCGCCAAGGCAATCGTCGAGTATCGGGAGAAGAACGGGCGCTTTGCTACACCGGAGGACGTTCTCAAGGTCAGCGGGATCGGTCCTCAGGTGCTTAACTTGAATCGCGACAACATCCGCACGGGGCAGCCTGCTAAACCTGCAAGCAAGCCGTAACAGCAGCTGGACGACGTGGCGCCCACTGCGTCGTCCAGCTCATCCGGGCGCAGCATGCTGCCTGGGGATTCGCTATGATGAAAGCTTCGAGAAGCCAGGCCTCTGGAGCATTCCGCATGTCGAGCACCGTACGCACCGCCGTCTTTCCTGTCGCAGGGCGAGGCACCCGCTTTCTGCCGGCCACCAAAGCCATGCCCAAGGAGATGCTCCCGATTGTCGACAAACCTCTCGTGCAGTATGCCGTCGAGGAGGCGCTCGAGGCAGGGGTGACGCGTCTCGTCTTTGTTACCGGCAGCAGTAAACGGGCGATCGAGGACCACTTTGATCGTGATCCCGAACTGGAGCGCGCCTTGAGTGTCGCTGGCAAGCAGGATCTCCTGGATGTTGTCAGGGCCATTCTCCCGGCAGGCGTTTCCTGCGTTTACATTCGGCAGGGCGAACCTTTGGGGCTGGGTCATGCGGTTCTTTGTGCGCAGCCGGCTGTCGGTGACGAGCCCTTCTTTGTGCACCTGCCCGACGATCTCATCAAGGCCGACACCGGTTGCCTTACCCAGCTTCGCCGTCACCACGAGCAGTACCGTTCCAGCGTCCTTGCCGTTCAAGAAGTGCCTCAGGCGCGCACGCGCGACTACGGTATTGTTGCCGTGGACGAAGCGCACCAGCTGCGCCAGATCGTCGAGAAGCCGGCGCCGGAGGTGGCTCCATCGCGGCTTGCCGTTGTGGGGCGCTATCTGCTCACGCCCGCGATCTTCGGGATACTCGAGTCCACCGGGCGGGGTGCGGGTGGGGAGATCCAGCTCACGGACGGCATCGCCCGCTTGCTGCAGGTCGAGCCCGTCTATGCACTTCCGTTCACCGGGCGACGCTACGATTGTGGTAGCAAGCTTGGGTACATCGAGGCGACGGTGGACTACGCCCTGGCCGATGCAACTCTGGCAGGCCCGTTAAGGGCTCACCTGAAGACGCTCAGCTGATGAACCCACTGGCGCTGAATTGGCTCCCCGGGCCGGATTCGAACCAGCGACCAACCGGTTAACAGCCGGTTGCTCTACCACTGAGCTACCGGGGAAGCGAGAGATAGCCGTGAAGGCCGCGAATTCTCAGCGATCGCGGCGTGGCAAGTCAAGAACGCCCGGCACGTTAGCCAATAACGCGGGTAATTCTTCGAATCGCTTCCTTAAGGGTGTCCAGACTGCAGGCAAACGAGAGCCGTAGATAGCCTGGGGCTCCAAAGGCTGAACCTGGCACGACCGCGACGTCGCCACTGTTCAGCAACAGCTCGGAGAGCGCCAGGTCGTCCTTTAGTCCCTTGGCCCGAATGGCGTCGCTGGCGTCCGGAAAGGCATAGAAGGTGCCGGCGGATGGGAGGCATTTGAAGCCTGGAATGCCATTGAGAGCTGCTACAACGTAGTCGTGCCGTTCCCTGAAGGCCTTGGTCATTTCGCGAACGCAGGCCTGATCGCCTGACAGGGCAGCGATGCTGGCAGCCTGCGAAATGCTGGACGGGTTCGAGGTGCTTTGGCTCTGAATCTTCTTCATCGCCCCGATGATTGCCTGTGGGCCACCAGCGTAGCCAATGCGCCAGCCTGTCATCGCGTAGGCTTTCGAGACACCGTTGATGGTCACGGTGCGGTCGTACAGTGCCGGGCACACCTCGGCGAAGCTGACGAAGGGTTCGGTTGCCCAGTAGATATGCTCGTACATGTCGTCGGCTGCGATGACTATGTCCGGGTGTTTCTCCAGTACCTTGCCGAGCGCCTGAAGTTCTGCGCGCGTATAAGCGGCGCCCGTGGGATTTGATGGACTGTTCAGGAAGATAAGGCGGGTTTTCGGCGTGATCGCTGCTCCAAGAAGGCGAGGAGTGATCTTGAAGCCGTCCTGCATCATGGCCGCGACGATGACAGGCTCCGCATCACACAGCTTGATCATGTCGGGATAGGAGACCCAGTAGGGTGCCGGGACGATGGCCTCGTCGCCGGAATTCAGGACTGCGCCGCAGACGTTGTAGCAGGTCTGCTTGGCCCCGCAGGAAACAACGATCTGGTCCATACCGTAGGTCAGATGGTTCTCGCGACTGAACTTCTCGATGACGGCCCGTTTCAGTGCTGCAGTGCCCTCGACGGGGGTGTACTTGGTCTGGCCACTGCGGATGGCTTCGATGCCCGCCGCCTTAATGTGTTCCGGGGTGTCGAAATCCGGTTCGCCAGCCCCAAGATCGATTACATCGCGCCCCTTGGCCCGGAGTTCGGCCGCCATGGCTGTGACGGCCATCGTCGGAGAAGGCTTGACCCGCTGACAACGCTGCGAAACTGCTAAACTCACTTCACTTCCTCGCTGGACTCGTGGCTCAAGAGGGCCGCAAATTCTACGGGATTCGGGTTCCGCATCCAACTACCGACCAAGACCATTCGCTTCCAGCCCGATGGACAGAATTCAACTTATTTCCAGTTTCAGCCCGGCTGGCGATCAACCCGCAGCGATCCAAGCCCTGAATGACGGCCTGACCAGTGGCCTCGCCCGGCAGACGCTGCTCGGAGTTACTGGCTCGGGGAAGACCTTTACGATTGCCAGCGTCATCGAGGCGCAGCAACGCCCCGCCCTGATACTCGCGCCAAACAAGACTCTGGCCGGTCAGCTTTACGGGGAAATGCGCGAGTTCTTCCCGAACAATCGGGTGGAGTACTTCGTTTCCTATTATGACTACTATCAGCCTGAGGCCTACGTTCCTTCATCCGACACGTACATCGAGAAAGATGCAGCCATCAACGCGCACATCGAGCAGATGCGCCTGTCGGCAACCAAAGCTCTGCTCGAGCGGCGCGACTGCATCATCGTAGCCACAGTCTCGGCGATCTATGGCCTCGGCAATCCCCAGTCCTATCTGAGTATGGTCCTCCACCTGTCTCGGGGACATCGCTTGCCGGAACGGGACCTGCTGAGACGACTGGCCGAGATGCAGTACACGCGCAACGACGTACAGCTCGGCAACGGCACCTACAGGGCGCGTGGAGAGATGATTGATATCTTTCCGGCCGACTCAGAGCGCGAGGCCGTTCGTGTCACCCTGTTCGACGATGAGATCGAGAGCCTCGCCTGGTTCGACCCCCTCACAGGAGAGATCCTGCGCAGCGTGCCGCGGCTGACCATCTTTCCCAAGAGTCACTACGTCACTCCCCGGGATACCGTGCTGCGTGCGCTTGAGCAGATAAAGAGTGACCTCGTCGACCGGCTCGCGGAACTTCGCAATGCCAACAAGCTGGTCGAAGCGCAGAGGCTCGAGCAACGAACCCGCTATGACCTCGAGATGATGGCAGAACTTGGCTATTGCAACGGCATCGAGAACTACAGCCGTTACCTCTCCGGGAACCTGCCGGGGGAACCGCCACCCTGCCTTTTTGACTATCTCCCCGATGACGCGCTGCTGGTAGTCGACGAGAGTCATGTAACCGTTCCCCAGCTCGGGGGCATGTATCGCGGCGATCGTTCCCGGAAGGAAACCCTGGTGGAGTACGGCTTCCGCCTGCCGTCTGCACTGGATAACCGGCCGCTGCGTTTTGATGAGTTCGAGGCCCTTTCGCCCCAGACTATCTACGTATCAGCCACGCCAGGCCCCTACGAGCGTGCGCATTCCGATGCGGTGGTCGAACAGGTCGTCCGGCCAACCGGGCTGGTTGACCCGCCGATCGAGATCCGGCCGGCGTCGACGCAGGTCGATGACGTGCTGTCCGAGATCAGGATTAGGGCCGGACGGCAGGAAAGGGTCCTGGTTACGACGCTGACCAAGCGGATGGCCGAAGACCTCACGGAGTACCTGCAGGACCACGACATCCGGGTCCGGTATCTGCACTCGGATATAGAGACTGTCGAGCGCATGGAGATCATCAGGGACCTGCGCCTGGGTGTATTCGATGTTCTGGTGGGAATCAACCTGTTGCGGGAGGGTCTGGATCTTCCGGAAGTTTCCTTGGTCGCCATACTGGACGCTGACAGGGAGGGCTTTCTCCGGTCGGAGGGCTCTCTGATCCAGACGGTCGGACGGGCCGCACGAAATCTGAACGGCACGGCGATCATGTACGCCGACAAGGTGACCGGTTCAATGCAACGGGCGATTGCAGAGACTGACCGGCGCCGGGACAAGCAGCTGGAATTCAACCGCCAGCACGGCATCGAGCCTCGCAGCATCGTGAAGCAGGTGCGCGACATCATGGATGGCGCCCGGGATGCCACTCCCGGAAGGGGGCGCCGGGCCGCAGAGGCTCCCCCGGACTACCGGCAGCTGACCCCGGAGCAGGCGTCCCGGCGAATCGCCAAGCTGGAACGGGAGATGTTTGAGCATGCCCGGAATCTGGAGTTTGAGGAGGCAGCGAGGCTTCGGGACGAGCTTCAGGGCCTCCGGCGCGTCGAACTGGGCCTGCCCGCCAGTCTTGTACGGTAACGCTGCCTGGGCCACTGTTGTGGTCCTGATCTTGCTAAGGGCGTCCCCAGTTCTGTATCGTTCGGCCCAGCCCCAAGCAGGCGCGTAGCTCAGTGGTTAGAGCACTTCCTTGACATGGAAGGGGTCGGTGGTTCGACTCCACTCGCGCCTACCATTAACGTACAGCACCCATGCCCATCATCACTCTGCCAGATGGCAGCCAGAGAGTATTTGACCACCCCGTTTCTGTGGGAGAGGTCGCCGCAGCTATCGGCGCCGGCCTGGCCCGTGCCGCTCTGGCCGGGCGGGTTAACGATCAACTGGTGGACACTAGCTGTCTGCTCGAGCAGGACGCGCGGCTCTCGATAGTGACGTCGAAGGATCCAGCCGGCCTGGAGGTGCTCCGGCATTCCACGGCGCACCTGCTGGCCCAGGCGGTCCAGTCCCTGTTTCCCGAGGCCCAGGTCACCATCGGGCCCGTGATCGAGGATGGTTTCTACTACGACTTTGCGTTCAAGAGGCCCTTCACGCCGGAAGACCTGGCCGCCATCGAGACCCGGATGAAGGAACTCGTCGCTGCTGATCTGCCGGTGGAGCGACAGGTCATGTCCCGGGATGCTGCCGTGAAGTTCTTCACGGATCTTGGTGAACGCTATAAGGCCGAAATCATTGCGGCGATCCCGGCGGACCAGGAAATCAGTCTGTACGGTCAAGGGGGCTGGGTGGATCTCTGCCGGGGTCCCCACGTGCCTTCAACCGGCAAGCTCAAGGCCTTCAAGCTCACCAAGCTGGCCGGAGCTTACTGGCGCGGTGATTCCCGCAACGAGATGCTCCAGCGCATCTACGGCACGGCCTGGCCCGATGAGGCCGCACTGAAGGCTTACCTGACCCGGCTGGAAGAAGCCGAGAAGCGGGACCATCGCAAGCTTGGGCGAGAACTTGACCTGTTCCACTTTCAGGAGGAGGCGCCTGGCGCCGTCTTCTGGCATCCCAAGGGCTGGACCCTCTTTCTGCAGCTGATCAGCTACATGCGGGAGCAGCAGCTGGCTGCCGGTTACCAGGAAGTGAACACGCCGGAGGTCATGGACCGTGGCCTCTGGGTAAAGTCCGGCCACATCGAGAAGTTTGGCGACAGCATGTTTCTGACGAAGACCCCCGATGAGCGGGTCTTTGCCATCAAGCCGATGAACTGTCCGGGACACGTGCAGGTCTTCAACCAGGGTCTCAAGAGCTATCGGGACCTGCCTCTGCGTCTGTGCGAATTCGGCAAGGTCCATCGCTACGAGCCGTCCGGCGCCCTGCACGGACTCATGCGGGTCCGGGCATTTACCCAGGACGATGCACATATTTTTTGTACCGAGGAGCAGATTACTGCGGAGTCCGTGGCAGTGACCGATCTCATCCTGGGCATATACCGGGACTTTGGTTTCGATGATATCCGCGTGAAATTCTCCGATCGGCCCGCCAAGCGGGTGGGAACCGACGCCATCTGGGACCGGGCGGAGGCAGCGCTCCGGTCAGCTGCTGAGGAGGGCGGGCTGGACCTCGAGTACAACCCGGGGGAGGGCGCCTTCTATGGCCCGAAGCTCGAGTTCGTCCTGCGGGATGCCATTGGCAGGGACTGGCAGTGCGGCACCCTGCAGGTGGATTTCAACCTCCCGGAGCGTCTGGGGGCCACCTTCATTGGGGACGACAGCCAGCGCCGGGTGCCAGTGATGCTCCACCGAGCCATGTTTGGCTCCCTGGAGCGCTTCTGCGGGATTCTGCTGGAGCACCACGCCGGTCGGCTGCCCACCTGGCTGGCCCCCGTGCAGGTGACCATCCTGAACATTACGGACCGGCAGGGGGAGTTAGCCAAGCAGGTACAGGAAAGCCTGAAAAATCAGGGCTTTCGGGCTGAGGTGGATTTGCGCAACGAGACGATTGGCTTTAAGATTCGCGAGCACACTCTTCAGCGCGTCCCCTATCTGGTCGTGGTAGGGGACCGGGAAGCACAAAATCAAGTGGTGGCCGTGCGCACGCGCGGTGGCAAGGATCTTGGCACGATGCCGCTCGAGCGGTTGGTCCAGGGCCTGGCCACCGAGATCGCGAGCCGCGGCCGCACTGTTATGGAGGGATAAAGTATCGCTGCGAATAAACGAGTCCGCCGGAACGACGAGATCGATGCGCGGGAGATTCGTGTGATCGGGGCCGGTGGCGAGCAGGTCGGGATCCTTGGTCGGGAGGCCGCCCTTCAGCTGGCAAAGGATGTCGGGATGGACCTGGTGGAGATTTCTCCAACAGCAGTACCCCCGGTCTGCCGAATCATGGATTTTGGCAAGTTCCTGTTCGAGACGAACAAGAAGGCCCACTCGGCGAAGCGCAAGCAGAAGCAGATCCAGGTCAAGGAGGTCAAGTTCCGCCCTGGCACAGAAGAAGGCGACTACCAGATCAAGTTGCGCAATCTGCTCAGGTTTATTGAGACGGGCGATAAGGCCAAGGTGACGTTGCGATTCCGGGGCCGTGAAATGGCTCATCAGGAAATTGGCGTACGTTTGCTTCAGCGGGTCCGGCAGGATCTGGAGGCTGTGGGGATCGTGGAGCAGTTTCCGCGGCTCGAAGGCCGGCAGATGGTCATGGTAATCGCGCCCAAGAAGAAGTGAGTGCCGAAAAGAAAGTGAGTGACGGTTGATCGTCTGGGCAATACCGCCCTGGGGGTCGCCGGAACCCGCCTGTGATGGCCGAAGGCTGGACGACAAGTTGTTCCAGCCCGGTTCGGACCAGGCTCAAGGAGAAGTCAGTGCCCAAGATGAAGACCAAACGGGGCGCCGCAAAGCGCTTCCGGAGGACTGCCAATGGCTTCAAGGCCGCGCAGTCGCATCTCAATCACATCCTGACGAAGAAGAGCTCGAAGCGAAAGCGCCAACTGGGAGCAATGAACCAGGTGGCCGAGTGCGACGTGCCTGGCGTCAGGAAGATGTTGCCGTATTCATAGGAGGACCGATTCATGGCACGAGTTAAACGTGGTGTGACGGTCAAAGCCCGTCACAAGAAGATGCTCAAGAAGGCCAAGGGAATGTCCCAGGCCCGGAGCAAGTTGTACAAGACTGCCAAACAGGCCGTCATCAAGGCCGGTCAGTATGCTTTTCGGGATCGTCGAGTCCGCAAGCGCGAGTTCCGCGCACTCTGGATTACCCGGATCAATGCGGCAGCTCACCTGCACGGCTTGTCCTACAGTCGATTCATGAACGGCCTGCTGAAGTCTGGAATTGAAGTCGACCGCAAGGTGCTTGCCGACCTCGCAGTGCACGATGCCGCAGCCTTTGGTGCCCTCGCCGAGAAGGCCAAGGCCAGTCTCAAGAACAGCGTCGCTGCTGCCTGAGATTTGGGGTCGTGCTGAACTGGAGGGATCATCGGCCGCCCAGCGACCGATGATCCCTTACTCCCGTCCCTCCTCATTCCAATGATTAGCGGTGATGGATAACGTCGAGTCGCTGTTGGAGCAGGCCCGGGAGGCGTTGACGGCTGCCCATGACCTGGTGGCACTGGACGCCGTGCGCGTGCGCTATCTGGGCAAGAAGGGCGAGCTTACCGCCCTCCTCAAGCAGCTGGGCAGCATGTCTGAGGAGCAGCGACGTACCGATGGTCAAGCCATCAATCTGGCCAAGCTGTCGCTGACGCAGGCTCTCGACGGCCGCCGGCAGCAACTCGAGTTTGAGGCGCTTAACGCAGAGCTGCGCAGTGGCTCGATCGATGTCACCCTCGGTGGGCGTGGTCAAAGTTCCGGCGGTGTCCATCCTGTTACTTTGACGCTTCAGCGCATCCAGAAGATATTCTGTGGAGCGGGCTTTTCGGTTCACCGAGGGCCTGAGGTCGAGGACGATTTCCACAATTTCACGGCCCTTAACATCCCTGCTGACCATCCCGCCAGGGCCATGCACGATACCTTCTATCTGCCGGATGGCCGCCTCCTGCGCACCCACACGTCACCCGTGCAGATTCGGGCCCTCCTGCGGCAGGGCGCGCCGATTCGACTGATCGCGCCGGGTCGTGTGTACCGCTGCGACTCTGATACCACCCACACTCCGATGTTCCATCAGGTTGAGGGGCTGGTTGTTGATACCAACGTCAGCTTTGCCAATCTCAAGGCCATGCTGGCGGAGTTCGTTGAGCGCTTCTTCGAGCGTCCTGCGACCGTGCGCTTCAGGCCGTCGTACTTTCCGTTCACCGAGCCCTCTGCAGAGGTGGATGTCTTGTCTGAGTCGGGCCGCTGGCTCGAGGTGCTGGGTTGCGGAATGGTGCATCCACAGGTCCTGCAGAACGCAGGAATAGATCCGGAAAAGTATACGGGCTATGCCTTCGGCATGGGCGTCGAGCGGCTGGCGATGCTTCGTTATGGCATCGACGACATACGCCTGCTCTTCGAGAACGACCTTCGTTTCCTGCGCCAGTTTCACTGAAGCGGCTAATGGGTAGTAGTCATGAGGTTCAGTGAACGCTGGTTACGCGAGTTGGTCGACCCGCCCGGAGACACCGGCGTGCTGGTGCACCAGTTGACCATGCAGGGTCTTGAAGTTGAAAGCGTAGAACAGGCCGGGCCGTCACTGGACAACGTGGTTGTCGGGCGCGTTACGGCAATCTCGCCCCACCCAAATGCGGATCGCCTGCGGGTCTGCCAGGTCGACGTTGGTGGTAGCGCCCTGCAGATCGTCTGCGGGGCTGCAAATGTCCGCGCCGGCGGCACGTATCCGGTCGCCTTGCCGGGGGCCGCATTGCCAGGAGGCCTCGTCATCCGGAGTGCCGTCCTGCGGGGGGTCGATTCTGCGGGCATGCTGTGTTCAAGGGCCGAACTGGGACTGCTGGGCGATATGGGTGCGGCTGGAGGCGCCGAGGGCCTTCTCGAGCTTGATCACTCTGCGGTGCCTGGTAAGCCGATCGTGGCGGCCATGGGGCTCGATGATCAGATTCTCGATCTCAAGATCACACCAAACCGGGCCGACTGCTTTTCGATCCTTGGTATTGCACGGGATCTGGCCGCCACCACCGGGCTGCACTTCACAGAGCCCGCGCCGTTGCCGGTAGTTACCCAAGCCGCTCACTCCGTAGTCGTGAGCATTGAGGATTCGGTGGCTTGTCCGGTGTTCGTCGTCCGCACCATCCAGGGTATTAGCGCAGAGGCCCGATCACCTGTCTGGCTCCAGGAGCGTCTCCGTAGAAGCGGGATTCGGTCCATCCATCCCGTCGTTGATGTCACCAGCCTCGTGATGCTTGAGCTGGGGCAACCGCTGCATGCCTATGACCTGGATAAGGTCGACGGTCCACTGGTTGTACGTCGCGCCCGGGAGCACGAGCCGCTCAAGTTGCTGACGGGCGCTGACGTCAGTCTCGATGCCGATGTTCTCGTGATTGCTGACCGGACCGGATCCGTCGGTATCGCGGGTGTTATGGGCGGCGCCCGCACGGCGGTGTCCGCCACAACCACCAGTATTCTTCTGGAGTCGGCATTCTTCAGTCCCGCAGTGATTGCGGGTCGAGCCCGCCGGCTGGGCCTGCAGACGGATGCAGCAACCCGTTTCGAGCGCGGTGTTGATCCCACGGGTCAGCAGCGTGCTCTCGAGCGCGCAGCCGAACTGTTGCTCGCCATTACGGGCGGGGCGGCCAGTGCTTGTGAGTCCTCAGGGTCTGGAGTTTTGCCGCGTGGCCCGGTCACCCTTCGCCGGACCAGGCTTGTCCGGGTGCTGGGCGATGAGGTACCGGATACCGCAGTGGAGAAGATTCTCCGTGACCTTGGCATGGCGGTCGAGGCTGTGGTCGAGGGCTGGCAAGTTCAACCCCCTGCCTTTCGGTTCGATATCGCTGTTGAGGTCGACCTGATCGAGGAGGTTGCCCGCGTCCACGGTTATGACCGGATCGCAATGCATCCGGGAATGCAGGAGACCCGGCTGGGGGAGGCTCCAGCCGCTCTGGTAAGTACGGACTTGCTGCGCGCGGCCCTGGTCCAGAGGGGTTACCAGGAGGCCATTACCTACAGCTTCATTGAGCGGGAGCAGGATCGTCTCTTCGCGGGTGGGCAGGAGGGCGTAGCTCTGCTCAATCCACTCTCCGCTGAGCTGGCCGTAATGCGCCAGAGCCTCTGGCCCGGCCTGGTTCAGGCACTCAAGCACAATCTGGCCCGTCAGCAGCGTCGGGTGCGGCTGTTTGAGGCCGGCATACGGTTCCTGCCGGGGCCTGACGGGCTTGTGGAGGAGGAGGTCCTGGCCGGGCTTGCTGCCGGAGCCGTAGTGCCCGAGCAGTGGGGCTGTTCGGCCAGACCGCTGGATTTCTTCGATACCAAGTCAGACGTCGAGGCGGTCCTTGCTCTGCTCGGCGATCCTCAGCAGTTCGAGTGGGTCGCGGACGTGCATCCCGCGCTGCACCCGGGGAGGTCAGCCCGCTTGACGCGTAGCGGACATCACGTTGGCTGGCTGGGGGACATGCACCCGGTGCTTGCCAAGCGCTGCGGCCTGGACGAAGCGCCAATGATGTTCGAGCTCGCGGTGGCTGGATTGAGCGTTGCCTCACTGGCCGCTTACGAGGGCGTGTCCCGCTTCCCGGCAATTCGGCGTGACGTGGCTGTGCTGGTGGCGCGGGAGACGCCGGTATCCGGCCTGGTAGCAGCCGTCCGGGACGCAGCGGGACCTGCTCTGCGGGAGGTCACCGTATTTGACATTTTCGCCGGCGAGAACATCGACGCCGCACAAAAGAGCGTCGCTTTGGGCTTGATTTTGCAGGAAACATCCCGCACCCTTACTGACGCTGACGGAGACAGAATCGTCGGCACCGTCGTCCGCCGACTAGGGCTGGATTTCGGGGCGACCATAAGAGAATAAGAAGAAGAGAGTGAATAAATGAGCATGGCTCTCACCAAAGCGGATATGGCAGAGTCCCTGTTTAATGATCTGGGGCTCAATAAGCGCGAGGCGAGGGAACTTGTAGAGTTGTTCTTCGAGGATCTTCGTGCAGCGCTTGCCAGTGGGGAGCAGGTCAAGCTCTCCGGATTCGGTAATTTCGACCTGCGGGATAAGAACCAGCGGCCGGGCCGAAATCCAAAAACGGGCAAGGAAATCCCAATCACCGCGAGGCGTGTAGTGACGTTTCGTCCCGGACAAAAACTGAAAGCCCGAGTAGAAGCTTATGCTGGAGCCGGGAAATAACGACGACCTGCCCCCAATCCCGGGGAAACGCTACTTTACGATCGGTGAAGTCAGTGAGTTGTGCGCCGTAAAGCCGCACGTTCTGCGCTATTGGGAGCAGGAGTTTCCGCAACTAAAGCCGGTCAAGCGGCGGGGTAATCGCCGCTATTATCAGCGGCAGGATGTCCTGATCATTCGTCAGATCCGGAGTCTCCTTTACAGTGAGGGCTTCACCATCGGCGGTGCCCGCCAGAAGCTGACCGGCCAGGAGGCTCGTTCAGACCTTAGCCAGAGCCAGCAGATCATCAGGCAGTTGCGTCTGGAACTGGAAGAAGTCCTGCGCCTTTTGCGGCGTTGAGGCCCTGGAACGCAACCTGAGCCTCGTCGGCGTAGGTATTTCGGGTATGATCCTCAGGGGCAGTTCAAGCGGTCTTGAACTGATCGATGACCATTCAAGGACGGGGCGTGGCGCAGCCTGGTAGCGCACCTGCATGGGGTGCAGGGGGTCGCAGGTTCAAATCCTGTCGCCCCGACCATTCGTGGTTTAGATCAAGGTGTCGCGCTTGAGAGCCGCGATAACAGCAGCCTTCCTGCTGCTGGTCACTGTGCCCGCAGTTGCCGTTACTCCGGCCGACCCGTCGGGCGTCAAGTCCGCAGGCACGGCTGAACAGGCCCTGACTCTGATCCGGAGTTGGGTGAGCGGTCGTTACGACAACGCGGCCCAGACGGAGCGGGATCTTGCTGATCCCGGAGTTCCGGACGCCGAGAAGCATCGCCTGATGCATCAGCTCTTCGTTCCTGTCACGGTCGCCGTTCCGGCGATAACCGGTTACCTCGTATTTCAGCAGTCCTCAGTGGATGGATCAGATGATCCGGAGGCGATCTTCCGGGTCGGGCTTCTCCAGTTTTTTGTGGACGATGCGGGCCAGCTGCGTCAGCGCGAGCTCAACTTCAAGGAGCCGGGTCCTTTCAAGAATGCTTATCTGGACCCGCAGCGCCTCCGGCAGCTGACCCTTGATCAGTTCCACGCCGACTCCGGCTGCGACTTTCTGCTCACGCTTGAGTCCCCGGGAAAACAAGTGGCGGGTCCCATGCGCGCGGGAGCCTGCCGATTCTTCAGCAAGGGGCTGAACAAGGAGCTGACTGCTGACGATGCAGTCACCATTCAGGCCGACGAGTACTGGTTCCTTGGACGTTTTGTCGACGAGACCGGCAGGGTCATGTGGGGCAATGCAAGTGCCGAGCCTGTCAAATTGGTGCGTCGGCGGGGAACTGGGAAGCCTGAATAAGCTGGGCAGTGGTTAGCGTGCTGTCTGGGGCCTCGCGAAGCATCCGGTCCTCGATCCCCAGGAGGATGGGCTCTGCTCCGCGGCGGTGGATGTTGACCTTGGCATTGAACGCAGTACGCCGCAGCCCGTGCTTATCCTCAATGGCCAGCTTGCGGATTGAGAAGGTTCCATCCGGGCAGGCCTCGCCGGTGAGGTAGCACTTTATGGAGTCAACCACTTCTCCAGAAAGTTCCAGGCCGTTGAGCTGAGACAGACTTCCCTGGGCCTGCTCCATGAAACGTATCGCGTCGAAATCAGTACCGTCGTCCATGTTCTGCTGATGACCCATCTGAAGCATAGGTACACAGAACTCTCCCACAAGAATCTGACCCGGTAGCGCATGCTCAATCATGCGAGCAAGGCCGATGGTTACTTCTCCCACGACATCACAGTAGACGGTTGGATTCAGGCCCTCTGCGTGATTAAACTCATAGCAGCTGCCCACATGGAAGCTCGTGCGTAGAAGCGGTACGCACCGCCCGTGGCCTTTTTGCCTGGCAATGGCGTTGTCAGCCAGAACCAGATGCATGAAATGGTACAGGTTGGTGTTTGCTTCAAGTCCTACATCCCGGTTCCAGATGTAGAAGCCATCCCCGGTGCTGGAGCGTGCGAAGTTAACCAGCATCCGTCTGGCCAGGAGCCGGCTGTGGGCTGCGTTAAGTGAACAGGAAAGACTGTTCAGCTGAGTCATCTGCTCGAATGGAGTCAGCAGCCCGAAGCCGACGATGTCGAAGAGCGCCACCGCACGATTGCGAACGTAGCTCACGCTGTAGCGCTTGACGAGTCGCTCAATCGCTGCCGATTCCTCCGGGGTTCCCAGCAGCGGCTGACGAAGAACCACCCGGGTCGGTTCTACAGCCAGAAGGCGCGTAGCGTTGTGCATCTGCCGTTCTGAAAACTGTCGAGCCCCCGACAGCAGGTGCATGATGAACTGATGAGCTGGCGTCTCACTCCTGAGGGGCCCGGCTGCGGGCTGGGTCTCTGCGCCGTAGGCGGCTACGGTATAGTGCGGCACGACCAGCACAAGGACTCCATCACTCGTGGGCGACCAGGCGAGAACGAGGTTCTGCCCGAGGCTCCAGTGTTCGTAGAACTGCCGATCCAGGTCCAGCAGGTTGCCGCGCTGCCGGAGATCGAGAGTGAGGGAAACAGGTTGCAATGGGTCCGTGAGCATCTGTGCGGGCTGCAGGCCTCAGGTTCCTTCCGTGGCCAGAGGGTGGGCTGAGGGCGCCGGCAGCTTTTGCCAGGAGGCGCGGGGACACTTAGGATGCATGAGCCATCCGCGACATTGCAATGGCTCGACCACAGGCCCCCGGATATGACCTCATTAGCCCCAGAGCTTGCCGCCGACCTGCAGTCAATTGTGGGGCCAGGGGGCTATCTGACGGCCCAAGCAGACCTCGGGGGGTATTTGACAGAGTGGCGTGGGCTGTACTCCGGGACGACACCCTGCGTGTTGCTGCCTTCGACCACCGGCCAGGTGGCGGATATCCTGCGACTGTGCGCCCGGCACCGCATCGGAGTGGTACCACAGGGGGGAAATACGGGGCTGGTTGGCGGGGCGATCCCCCACTCAACCGCCGGGCAGCCGGAGCTGCTGGTCTCTGCTCGGCGACTGAATCGTATCCGCTCGATCGATGCTGGAAACTTCAGCATTACCGCGGAGGCCGGCTGCGTGCTGGCCACGTTGCAGGCAGCTGCCAGTGAAGCGGGACGACTCTTTCCCCTGAGCCTGGCAGCAGAGGGCAGTTGCCAGCTCGGTGGAAATATTTCGACAAATGCTGGAGGAACAGCCGTATTGCGGTTCGGAACAATGCGGGACCTCGTTCTTGGCCTCGAGGTTGTGCTCCCCGATGGCCGTATCCTCGACGGCCTGCGGAGTTTGCGCAAAGACAATACTGGCTACGACCTCAAGCAGTTGTTTATTGGCGCCGAGGGCACTCTGGGCTTCGTTACCGCGGCGACGTGCAAGTTGTTTCCACCTCCAAGGAGTGTAGTTACCGCCTGGGTGACCGTACCCAGCGTTCCGGCTGCGATCGGCTTGTACGGCGCGGCACGGGATCAGCTGGGTGACGATCTGACAGCATTTGAGTTTGCCAGTCAGTTCGCTGTTGAACTGGTTCTGAAGAATATTCCAGGCACACGCGCGCCTCTGGACGACCCGGGTCCCTGGAATCTCCTGCTGGAAGTGAGTACGCCGCGGGATGACTCCGGTCTCGAGGCCCGGGTTCAGGACTTCCTGACGGCCATGCAGGCCGGGGGCAAGATCATTGGTGGCGTAGTGGCAGTTAGCCGGGCGCAGCGCGATGCCTTCTGGCGCCTTCGGCACAGTATGTCCGAGGCGCAGAAATTGGAGGGCGCCAGCATCAAGCACGACGTCTCAGTGCCGGTGGCCCGCATGGAGGATTTCCTGGCCGACGCCACAGCTGCTGTGGGATCGCTGGTCCCCGGGGTTCGGGTTGTCGCCTTCGGCCACCTGGGTGATGGCAATGTGCACTTCAATTTGAGTCAGCCCCTGCGCTCGGATGGACCCACCTTCCTGGCCCGCTGGGACGAGATCAGCCACCGCGTTCACGAGATTGCCGTCAGCTTTGGCGGCAGCTTCAGTGCCGAACACGGCATTGGCGCGCTCAAGGTGGCCGAGCTTGCCCATTGGCGCGGCGGGGTGCCCCTGGACCTCATGCGGGTTATCAAACGCGCTCTCGACCCGCTCGGCATCATGAACCCCGGCAAGTTGTTTCAGGCTGAGTGATCCCGGCGCCTGCTGGCGCCCCGGTTCCAGTTTCCTGGTGCTAAACTTTGAGGTTGTTCGGACCGAGGCGCGGTGCCTTGAGGCAGTGTGAGTGACATGAGCATCCCAAAGAAGGGCGCCGGCGATAACGCCGGCAGCAGCGAACGCCGTTATTCGAGCGTCATAGTTGACGGTGTGCAGCAGGCGCCCAGCCGCGCGATGTTGCGGGCCGTCGGGTTTTCCGAGGCCGATTTCCACAAGAGTCAGATCGGGATTGCTTCCACCTGGAGCATGGTCACCCCGTGCAATATGCACATTGACGGCCTGGCCCGGGCGGCAGGTGCCGGTGCCGACGGCGCTGGAGGAAAGGCGGTAATCTTCAATACGATCACGGTTTCCGATGGCATTTCCATGGGCACACCGGGCATGCGTTACTCGCTGGTTTCCCGGGAAGTGATCGCGGACTCCATCGAAACAGTCGTCGCGGCTGAGGGGTTTGATGGCTTTGTGGCCATCGGCGGTTGCGACAAGAACATGCCCGGTTGTGTCATGGCCATGGCCCGCCTCAATCGACCCTCGGTTTTCGTTTACGGCGGCACGATCCAGCCGGGTGCAGAGCGCCGCGATATCGTCTCGGTTTTTGAAGCTGTGGGCGCTGTCGCCGCCGGCAAAATGTCGGCGCTTCAGCTGCTGGAAGTGGAGCAGACGGCCATACCGGGTCCTGGCTCCTGCGGTGGTATGTACACGGCCAACACCATGGCCTCGGCTATTGAGGCCATGGGGCTCAGCTTGCCCAACAGCTCCGGTCAGGAGGCGGTCTCCAGCCAGAAGCGCGAGGATGCCCTCAGGGCAGGATCCGCGGTGGTCGAGTTGGTAAAACGCGGAATCCGCCCTTCCGAGATACTGTCGAAGGAGGCTTTCGAAAACGCCATTACGGTGGTGATCGCCTTGGGAGGCTCTACCAACGCGGTGCTGCACCTGCCGGCCATGGCCCACGAAGCCGGCATTCCGCTGACGCTGGACGATTTCACCCGCATCGGTCAGCGTGTGCCGGTGCTGGCCGACCTCAGGCCGAGCGGCAAGTATTTAATGTCGGAATTGGTCGCCATCGGTGGTATCCAGCCACTGCTGAAGCTGTTGCTTGATGCCGGGCTCTTGCACGGTCAGTGCCTGACGGTGAGTGGCCGGACACTGGCGGAGAACCTGGCAAACGTGGCGCCCTATCCGGCCAGTCAGAGCATCATTCGATCTCTTGAAGATCCGCTTAAGAAAGACAGTCATCTAGTTGTTCTATATGGAAATCTTTCGCCAGAAGGCTCCGTCGCCAAGATCAGCGGCAAGGAGGGCCTGCGCTTTCAGGGGCCGGCGCGGGTGTTTGGCTCAGAGGAACAAGCCCTCGCGGCCATCCTCGACGGCACCGTCGTAGCCGGCGATGTGGTCGTGATTCGTTACGAAGGCCCCAGGGGTGGCCCGGGTATGCGGGAAATGCTCAGTCCCACCAGTGCGATAGTCGGCAAGGGCTTGGGTGATAAGGTTGCCCTGATCACTGACGGACGTTTTTCAGGAGGCAGTCACGGTTTTGTCGTGGGTCATGTGTCTCCGGAGGCTGCGGTTGGTGGCCCGATAGCGCTGCTGCTGGATGGCGACCGGATCACGATAGATGCCGAGCACCGAACCATCGACGTTGAGCTGCCAGCCTCCGAGCTCGACCGTCGCCGCAGCGCCTGGAGCCAGCCAGCCAGCACGGCCCCACTCGGTGTTCTGAGCAAGTACGCACAGCTGGTCAGCTCGGCCTCGCTTGGCGCCGTCACGACCCGTCGGTAGGACGCTCATCGTGGCAACCCAGCGCACCGGTGGCGAGCGGCCATCACCCTCCCACTCGCCGCCGAACTGGGTAGTCCTCAAGTTCGGCGGAACCAGCGTGTCCACCGCAGCGCGCTGGGCGACGATCCTCCGTCTCGTCCAGCAGCGCGAGGCAGATGGAATGCGGCCATTGGTTGTGCACTCTGCCCTTGCCACCGTCTCCAACCGCCTCGATGAACTCCTCCGGACTGCCGCTGACTCGGCTGTCCGCCCCTCGATCGAGGACCTCAGGACTCTGCACTTCAAACTGGCAGCGGAATTGGGCGTTGATGGCCCTCTGGAGCTCACTGAGTACTTCACCGAACTCGAACAGCTGGTGGCTGGCATCCATCTTATTCGTGAGGTCAGCCCCCGCATCCAGGCCCGCGTTATGGGGATGGGCGAGCTGCTGGCAACGCGCCTCGGCGCCGCCTACCTCAGGAGCCAGGGGGTCAGGGTCACCTGGCTCGACGCCCGGGACCTGTTGCAAAGCCTGCCAGCCACCGGGGTTAACGAGCGCGGCGCCTATCTTGCTGCAAGTTGTGATTTCGAGACTGATCCCGCCCTGCAGAAGCGCTTTGCTGCCATCGACGGGGTGGTACTGACTCAGGGGTTCATCGCCAGCAATGCCCGGGGTGAGGGCGTACTGCTTGGCCGCGGTGGCTCCGACACGTCCGCTGCGTATTTCGCCGCCAAACTGCAGGCCACGGCACTGGAAATCTGGACCGACGTTCCCGGTATGTTCAGTGCCAATCCGAAGGTCGTGCCCGGTGCGCGGCTGCTGCGGACCCTCAGTTACGCCGAGGCCCAGGAGATTGCGTCTACCGGCGGCTCTGTTCTGCACCCACGGAGCATCAGCCCCTGTCGGCGCCATGGCATCCCCCTGAAGGTCCTGTGCACAACGCAGCCCGAGCTCCCTGGAACGCTCGTGACAGTCCGTGCCGGAAGTGATGCCCCCCGTGTCAAGGCCATCTCTGGACGGAGCAGAATCACGCTCGTATCCATGGAAACACTCGGTATGTGGCACGAGGTCGGCTTTCTGGCTGATGCCTTCCGCACCTTTTCCGATCTCGGTCTTTCCATTGATCTGGTTTCCACCTCAGAAAGCAATGTGACGGTCACCCTGGACCCAGGCGTGAACCCGATCGATGCAAACATCCTCGCCGAACTCCAGGGGCGCCTCGAGCGGTTGTGCAAGGTAACGATCATCCAGGGCGTGGAGATCGTGAGCCTCGTCGGCCAGAAGATCCGCGCGGCGCTGCACGAGATTGGACCGGCTCTGGAAGCCTTTGAAGAGCACCGGATCCACCTGGTCAGCCAGTCGGCGACCGACCTGAATCTGTCCTTCGTCGTGGAGGAAGGGCAGGCGGTCCGATTAATCCAGAAGCTGCATGGCACCCTGGTTCATCCGGGTCCGGACGACGAGGTCTTTGGCAGTACCTGGGAGGAACTCCAGCGCGGGACCGATCAGGCGGTGGTGCATCACGACCCCTGGTGGGTGCGACGCCGAAGTGAGCTGGTGGCCATAGGCAGGGAGCAGGGCTCAGCCTATGTCTACGACCTGGAGACGGTTCGCAGCGCGGCGGGTCGCCTGAAGGGCCTGAAGTCCGTGAACCGGATCTTCTTTGCGATGAAGGCCAACAACTCCAGCGCCATCCTCCGGGTTCTGCATGACGAGAAGCTCAGCTTCGAATGCGTGTCGCCGAGCGAGATTGGCCGTGTTCTGGAGCTCTTCCCTGAAATTGACCGCCAGCGCATCCTGTACACGCCCAATTTTGCCCCCCGCTGTGACTATGAGTATGGGCTGGAACGAGACGTCTGGCTGACGCTTGATAACCTGCACCCGCTGCGCCACTGGGGCGACCTCTTCCGGGGCCGGGAACTCTTCCTCCGGATCGATACCGGGCACGGCCGCGGTCACCACCAGCACGTCAAGACGGCCGGTTCCCACTCCAAGTTTGGTATTCCCCTGTTTGAGCTGGAGGAGGCTCGGGAGCTCCTCGCTGCCTGCGGCGCTACCGTTGTTGGTCTCCATGCCCATGTGGGCAGCGGCATTCTGACTCCCGAGAACTGGCAGGAAGTCGGTCGGGAACTGGTCACTGTGGCCGCGGATTTTCCCCACCTGCGTTACCTGGATCTGGGCGGTGGTCTAGGGGTGCCCGAGAAGGTCGGCCAGGCGCCGCTGGACATGGCAGCGGTGGATGCCGGGATTGCCGAGATCCGGGCGGCGCGGCCCGGTCTTGAGGTCTGGCTTGAGCCTGGTCGCTATTTGGTAGCCGAAGCCGGCGTACTTGTGACCACGGTCACCCAGACCAAGGGCAAGGGCCAGGTGCAGTACGTCGGCGTGAGCACAGGGATGAACAGCCTGATCCGCCCGGCGCTCTATGGCGCCTATCATGAGATTGCCAATCTAACTCGCTGGGGCGAACCCGCCACGCAGATCGTGACGATTGTCGGACCAATCTGCGAGAGTGGGGACCGTCTGGGAACGGACCGTCTGCTTCCCCAGTGCGAGGAGGGCGATGTACTGGCCATCGCCAATGCGGGTGCCTACGGCTTCGTCATGAGTTCACGGTACAACCTGCGAGAGCCTGCTGTAGAGATTGCCATCTAGGTCTGGTGACGCCGCTTCAGCTCCTCGACCACTTCCTGAAGGCCAATGTTGTGGGCCGCCAGAAGCACCAGCACGTGGTAGATCAGATCGGCAGTTTCGGCCACAACCCTGGACCGATCGCTCCCTACGCCCGCCAGAGCGAGTTCGACGCCTTCCTCGCCCACCTTCTGAGCGATCCTCTGTGGCCCGGACGCAAGCAGCGACGCGGTATAGCTGTCTTCAGCTGGCGCGTCCCGTCGCTCGGCAATCACCCGCTCCAGTTTTCCAAGAAACGAGAACTCAATCGTCATGACCGTACCTCAACGCCTGCTTTCCGCAGGAAGTCCTTTAGTGAGCCGATGTTGATCAGCCCCTGATGAAACACGCTGGCAGCTAACGCACCGTCCACGCCTGCGTCCGCGAACACCGCTGCAAAGTCCTCCATTTTTCCGGCCCCCCCAGAGGCAATCAGGGGGACCGACGTGACGGCCCGGATCTTGCGGAGCTGGTGGATGTCATAGCCGCCGCGAACGCCATCCTGATTCATGCAGTTCAGGACGATCTCCCCCGCACCGCGCTCCTGGACTTCCGCGACCCAAGCACCTGTTGCCAGGCCGGAAAAAGCTGATTTGGCCGGGTCACCGGTGTTGCGATAGACCTTATAGGTGCCATCTTCCTCCCGGCTGTCGACGCCAACTACGACGCACTGCGAGCCAAAGCGTCGAGCCAGGTCCGTTATCAAACCTGGATTAGCCAGGGCTGGGCTGTTTATGGAAATCTTGTCAGCGCCATTCCGCAGAACCTCCTCAGCATCCGCAACACTGCGAATTCCTCCAGCGACGCAGAACGGGATATCAAGCACCTCTGCTACGCGGCTGATCCAGCGCCGATCCACAGATCGCTCCTCGGGACTGGCAGTGATGTCGTAGAAGACCAGCTCGTCCGCACCTTCGGCACGGTAGCGGGTCGCCAGTTCGACGATACCGCCAACGACCTCGTGATTACGAAACTGGACGCCCTTGACCACCAGGCCTTCCCGGACATCGAGACACGGAATTATGCGGCGCGCGAGAATGACTCGATCTCCTCGAGCGTCAAGCGCCCATCCAGCAGAGCCTTGCCCGTGACCACCGCGGCCGCCCCGGTCACAGCCAGCTGCTGCAGGTCTGCCAGAGAGCCGACGCCCCCGGAAGCGATGACAGCCGCTGCCGGGAAACGCCGGGTGCATTCGCGATACAGATCCAGGTTGGGGCCGGAGAGAGTGCCATCCTGGGCGATATCCGTGCAGAGGAAGTGCCGGGCGCCCCGCGCACAGAAGCGCTCCAGCAGTGCCCAGAGGCTGTTCCCGCTATCCTTGACCCAGCCCCGGGTCAGCACGGCGGGATCCTCATTCCGGGTAACCCGAACATCAAATGCCAGCACCAGGTGTTCCGGACCCAGCCGGTCCAGCCATTGGAGAGCCATGTCAGGGGCCTCAGCGGCTACCGAGCCCACCACCACCCGGTCCGCACCGGCGGCGCGCAGAGCCAGGGCGCGGTCGATATCCCTCAGGCCACCCCCAGCCTGAACGGCGACTCCGACCTGGCTGGCCATGGCCGTGATCAGGTCCATATTCTGCGGACTACCCGTCCGGGCACCGTCCAGGTCTACCACGTGCAGGCGATGCAGCCCGGCATCCCGGTAACGGCGGGCCAGCTCGAGCGGGTCTGTTGCGTACACCGTCACTCGGGAAAAGTCCCCCTGATAAAGGCGCACACACTGGCGGTTCAACAGGTCGATTGCCGGTATGACTTCCATGGTCAGGCACACGCCAGGAAGTTACCCAGAACCCGCGCGCCGAGTGGGCCTGAGCGCTCCGGGTGAAACTGGGTGGCGAGAAAATTCCGGGATTCCACTACCGCCGAGAACTGCCAGCCGTACTCGGTGCTGCCCGTGGTCACTGGTGAAAGTCCGGCCGCATAGCTATGCACAAAGTAGAAGTAACTGTTGGCCGGTACGTTGGCCAGTAACGGACTGCTCCTCAATGGCATTACCTGGTTCCAGCCCATGTGCGGGACAGGGCGGCCTGGAGCCGGAGCAAAGCGCCGGACCCCGCCCTCCAGAACCCCGAGGCAGTCGACGTCATCTTCTTCAGATGTTTCATAAAGCAGTTGCAGACCAAGGCAGATGCCCAGCACCGGCTGGGTCAGCTGTGGAATCAGGCTGGCCAGTCCTTTCTGTCGCAAACGCGCCATTGCAGACCGCGCTGCACCCACTCCCGGCAGGATGACGTGGGTTGCCGAACGAATGACTGCCGGGTCTACAGTCAACTCACCAGCGACGCCCAGGCGGGCCAGGGCGAACTGCAGGGACGCGATATTGGCGCCGCCGCCGTCGACAATGGCGACTCTTGCCTGCCTTGGTGTCACAGGGTGCCCTTTGTGCTGGGCATGGAACTCCCGGCCTTCGCGATGGCCTGCCGGAGCGTGCGCCCAAAGCCCTTGAAGCACGCCTCGACCATGTGATGGGTGTTTTCCCCCCGCACTGTGATGTGCAAGTTGGCCCCGAGGCTGTCGGCCACCGAGCGGAAGAAGTGGGGCACGAGCTCGGTCGGCAACTGGCCGACTTCCGCGCGTGGAAAGCTCCCGTCGAAGACCATATAAGCACGACCGGACAAGTCCAGGCTTATCTGTGCTTCGGTTTCGTCCATCGGCAGGAGAAAGCCAAATCTGTTGATGCCACGCTTGTCTCCCAGTGCAGCGCGAAGAGCTTCACCGAGCGCTATAGCGACGTCTTCAACAGTGTGGTGCTCATCGACCTGCAGATCGCCTGCACAGGCTATGTCCAGCGAGAAACCGCCATGCTTCGCGATCTGCTCAAGCATGTGATCGAAAAAGCCAATTCCCGTCTGGATGCGGACAGGGAGCTCCGCATCCAGGTCGACCGCCACCGAGATGTCTGTCTCCCGGGTGCGGCGCTTCACAGCAGCAGTTCGGGGCCTGTCGACAACCGCATGGGCAATCCCGTCCCAGGACCCGGGCTTGGCAGGCTCCACCAGAAATCCCTGCACACCAATGTTGCTGGCGAACTGCAGATCCGTAGCCCGATCACCGGCGACAAAGCTCGTCTCCCGGTCGATGGCTGCAGTGCGGAGGAAATCCCCCAGATGACCTGGACTGGGCTTGCGGCAGGAGCAGCCGTCCTCAGGCCGATGAGGACAGATGAAGACCCGGGAAAATTCGATGCCCTGGGACTGAAACAGTGTCGTAACGAAGTCTTGGACCCGCTGAAACGCCTCAGCGGGGAAAGAAGCCGTACCAAGCCCGTCCTGATTGGTCACCATCACGAACTCATACCCTGAGTCGCGCAGCCGCAGAAGGGCGGGGATAACCCCTGGAACGAGGGCGACCTTGTCGAGGCGGTCAACCTGCTCGTTATCAGGCTCGAGAATCAGGGTCCCGTCCCGGTCGAGAAAGGCGATCTTGCGAGTGATGGTCATCAGGTCCTCAGCGCTTCAAGAAGCTGGTCATTTTCCTCGGGGGAGCCCACGGTGATCCGCACGCAGCCCGGGAGCAGAGGGTCCCAGCTGAAATCTCGCAGGAGTATGCGGGCTGACCGCGCCCGCGCCACCATTGCCGGCGCGTCTGCCGACTCGATCAGGATAAAGTTTGCGGCGCTGGGCCATACGCGCTTGATACCGGGTAATTCGGGCAACCTGGCCATCAGTCGCTCACGTTCAGCGATGATTCGGGCGCGGCGGTTCGCCAGCTCCTGCCGGGCTTCCGGGACCAGCAAACGCAGGACAGCGTCCTGGCTGGTGGTCGGGAAGCAGTAGGGAGGTAGAACACGGCCCAGCAGGTCAACAAGTTCGATCCGTCCGATGAGGACGCCACAACGGACTCCAGCCAGGCTGAGTGCCTTCGACAGCGTACGCAAGACGACCAGATTGTCATGCTTCGCCAGTAGTTCGCGCATGGGATCAGTCTCTGCGAATTCCTGATAGGCAGCGTCGAGTACTACCACACCGCGACCGACAAGGCTGGTGCACAGGCGAGCCACGTCAGCATCCGGAATACGGTTGCCTGTGGGATTGTTTGGTGAGCAGACAAACACGAGCTTGGTGGTTGGCAGCCACTCGCGCAGGATTTTATCGACGGGAAGGCTATAGCCCGCTGCCCGCTCCAGAGGCAGTTGCTGAACGCCGGCTCCCTGAATCCGCGCGTAGACCTCGTACATGCCGAAGGTTGGCGGGCAGATGACTATGCTGTCCCGTCCTTCGCGGCAGAAACTCCGGATCAGCACATCAATCGCTTCGCTGGAGCCACGCGTCACCAGCAGCTGTCCCTGGCCCACACCATAGAAGTCAGTCAGGCGCTGGGTGAGTTCTGCAGGGCGGGGCTCCGGGTAGCGATTCAGGCCGTCACGGCTGTCGTCGCCTGGTGGCCGCCAGGGCGTCTCGTTGGCGTTCAACCGGATCAGGCCGCCCACGTAGTCAGCTGCTTTGTAGGGCGTGAGTTCACGGATCTCCGGCCGGAGAAGGTCCACTGCATTACTCATGGCTTGGTGTCCGCTGCCTCAAGACGGATGGTGACTGCCCGCGCGTGTGCATCAAGCCCTTCGAGCCCCGCCAGGGTCAGTACGGTAGGCGCAAGGCCCCGGAGCCCTGACAGGGTCACTTCCTGCAGGGTCATGCGGCGCTGAAAGTCGCCAACCGACAACCCGCTGTAGGCTCGGGCATAGCCGTAGGTCGGTAGCACGTGGTTAGTGCCGCTGCAGTAGTCACCGACAGACTCCGGCGTCCACCGGCCAAGAAAGACTGAGCCCGCAGTGCTCACGTTGGCCGCCAGGTTGCGGGGTTCCGCCACCTGAAGAATGAGATGCTCAGGCGCATACTCGTTAGCCACGGTGATCGCTTCGCTCAGGTCCGAGACGATAACCGCGACGCTGTGCCGAAGTGCTGCCTCGATGATTGCCCGTCGGGGGAGGGACTGCAGCGCTGTCTCCATCTCCGCTTCAACCCGGGCTACGAACGCCTCGTCCGGCGTCACGAGAACAACGTGGGAGTCAGGCCCGTGTTCGGCTTGCGACAGAAGGTCCAGAGCCACAAACCGGGCATCAGCCAAGCGATCCGCGACCACCAGGACCTCCGAAGGTCCTGCCGGCATGTCCAGTGCGGCGCCGCCTGGATCGCCTGCGACCACAGTCTTGGCTGCCGTGACCCAGGCATTTCCCGGACCAAAGATTTTGGCAACCTTGGTGATGGAGGCCGTGCCATAAGCCATGGCAGCGATCGCCTGGGCGCCACCCACCTTGAAGATATCCCGCACGCCACAGGCCCGGGCCGCGACAACCACCGCGGGATCCGCCCGCCCATCCGGGCGTGGCGGTGTGCAGAGGACACGGACCGGGCAACCCGCGATTGCGGAAGGCACGCCCAGCATGATGGCCGTTGACGGCAGTGGCGCAGTTCCCGCCGGCACGTACAGACCCACCGCATCCAGCGGCTTGCTGATGCGCTCACAAACCACACCCGGGGCGGTCTCCACGCGCAGTGGGGGTGTGGACTGAGCCTCGTGAAATCGCCGGACGTTGGCAATGGCGATTTCAATGGCTGCGTGAGCCTCAGCCGGCAGAGCCACTTCAGCTAATCCGGCCTCGTCTTCAGACACGCGCAACGCCGTGAGCTGCGCCCCATCGAGTTCGCGAGCGAGGCGGATCAGCGTGGCATCACCATCGCGCCTTACGTCCGCAATGATGGTGCGCACTCTCTCGTCGAGATCCTGGTTCAGGCCAAGGGCCGGACGTCGGAGCGCCGCCCGACGGGCAGGTGCGTCGAGGCTGGACCACAGGCAGAGTCTCATGCGCATCAGGCGAGCATCTTTTCCACCGGCAAGACCAGCAGGGACGTGGCACCGGCTGCCTTGAGGCTCTCAAGCGTTTCCCAGAATACGTTTTCGCGGCACACCACGTGCACGGCGACGAGGTCGTCCCGTCCATCCAGGGGCAGTACAGTGGGAGCTTCGGAGCCCGGCAGCAGGGCCGCGATTTTGGCGAGGGCAGCCTTCGGTGCATGCATCATGATGTACTTGCTTTCCCGCACCTGCATCACACCCTCTACCCGCTGCAGAAGTCTGTTGATCCAGTCGGCTTTCTCTGGTGGCACTTCTACGGGCGTCTGCAGAATTACGGCCCGGCTCTCCAGGATGGTTTCACCCTCCCGAAGCTTGTTGGCCACCAGCGTGGCACCAGTGGATACCAGATCGCAGATAGCGTCGGCGCGGCCGAGGCTGGGCGCAATCTCAACGGCCCCGGAGAATTCGACGACAGTGGCGCTGAGGTTCTGTCTGCGGAGATAGTCCCGCACGATGGAAGGATAGCTCGTGGCAATCCTGCGGCCCGCCAGGTCAGCCACTGTCCGCAGCGGACTGCCATCCGGGTACGCAAAGGCCAGACGACACTGGCCATAGTCCAGGGCGCGGATGATGCGGAAGGGCTCAACCGGCTCCTGATCGAGGAAATGCAGGCGTTTCTCCTCAACGATGTTCAGGCCCGCAATCCCGAGATCACAGACGTCGTCACGAACCAGTCCGGGAATGTCGTCGTCGCGAACGAGAAGGACATCCACAGGCATGTTCTCACCAAAAGCGATGAGCTGGTCGGGTCCCTTCGTGTACTTAAGGCCACAACGCTGCAAAAGATCCAGCGATTGCTCGGTCAGCCTTCCGGACTTCTGGATAGCAACCTTTATTCGGGCGGTCTTGTCGCTCATATCAGTCTACTTTCGCCGGCGTTGCAGCGCCTTGCTGTAGCCACCGGATCCACTGTTCAGGTAACGGGCCACGCGGCCGATGGTGGTCACGCTGACACCGGTCCGGTCGTGGATCTGTCGATAGGGGAGGTCGCGGTCGAGGAGTTCAGCAACCAGCCATCGGTCTTTTAGAGCCTGCAGTTCCGCAGGAGTACAGAGATCAACCAGAAAGGCCCGGACTTCGCCCAGATCGCGCAGGCTGAGAATTGCGCGGAACAGGGCTTGCTCCGCGGCTTCCTCATCGTGCTGGTCAAGAATTCGGTGCTCTTTCATCGGTGCTCTAATGTAATAACGCGCTAGTACATTAATACAAGCGAGAAAATAAGGCAAGCCTGTGTGCAGGCTGCCCCATCAGGGCGAACAGAGGCTGGCAGGTGGGCGAGGCTAAACGGCTGTAAGGCGACTCAGGATGGCGTCGCCCATCGCCCGCGTACTTACGGGCGCATGGCTTGGCACCGAGATGTCGCCGGTCCGCTGGCCGGCCTCAATGGCAGACAGCACGGCGTTTTCAATTCGCCGGGCCTCCCCCTCCAGCCCCAGGGAATGCCGGAGGAGCATGGCAGCGCTGAGAATGGCTCCACAGGGATTGGCCTTGCCCTGACCGGCAATATCAGGCGCAGAGCCATGGATAGGCTCATACAACCCCCGCTTGCCATCGCCCAGGGCTGCCGAGGGCAGCATTCCTAAGGAACCGGTAAGCATGGAGGCCTCGTCCGTCAGAATGTCGCCGAACATATTCTCGGTGACGATGACGTCAAACTCAGCCGCCCGGGACAAGAGATGCATGGCGGCGGCGTCAACCAGCAGATGCTCGACCTGCAGCCCGGGAAATTCCCGCGCGTACAGTTCCGTCGCAACAGAGCGCCAGAGTCGGGAGGTCTCCAGAACATTGGCCTTGTCTACGGAGGTCACCTTTCGTCGTCGCTGCATGGCCAGTCGCCCGGCCATACGCAGTACCCGCTCGATCTCCTGCCGGGAATAAGTGCACACATCGGTGGCAGAATTGGCACTTCGTTCTTTACGTCCAAAGTAGATTCCACCCGTAAGCTCCCGAATTACCAGGATATCTACACCGGTCAGGCGCTCAGGCTTTAGCGGTGACGAGGCGTACAGGGAGGGGTGAGTAACGACGGGCCGGAGATTCCCATACACAGCCATGGCAGCCCGCAGGTCAAGTAATCCCTGTTCTGGACGCACGGCGGCGTCCGGACTGCTCCACTTCGGACCGCCCACAGCCCCGAGCAACACAGCATCTGTTTCGACGCAAAGTTTGCGAGTGTCTGGCGGAAACGCAGAGCCGGTCGCATCGATGGCAGCGCCGCCGATCAGGCCCTCGCGAAACTCAAACTTGTGAGACTGTCGGGCCCCAATCGACTGCAGGACCCGGACTGCTTCCGAAGTGACTTCCGGTCCTATGCCATCCCCGGCGAGTATGCCGATCAGGGCTGCCACGAGCGCGTACCCTCGAAGCGCGTGATGGCATCTGAGTGGTTGAGCAGATAGCCCAACTGGTCCACACCATTCAGCAGGCAATATCTGGAGAAGCCATCGATGGGGAAGGCGACAGTCCGCCCCTCGGGAAGTCGCAGTTCGCAGGCCGCGACGTCCACGGTGACATCGGCGCCTGGATTCTCGATCAACCAGCCGTGTGTCGCCTTATCGACGATCACGGGGATGAGGCCGTTCTTCAGAGAGTTACCGCGAAAAATATCCGCGATCTCCGTACTGATCACGGCCTGGATACCGAAATCGAGCAGCGCCCAGGGCGCGTGCTCCCGGGACGAACCGCAGCCGAAGTTGTTCCCTGCCACCAGGATTCCGCAGCCGTTTGCTTCCGGTCGATTCAACAGGAACTCTGGTTTTGGTTTGCCCGCTGAGTCGTAGCGCCAGTCGGCAAAGAGAGCGTTGCCCAGACCCTTGCGGGTTGTCGTGGTCAGAAATCGGGCTGGAATAATCTGGTCGGTGTCGATGTCCGACTGGGGAAGAACCAGCGTTCGTGATTGCACAAGATTAACTTTGTCCATGGAACTCTTTCTTAATGGGCAATGAGAGGCCGAGGATCGGCGATCCGACCGGCGACGGCGGATGCAGCGGCCGTCAGTGGGCTGGCCAGCACGGTCCGGGCTCCGATGCCCTGGCGACCCTCGAAGTTTCGGTTGCTGGTACTGACACACAGCTGACCGCTTGCAGTCAGGTCGCCGTTCATTCCGATGCACATCGAGCAGCCCGCTTCGCGCCACTCAGCGCCAGCGGCGGTAAAGACTTCGTGAAGCCCCTCAGCTTCAGCCGCGCGCTTGACCTGTTCAGAGCCGGGGACCACAAGCATGCGCACGGACTTGGCTACCTTTCGGCCCCGCATGACGCTGGCCGCTTCACGCAGATCGGACAGGCGTGAGTTGGTGCAACTGCCGATGAAGACCACATCCACTGGCATCCCAAGCATGGGCTTGTTTTCCACAACGCGCATGTACTCCAGCGCTTTGCGGAAGCTGGCGTCCGTTGCGGTGGGTACTGGGTCACCGATGGGCACCACCATTCCCGGGTTGGTCCCAAACGTGACCATGGGCGTCAGCAGATTGGCGTCAAGGGTGACCTCCCGATCAAAAGTAGCATCCGGATCGGAGGGAAGTCGCCGCCAGCGGGCCACGGCGGTATCCCACGCGGAACCCTTTGGGGCCATGGGACGGTTTCTCAGGTACTCGATAGTTGTGTCGTCGGGAGCAATCATCCCGGACCGTGCGCCACCTTCGATTGACATGTTGCAGACGGTCATGCGCTGCTCCATGCTGAGACGCCGAATGGCACTGCCGCGGTACTCGATGACGTGGCCCGTGCCACCACCAACGCCGATTCTGCCGATGATAGCGAGGATGATGTCCTTGGCCGTCACGCCCAGACCAATCTTTCCGTCGACGTTGATCGCCAGGGTTTTCGGACGGCGCTGCAACAGGCACTGCGCAGCCATTACGTGGCCGACTTCGGTGGTGCCAATGCCAAATGCCAGAGTCCCGAATGCACCGTGCGTGCTGGTATGACTGTCCCCGCAGACGATGGTTTTACCAGGCTGCGTTATTCCCAGTTCAGGACCAATCACGTGCACGATGCCCCGCGCGTCGCTGTCGAAGCCAAAGAGTTCAATACCGAACTCCCGGCAGTTCTCGATCATCATGCGAATCTGTGCAGCGGCTGCCGGCTCAGCGACGATGTCGAGATCCTTCAGTGACGCGATCGGTACTGTTGGCGTCGAGTGGTCGAGGGTTGCCAGCGTGAGGTCTGGGCGCCTCAGCTTTAGTCCTTTGGATCTGAGTACCGAGAACGCCTGAGGCGACGTCACTTCGTGGGTGAGATGAAGGTCTATATAGAGCACCGCTGGCGTATCCGCGGTCTCTGGTACCACGATATGGTCATCCCAGATTTTCTGGAAAAGCGATTTGCCGCTCATTTCAGCAGTTCCTGACAAAGCAGTGGGTGAAAGTGGAGTATTGATAGCTACTGGCGGCTGGCCGTCGTTTTGGTAGCCGGTCCATCCAGAGGCTCAAGCCAGTTCCATTTGTCGGCTGTAGCGCCGCTGAACAGGCCGAAGAAGGCATCCTGCAGGAGCTTGGTGATGGGTCCCCGGGAGCCGGCGCCGACTGTCAGTCTGTCCACGGATCGGACCGGCGTAATCTCGGCCGCCGTTCCAGTCAGGAATATCTCGTCAGCGATGTACAGCATTTCCCGAGGCAAGACCTGTTCCCGGACTTCGATGCCCAGATCACGAGCCAGCATGATGACGCTGTCCCGGGTGATCCCCAGGAGAATTGAGGCAGCAGCCGGCGGTGTGATCAGCACGCCGTCCCGGACGAGGAACAGGTTCTCTCCCGCACCCTCGCTGACCGTACCGTCTGCTCCGAGGGCGATGCCTTCGGCAAAGCCCCGATCCCTTGCCTCCCAGCCAACGAGCGTACTGGACAGATAGTTGCCCCCCGCCTTGGCCAGGGCAGGTATCGTATTGGGCGCGACTCGTTGCCAGGATGAGACGCAGACATCGACACCCTTCTCGAGGGCCTCCGGTCCGAGGTATGCCCCCCATTCCCAGGCGGCAATCGCCAGCTCTACGGGGTGTCCGGGTTTGGGCACGACGCCGACTTCGCCAAAGCCGCGGTAGACCAGTGGGCGAATGTAGGCGCTCTTCAGGCCGTTACGCAGGACGACCTCCTTGCACGCTGCGTTGATTTCCGCGCTCGTCCAGGGGATCTCGATGCGATGGATCTTTGCTGAATCGAGCAGCCTCCGCGTGTGTGCCTGCAGCCGGAAAACCATGGTCCCGGACGGCGTTGCATAGGCCCGCACGCCTTCGAAAACCGATGACCCATAGTGCAGGGCATGACTCAATACATGCACGGTGGCGCTCTGCCAGGGCACCAGTTTCCCGTTATGCCATATCCATTCTGTGGTTTTGATCGCCATTGGTAGTCCTCTTAAAGGCGTACGACGTCATCGCCGGGAGAACCGGCAACGGCACTACCAGCCGATCGGCTGGCCGACTGGCGGCAGACACGATTAATCACGTCCAGATAGGCGAGGGCGCCGGCTTCTACAATGTCCGTGCTGACACCGTGGCCCCGGTGACTAACCCCATTATAGTCCACGGTTACCGTGACCTCTCCCTGGGCGTCTTCGCCCATGGTCACACTGCGGACCTCAAAGTTTTTCAGGTCAAGGTTGATACCGGTCGCACGTTCAAGTGCTTTGAACGAGGCTTCCACGGGGCCTTCGCCGACCGATGCCTCGTCGATTGTCCGTCCGTCGCTGTGGCGCATACGGACGGCAGCAGCCGCAATGGCCCCGGTGCCCGCCGATATGTGCAGCTCCGCCATTGCCCATGGACCCTCGCCGCCGGACTCGGCATTCATGATGATGGCCTCGATGTCGCCATCAAACATTTCCTTCTTGCGATCAGCGAGCTTCTTGAACTCCGCAAAGGCGGCATTCAGTTCCTCGTCGCCCAGATTGAAGCCGAGTTGCTGCACGCGGTCCCGAAAAGCATGCCGGCCGCTATGTTTCCCAAGGACAAGGTTCGACCGGCTGATACCTACGTCTTCGGGATTCATGATTTCGTAGGTGGAGGCATGCTTCAACATCCCGTCCTGGTGGATTCCCGATTCATGGGCGAAGGCGTTTTCGCCGACGACCGCCTTGTTGCGTGGCACATGCATGCCCGTGATGCTGGCCACCAGCCGGCTGGTGGGGTAGAGCTTCCGGGTATCGATTCCCGTACTGAGTCCGTAGTGATTGGCCCTGGTCCGGATCGCCATCACGACTTCCTCGAGGGAGCAGTTGCCAGCTCGTTCGCCGATTCCGTTGATGGTGCACTCAATCTGGCGGGCTCCCGCGGAGACTGCCGCCAGGCTGTTGGCCACCGCCATGCCAAGGTCGTCGTGGCAATGGACGCTGAGCACCACGCCATCGATACCCCGCACGTTCTTTCGCAGGTAGCCAAACAAACCACCGAACTCCTCCGGGACGGTGTAGCCAAGGGTGTCGGGAACGTTGATGGTGCCCGCGCCGGCCTCGATGACCGCGGTGATGACTTCCGCGAGATACGCAGGTTCCGTTCGGGACGCGTCTTCTGCAGAGAATTCGACGTCATCGCTATGCATTCGGGCCTGGCGCACGCTTTCGACAGCCCGGCGGATGATCTCCTCTTTCGCCATGTTCAACTTGAAGGTGCGGTGAATCTCGCTGGTCGCCAGAAACACGTGGATGCGCTTCCGTGCGGCCGGCTTCAGCGCTGCTGCAGCCCGCTCAATATCCTGGGCATGACAGCGGGCAAGACTGCAGATGACCGGCCCCTTGATATCCGTGGCAATGGCCTGGACCGCATCGAAGTCTCCGGGAGACGCGGCGGCGAATCCGGCCTCGATTACATCGACCTTGAGGTCACGAAGTGCCGAAGCAACGCGCAGCTTCTCACCCAGCGTCATGCTGCAGCCTGGGGCCTGCTCGCCGTCGCGAAGGGTGGTGTCGAAGATCAGGACCCGGTCCTGCTGCGGAATGCTCATGGCCAGACTCCTGGGGAACAATTACTCGCGTAACGCCTTTGTCACTGGTCGGGGGGCTCGCTGCCCCAAAAAAAAGACCCCGTCACCTTGCGGGTGCGGGGTCTCGGTGACTCGTTGGTTAATCAGCCGGTCAGACGCCCGCATCCCGTTCCGGCACCAGAAGGTCCGGTACCAGATAGATTCGCAGGGGCAGCGCAAGGCCAACCGGTGAGTTTCCGGAGTTGGCCTTGAATGTCGCCTGGACCGGGATGCTCAGCATAACGCGGGATGGTCGGGGAACGAGCAGGGCTTGTCAACCGTCTCCTGCACGTCTCCATGCTATTCTGGCCCCGTTTCGCGCCGTCTGCGGCGCTTGCCTTGTAGCCATCGGAAACGCATGCCCAGAGTGATTTTTCACGATATTGACGGTCGGCGGATCGAGGCCGATGTGGGTGCTGGTAATACAGTGATGGAGGGTGCCCTGGACAACGGCGTCGCGGGCATCCTGGCGGAGTGCGGGGGGGCCTGTGCCTGCGCCACCTGCCACGCTTACGTTGGGGAGGCTTGGCTACCGCGACTCAAGCCGCTGGAGGACATGGAAGATGCCATGCTCGATGCAGCCATGGAGCGTCGGCCCACCAGCCGTCTGCTGTGCCAGATTGAGCTGAGTGCGGACCTCGACGGTCTTGAGGTCTTCGTCGCGCGCAACGAGTCCTGAGCCACGCTGTGCGACTGGTAACAATTGATAGTCGAGAGGTCGGGGGACGACCCGGTATCGGGCTTCCTTCTGGCGAGATTCTTGATTTGGCTGCGTCGCCCGCAGGATTGACCGCCTCCCAGTGGCGGCCCCAGTCTGTGGTTAGTGTTCTGGCAGAAGGCGCGGAGGGTGCGGCGCGAGTGGCGCTGCTGGTTGCCGAGTGCGACGCGGCGTCAGACGCACAGCGCCAGCAGTGGCGGTCGACTGGCCGGTTACTGCCTGCAGCAGGTACTCGGCTCATGGCCCCGATCCGCAGACCAGGTCTGCTGCTCATGGCGACCGATGGCGCCGGCGGCCGTTCTGCCTGCTACGTGAAGAACCCGAATTCAGCGACGGGTCCGGACGCCACCCTGGCGATGCCGGAAGGCGAGCATCCCCACCTGTATCTCCTCGGGATGGTTGGGGTGGTCATTGGTCGTGCGCTGTTTCGGGCCACGGCGGGCCAGGCACTCCGGGGCATCGCTGCGCTGACGCTGGTCGCAGACGTGGGTACCGAGCGCCTGGCGAGTGGCCACACCGATGCTCGCCAGTTTCCC